>PPYE01237740.1_pt1 | contig 11762 bp, 9 predicted proteins | sample 1559881 | NCBI WGS metagenome assembly PPYE01 (sample SAMN08240022, study PRJNA423297) | Human gut metagenome, whole genome shotgun sequencing project.
ACCTTATAATGGCTGTTTTGCCTGTTACTTCTTTTTCGGCTTTCTGCGTGCCCATCCTTCCTCGCTGAAGTCAGGCTCTTTATCTTTAAAGAACTGTTGCCAGTCGTCTGTCTTTTTAGGACCACGTGCTCCGTAACCCCGTTCTTCGCGGCTGGGCTTGTCGCTTCTTTTTTTCTTGTCGGTCTTGTCACTGCCTTTAGTCGCTCTGTCAGCTCGCGGTGCTCTGTCCGATCTTTCGGAACGTGAGTTGCGGCTACTGTCACCACGCTTTTCGGAGGAACTTCCGAAAGGACGTTTTCCTCCTCTGCGTTCGGCAGAACCACTGCCTCTCCGACCTTCTCCTGCTTCCTCACCGGCAACTTCTACAGATACTTTGCGGCCGTTCCAGTTAGCGCGGTTCAACGCCTTCACTACGTTTTGTGCTTCTTTCTCTTCTACTTCGAAGAAGGAGAAATTTTTCATCAAGTCAATGCGTCCCAACTCGATTCGTCCACGTGTATTGCTGTTCAGCAAGCTGATCAGCTCGCTTGGGAAGAAACTGTCCATTTTTCCCAGATTGATGAATAAGCGGGTGAAACCCGGCGCTGCCTTGCGGCTGCCTCTTTCACGGCTGTCACGTGTGTTACGTTCGCGGCTGTCGGTCGGAGTCTCGATCTCTTCACGGTCGCGGTAGTAGTCCAGAAAACGATTGAACTCATGCGATACCATGCGTTTGATCAGATCCTCTTTGCTCAGCCATTCCAGCTTACGATAAATCTCCGGCATGAAGTCCGTGATTTCTTCTTCGTTTACCTTCACCTTTTCCAGTTCATCAATCACTTTGATAAGCTGTTTTTCGCAGATCTGCTTGCCTGTCGGCATTTCTCCGGCAATAAACTTCTTGCCGATGATGCGCTCTATCTCACGCAGCTTTCCTTTTTCGCGCAGGTTGATGATAGCGATGGAAGTACCTGTCTTTCCGGCACGTCCGGTACGTCCGCTACGATGTGTGTAGCTTTCCGTATCATCGGGCAGGCCGTAGTTGATCACGTGTGTCAGGTCGTCTACGTCCAGTCCGCGTGCGGCAACGTCCGTAGCAACCAGTAATTGCAGGTTGCGGATGCGGAATTTCTGCATCACGGCATCGCGCTGAGCCTGTGACAGTTCTCCGTGCAGTGAATCTGCGTTATAGCCTTCCTGCATCAATTTATCGGCTATTTCCTGCGTTTCTTTACGGGTACGGCAGAAAATGATACCATATATTTGCGGGTAATAGTCAACAATGCGTTTCAGGGCTGCATATTTGTCTTTGGCTTGTACGGTATAAGCTACGTGTTTCACATTGCTTGTACTTTCGTTCTTGCGTCCGATGGTAATCTCCTTGGCATTCTGCAAGTAGTTCTTGGAGATGCGGGCGATTTCGGGGCTCATGGTTGCCGAGAAGAGCAAGGTGTTCCGTTCTTTGGGGACATCGGCAAGGATAGCGTTGATGCTGTCGGTGAATCCCATATTCAGCATTTCGTCCGCTTCGTCCATCACTATGTTGTGAACGGTCGATAAAGATACGGTTTTGCGCTCCATCAGGTCGAGCAGTCGTCCCGGTGTGGCCACGATGATATGTACGCCGCGTTTCAGGCTGCGTATCTGGCTGTCGATGGAAGAACCGCCGTAAACTGGCAGTACTTTCAGTCCGTCAATGTATTTTGAGTAATCGTTCAGATCGCCCGCTATCTGGAGGCATAGCTCACGGGTGGGGCAAAGTATTAGTGACTGGGGAACCCTGTTCTTTACGTCAATCTGTTGGAGCAGAGGCAGGCCGAATGCGGCTGTTTTACCTGTTCCAGTTTGTGCAAGAGCTACTACATCATTATTTTCTCCTAAAAGGTACGGAATCACTTCCTCTTGTACCGGCATGGGATTCTCATATCCCATCTCTTCAATTGCTTTACGTATCTCCGGAGAAACGCCAAGCTCTTCAAATGTCTTCATTAAATCTCTGTATATCTTTTATTTCGGGCGCAAAGATAGAGAAAAATAATGAATAATGAATAATGGATAATGGATAATTATTGCTGCCTGCATAGCATTCTCCATTTTCCATTAACCATTATCTATTAATAAAATGCTGCGCAACCGTTCGATTTCTTCTGCCGAGAGTCCTATTCCTTTTTTCAGATATGCCTGTACGCTGCCGTATTCCGCATCAATCTGTTCTTTGGCTGCATTCAGGAAGTCTTCCTTGGCAGAGTAGATTGTAGTGATGGCTTCCTGCGAGTTGATAGGGAGTTTATACGCGTATCTGGAGGCTTTGGGGATGTTGAAATAGTCATTACTCAGGCGATAGTCTTTCATGATGGCTTCTTCATTGACTCCCAAAGCGGCAAGTACCAGTGCTGAAACAATGCCCGTACGTCCTTTGCCTGAAGTACAGTGGATGACGACGGGGTAATTGTTGCGGTCGAGCAGGAGTGTGAACAGTTCTTTGTATTCCTTGCGGTAGTTGGTGACCAGTTGACGGTTCATCCGCTCTACTAAACGATAGATCGTATCCGTTTCTATTTTCTTATCACGTATGTCTTGCAGGATGTGTTCCATGTTTCCTGTTGCAATGGAGAGGTGCAGGACGTTAAAGTCTTCATCATGAAACTGTGGATAGTTATGGCGTTCTTCTTCCGAACGCAAATCGATGATAGTCCTTATGCCCATGTTTTTCAATTCCCGGCGGGAGCAGAATGGAATGCTGTCAATCTGTGCAGAACGGTACAGCATTCCCCAGCGGGTATCTTTGCCTGTTTCTGCAGACTTGTATCCTCCCAGGTCACGGAAGTTCTGAATGCCGGGAATATTGACGTTACGGGCAGCTACCCTCACCCGGTATCTGTTGTTGAATACCATCAGGTAGTAATAGCGCTGAGACGGATCATTGGTCACGATGGTCTTTTTCCCTTTCGCAATGTTGATGGTGGCTACGGGATTTTCTTCGGGAATGAAGTCGGGAGAAGTGGAAGCATATACTTTTACCTGTCCTTTCAGTATAGGTGCTGTTTCCCATTTGATAATGGCGTTTCCTACATTGTTCTCTTCACACACTACGGATATAGTGGGCGAAGTGCCGGAACATGACGGAAATACCAGTAGGATGGTCAGCCAGTTTAACAGGTTTCTGTACATAGTTTCTTTGTCTGATGAATCATGTACTGCAAAGATAGGAATTACCGTTAGATGTGGTAATTCCTTTGCGATTATTAGCCAAAGTTAATAGTAATTTAGGGGATGGTTGTATCCGTAATTACTTCGATGCGTACTGTCCGGCAAACTCCACCTTTCTTCTCGCGTGCCTGGTCCAGCAGTTCCAGAATCTTCTCCCTGAGTACCGGGTTCAGCGCATAGTAAGAGCCTACCATGACGATATCGTCTTCCTCTAACTTAGGATAAAGCACATCCAGACGTTGCTTGGGATAATCCTTATAGAAGATATATTCAGCATCGCTCTGTTCATTGAGGAATGCCAGTGATACAGGTGATTTACCATCTGGGAAGACATTTACGTGATCCGTCGGAATATTATTTTCACGCATGAATTGCAGAATGATATTTCCTACCCGGTCATTACCTGTTTCACTGATAAAACCTACCTTGATCCCCATTCGTCCGAGGGATACGATGCCGTTGAATACAGAGCCTCCCGGTACGGCTGCGGAAGGCTGGTTTCCCCGAAAGATGATATCGAGGATTGTTTCTCCGATACCGATTACTTTTCGCATAGCGATCTTGATTTTTCGCCCAAATAACCACCGTGATGGCGTTTTGAGTATTCTTCGATAGTGAATCCTGTCTTCTTCATTGTCTGTACTACCAGTATGTCACCGATGACGGTCATGGCGGTAGTCGATGTAGTAGGAGTCATGCCTAACGTACAAACTTCGGCGGGTTTACCGGTGCTCAGACAGACGTTTGATTCGTTGGCCAGCGGGCTGTCGGGATTTCCGGTGATAACGATAAACTTCAGTTCCGGGTCCAGATTATGTGCCAGTCGGGTCAGTTCCACGATTTCGCGTGTTTTGCCGGAGTTGGAGATAAGCAGGAGCAAATCGTTTTTTTGTAAGATGCCGAGGTCGCCGTGCTGCGCTTCACTGGGGTGCAGGAAGACCGATGGAATGCCGGTGGAGCAGAAGGTTGTGGCGATGTTCATGGCAATCTGTCCGGCTTTTCCCATGCCGGAAGTTACTAATTTCCCTTTTTTCTGATGTATCTGTTCTACAATCAGTTGTACTGCTTTCTCGTAAGCGTCTGTTACAGGGATATTGAGCACTGCTTGTGCCTCTTGTTGCAAGAGTTGTTTGATGGAGTCTATCATATAATCAGTTTATTTTTTCTTTTAATTCATCCAGATTGTTTGCTGTTTCATAATAGGTAGAGAAAGATTGTCGGGCGAAGCCCTTATCCTCTAACGTCTTAAGTGCAGCCAGAAGTTCATTATAAAAACCGTATTCGTTATAGAAGATCACCTTTTTCTGATGATATCCGATAGAGGCGGCGGCTATGACGTGGAAAATCTCGTCGAGTGTACCTACACCACCAGGCAATGCGACCAATATCTCCGACTTCTCTGTTATCACATCTTTCCGGTCGCTCAGGTTACGGGTATGAATCACCTCGTCCAGTAATGTGCTCACACTACCTTTTTCTTCCAGTTTGGCAGGAACTACTCCGATGACCGTACCGCCATTCTCTTTCACGGCGCGGGCTACGCATTCCATCAGTCCGAGATTGGCTCCTCCATAAATCAACGTTTTGCCTGCTTTTCCCATCCATTCTCCGATTTGACGGGCACTGTCAAAGTACATTTTGTCAATGTTTTCCGAGGCAGAACAGAATATTCCTATCTTTTTCATACACGTTGTTGCTAATATAGTCTACAAATATCTGCAATTTTCTATAAACGACAATAAGTTTTATTGTATTTTTGCGGCATTAATTCAATAAGGAAGTAGAAAACAATGCATTACAACGAATATACATTGCCGAATGGCCTGCGCATAATTCATGAACCGACTCTCTCGAAAGTAGCTTATTGTGGTTTTGCCATCGATGCCGGAACGCGCGATGAGGCTGAGGATGAGCAGGGGATGGCTCATTTCGTGGAACATCTTATTTTTAAAGGGACGGAGAAGCGAAAAGCGTGGCATATCCTTAACCGCATGGAGAATGTGGGCGGCGATCTGAATGCCTATACGAATAAAGAGGAGACGGTTGTCTATGCCGCCTTCCTGACCGGGCATCTGGAACGCGCCCTCGAATTGCTCGGAGATATTGTATTCCATTCTACTTTCCCGCAGCATGAAATAGAAAAGGAGACGGAAGTGATCATTGACGAAATCCAGTCTTATGAGGATAATCCTTCGGAGTTGATCTTCGATGATTTTGAAGATATGATTTTCCGTAACCATCCGTTGGGAAGGAACATTCTCGGTAAGCCGGAACTGCTGCGGAGTTTCCGTACGGAGGATGTTCTCTCGTTTACCCGTCGCTTTTATCAACCGGGGAATATGGTATTCTTTGTTCAGGGACAATATGATTTCAAGAAGATTATCCGTCTGGCGGAAAAGCATTTGTCCGATATCCCGGCAGTGACGGTGGATAATCAGCGTATGCCTCCTCCTCTTTATGTGCCCGAACGGTTGGTAGTGCCTAAAGATACTCATCAGGCGCATGTAATGATTGGTAGCCGGGGATACAATGCGTATGATGATAAGCGTACGGCACTTTATCTGCTGAATAATGTGCTTGGCGGTCCGGGCATGAACAGTAAGCTGAATGTATCGCTTCGCGAGCGGAGGGGATTGGTGTATAATGTAGAGTCCAATCTGACTTCTTATACCGATACAGGAGCTTTCTGTATCTATTTCGGTACGGATATCGAAGATATGGATACCTGTCTGAAACTGACCTATAAAGAACTGAAGCGAATGCGGGATGTGAAGATGACATCTTCTCAGCTGGCGGCAGCGAAGAAGCAACTGATAGGCCAGATCGGCGTGGCATCTGATAATTTCGAGAATAATGCGCTGGGTATGGCGAAAACATATCTGCACTATCATAAGTATGAATCGTCAGAATCAGTGTTCCATCGTATTGAGGCGTTGACGGCAGAACAACTGCTGGAGGTTGCTATAATCTGAATAATCAGATCTATAAGGAATATAAAGCCTTTATTTGCGATTCCGCTATTTACTATTTAAATGAGAATGTTCGTATTGCGGGTAATCTGGGAGATACTGACCGGGAAATAGAAAGTAAGCTGCAACTTTCTCTTTTGCTTTCTTCTACGGGTATGTATACCGAATCAATTGATGTCCTGAAGTCAGTAGACCGACAGAAGGTAACTTCACATCTGATACTTGATTATTATACATGTTTCGATCATGTGTATGGTGAGATGGGATTTTATACACAAGATCAGACGTTATCTGCTTATTATCGGGAAATATCGTCAGCATATAAAGATTCATTATATGCGATATTATCTCCTCAATCGGAAGAATTTATGGTCATGCGCGAAACGTTGTTTCGTGACCGGCACAAGTATGATGAGGCCTTGGAGATAAACGACCGTCGTCTGATGGCAGCAGAGCCCGATACGCCTCAATATGCACTTGTAACTTACCATCGCTCACTTATTTATAAATATCTTGGAGATAAAATAAGAGAGAAACAGAATCTTTGCCTTTCTGCTATCTCTGATATTCGTTCTGCTATTAAAGATCATGCTTCTTTGTGGATGTTGGCTCAGTTGCTCTATGAGAATGGCGATATGGAGAGAGCTTACCAATATATGCGTTTCTCGTGGAATGCTACCAAATTTTATAATGCTCGTCTTCGAAGTTGGCAGAGTGCCGATGTGCTTTCTTTGATTGATAAAACTTATCAGGCGATGATTGAGAAACAGAACGACCGCCTTCAGCAGTATTTAGTGCTGATTACGGCATTGCTGGTGCTGCTGATTGGTGCGTTGGGCTATATATACCGGCAGATGAAGAAATTGGCTGTTGCAAGGAATCATCTGCAGACAGCCAATCATCAATTGAATCAATTGAATGAAGAATTACAGCAAATGAATGCCTGTTTGACATCTACCAATGCAGAACTGTCTGAATCTAACCAGATTAAGGAAGAATATATTGCCCGTTTTATTAAACTCTGCTCTACTTATATCAATCGGCTCGATGCATATCGTCGTATGGTAAATAAGAAAGTATCTGCTGGTCAGATAGCAGAATTACTTAAAATCACCCGCTCACAGGATGCCCTTGATGAGGAATTGGAAGAACTATATGCCAACTTTGATACTGCTTTCCTGCATTTATTTCCCGATTTTGTGAAGAAGTTCAATGCATTGTTGCAAGACAATGAACAAATCATTCTGAAGAAAGATGAATTATTGAATACCGAACTGAGAATTTTTGCATTAATACGTCTTGGTATTGAAGATAGTTCACAAATAGCAGAGTTTCTCCGTTATTCGGTGAATACAATTTATAATTATCGGGCGAAAGTAAAAAACAAAGCTCGTGGTTCCAGAGAAGATTTCGAAGATTTAGTTCGGAAAATACGTTGATCGATGTTGTAACCTATCCACTTTTTAGGCCTCTTTGGTTGATATTAACTTGCTGTTTATTAGTTTTACTGCATCCGGTCAGGTGCTGGATGCACAGAAAGAACCGCTTATCGGTGTAAGTGTACAGGAAAAGGGGACAACTAACGGAGCGATAACTGATTTAGACGGTAACTTTACATTGACGGTCCGGTCCAATGCTACTTTAATATTCTCTTATGTAGGATATAAATCGCAGGAACAGAAAGCATCCCGACAGATGAAAGTTACACTTCAGGAAGACAATGAAGTACTTGAAGAAGTAGTTGTGATCGGCTATGGTTCGGTAAAACGTAAAGATGTTACGACAGCCATTTCCACTGTGTCTACTAAAGATCTTGATGTACGTCCCATCGTTTCTGCCGGACAGGCTATTCAGGGTAAGGCAGCCGGTATCTCCGTAATTCAGCCTAGCGGTACGCCGGGAGGAGAGATGTCTATCCGTGTGCGCGGTACTACTTCTATGAACGGAAGTAACGATCCGCTATATGTAGTGGATGGTGTTCCTGTGGATAACATTAAGTTTTTATCTCCGAATGATATTGAAAGCATGCAGATTCTGAAAGATGCCTCTTCGGCTTCTATTTATGGTTCGCGTGCTGCCAATGGTGTAATTCTGATTACAACAAAGGCCGGAGCGACCGGAAAGGCAAAAGTCTCTCTGACAGCACAGTTTGGCTTGAACAAGGTGGCGGATAAGGTAGAATCTCTGAATGCTGCGCAGTATAAAGAGTTACAGGATGAAATCGGACTGGTATCCTTGCCTGATGGACTGCCCGACCGTACTGATTGGTTTGACGAAACATATAAGACCGGAAAGATGCAAAACTATCAGGTAGCAGTATCTAACGGTAATGAAAAGATGAAATACTATCTTTCTGCCGGATATCTCGATGAAAAGGGAATACTGGATATCTCTTATTACAAGCGTTATAATTTCCGGGTGAATCTTGAAAATCAGATTCGTAGCTGGTTGACAGTAAGTGCTAATATCTCCTACTCGGACTATACCAGTAACGGAGGGGGAGCGATGGGAACAGGAGCGAATCGTGGTGGCGTTGTATTGGCTGTTATCAATACGCCGACATATGCTCCGATCTGGGATGCTTTAAATCCGAACCAGTATTACAATAACTTCTATGGAGTTGGAAATATCACCAACCCGTTGGAGAACATGGCACGTGCAAAGAATAATAAAGATAAGGAAAACCGTTTGCTGGCATCGGGCAACGTGTTGCTTACCTTGCTGCCGGAGTTGAAGTTTAAATCAACTCTAACACTTGACCGTCGCAATGCTGTAAATACTACTTTTCTTGATCCGATTTCTACTGCCTGGGGACGTAACCAGTATGGTGAAGCCTCCGACAACCGGAATATGAATACGGTATTGACATTCGACAATGTATTTACTTACAATAAGAACTTCAAGAGACATGGTAAAATACGTGGAGGCTGGGGACAGACAGGTAATCAGTCTGGTATTGGTGACTATGCTTATTTGCAACGTTATAATATCGGTCGTATTGAATGGTTTAAGGTAGCGGCTGAAGGTGATACAACAGATTATGCGAATGCGGTACCGACTATCAGCCAGGCCAATTTACGTACGTCTGACCTTACTTGGGAAACGACTACTCAGACCAATATTGGTCTGGACCTGACAGTATTGAATGGACGTTTGACTTTTAACATGGACTACTATTACAAGAAGACCAAGAACATGCTGATGAACGTATCACTGCCTGCCGGTGCTGCTGCAGCTACTTCTATCGCCCGTAATGAAGGTGAAATGACTAATAAAGGTTTTGAGCTTACCATTAGTTCGAAGAACTTCCGGGGGGGAGCATTTACCTGGGATACGGACTTCAATATTTCCTTCAACCGGAACAAATTGACGAAACTTGAATTGCAGAAAGTGTACTATGATGCCAAAACTGCGGATGTAGTCAACGATTATGTAGTGCGTAATGAGCCGGGACGTGCTTTAGGAGGCTTTTACGGATATATCAGTGACGGTGTAGATCCTGAGACTGGTGAATTAATGTATCGTGACCTGAGTGGTGATGGTAAAATCTCGACTTCCGACCGTACTTATATCGGCGACCCGAATCCGGACTTTACTTATGGTCTGACCAACACTTTCTCATGGAAAGGATTTAATTTGAGTGTGTTTATCCAAGGCTCTTACGGAAATGATATCTTCAATGCTTCCCGTATAGAAACAGAAGGGATGTACGATGGAAAGAATCAGTCTACCAAAGTACTGAACCGCTGGAAGATACCTGGACAGATAACCAATGTGCCGAAAGCTAATTTCAAGTTGCTGAACTCTACTTACTTTATTGAAGATGGCAGTTACCTGAGATTGAAAGACGTTTCCTTGTCGTACAACTTTAAGGGCAAATTACTGCAGAAATGGGGAATCACCCGTCTGCAACCTTACTTTACCGCTACCAATCTGCTGACATGGACAAGCTACTCCGGCATGGACCCGGAAGTAAACCAATGGGGCAACAGCGGTACGGTGCAAGGCATCGACTGGGGTACATACCCGCATTCTAGATCATACGTGTTTGGTATTAATGTTGAATTCTAATGAAAGGAAAGACTATGAAACTAAGATATATATTTTATGGACTCACTTCCGGTTTGCTGTTCGGACTTTCTTCCTGCTCACTGAATTACGATCCGATCGATACTTATTCGGATGTGACCGAAGGTGTGACGGATACCGGTACAAAGGTGGTATTTAAAGATAAAGCGGCTGTAGAAAGTCACCTGACGACTATCTACAATCAGATGCGCGACCGTCAGGAACACTGGTATGTGGACTTGTTGCTCATATCAGATTCGCATGCGGATAATGCGTACGCAGGAACTACGGGAGCTGAGGTACTTCCGTTTGAGAACAATTCCATCGAAGGTTCCAACTCTGTGCTCGAACGTGACTGGAACCGTTATCTGGAAGACGTTGCCCGTGCCAATAAATTGATATGTAATATTGACTTGGTGACCGATAACTCTTTGACTACTGCCGAACGTGCGCAGTATAAGGCGGAAGCAATGATATTCCGTGCCATGGTCATGTTCGATATGGTACGTCTGTGGGGGGATTTCCCGGTTATTACAACAGTAGCTGATGATATTACTTCAGAAAATATCGAAGATGTGTATGAACAATATTTCCCGGCACAAAACACAGAACTGGAAGCTTATCAGCAGATAGAGAAAGATTTGCTGGCTGCCATCCAGCATGCGCCGGATAATACGGCAGGCAACAAAACTCTGTTTACAAAATCCGTAGCCCGTACTCTTCTTGCAAAGATCTATGCAGAGAAACCGTTGCGTGACTATTCAAAAGTAATCCGTTACTGTGACGAGGTGAAGGCTGATGGTTTTGAGCTTGTGAAGGATTTTAGCGATTTGTTCGGCATGAATGCTGCCGGAACGGATGCAAAAGCCCGTAATACTAAAGAATCTATACTGGAAGCTCAGTTTACTCCCGGTTCGGGTAACTGGTGTACATGGATGTTCGGACGTGACCTTGTAAACTGGAATAATAACTTCACTTGGGCAAAATGGGTAACTCCGTCACGTGATTTGATCAATGCTTTCAAGAAAGAAGGAGATCAGATTCGCTTTCAGGAATCCGTAGTTTACTATGATTGTAATTGGAGCAACTATTATCCGTCGGACAATTATCCTTTCATGTACAAATGCCGTTCGGCTAATAGCAGCATTATTAAATACCGCTATGCTGATGTGCTGTTATTGAAGGCAGAAGCATTGATCATGCAGGATACGCCGGATCTGGAAGCGGCAGCTAAGATCATCGACGAAGTACGTGAACGTGCCGGATTGGGCGAATTGTCTTCATCCGTACGTAAAGACCGGGATGCGATGATTACCGCATTGCTCAACGAACGTCGGCTGGAACTGGCATTCGAAGGACAACGCTGGTTTGATCTGGTTCGTCTGGATAAGGTAGAAGAGGTGATGAACGCCGTATATGCGAAAGATTCAGGTCGCAAGTCACAGGTTTACGCCTTTGATAAGAACTCTTATCGCCTGCCTATCCCACAATCGGTAATCGATGCCAATGACAAGATTGAACAGAACCCCGGATATT
>PPYE01358502.1_pt1 | contig 11762 bp, 5 predicted proteins | sample 1559881 | NCBI WGS metagenome assembly PPYE01 (sample SAMN08240022, study PRJNA423297) | Human gut metagenome, whole genome shotgun sequencing project.
ATCCGATAATCGCGGATATGTGTGTATTTGTGCTATCCGATAATCGCGGATAGGTGTAAGAAACGGAAAATATTAATCGCGGATAGGTGTATTTATCCGATATAATTAATCTAGGATAGGTGTAAATTATGAGAAGAAAAGTATATGATCAACTCAAGAAATGGAAGGAAGAACAGAACGGAGAAAGTGCTGTTCTCATCAATGGTGCCCGCCGAGTAGGAAAGAGCTATATCGTAAAGGAATTCGCTCAAGAAGAATACAAGAGTTATATTTTGCTTGACTTCAATAAGATAGGAAAGAACATAAAATCCTTGTTCGAAACCTACCTGGATGACTTGGATACATTCTTTATGTATTTGAGCAGTTTCACCAATACACCTCTATATCCAAGAGAATCGGTTATTATCTTTGATGAAGTGCAATTGTATCCTCGGGCTCGTACTGCTATCAAGTATCTGGTTGAAGATGGACGCTACGATTATATCGAGACTGGTTCGCTTGTTTCTATCAAAAAGAACGTTGAGGATATCATGATTCCTTCTGAGGAGGAAGAAATATTGATGTATCCTATGGATTTCGAGGAGTTCTTGTGGGCATTGAACTATGAAACCTTGATGCCTCTTATACGAATGAACTTTCAGAAAAAGCATGAGATGGGACAGATGATGCATCGCATGGCAATGGACTATTTCAGACAGTATCTTATTGTTGGAGGAATGCCACAGGCTGTAGCTAAATTTGTAGAAACTCGAGATTTCAATAAGGTGGATCGTGTGAAGCGACAAATTCTTACCTTATATCGTAATGATATTCAAAAGTATGCTTCAACTTATGTATTTAAAGTTACCCAGATTTTTGATACAATTCCTTCTCAACTTCAAAAACATGAGAAGAAATTTATGTTGAAAGCACTTACAGAAGGGGCGAGAATGCGGGATTATGAAACGGCTTTCTTTTGGCTGGCAGATGCCATGATAGTCAATATGGCCTATAATACGACAGAGCCAAGCATCGGTCTTGGAATGAATACCGATGATACGACATTGAAATGCTATATGGCTGATACGGGTTTGCTCATCAGTCATGCTTTCAATGAAAATACGATAGTATCTGAAAACTTATATAACAAGCTTCTGGTAGATAAACTGGAGTTCAATGGCGGAATGATAGTTGAGAATATTGTGGCTCAGATGTTACGTTCGGCAGGGCATAAGCTGTATTTCTTTTCCAAATATAGTAAGGATGATGCCAAAGAAAGGATGGAACTGGATTTCCTGATAGCCAAAGATACAATAACGTCAAAGCATAATATTTCACCGATAGAAGTGAAGTCAACTAATAGATACACGCTCACTTCTCTCAAAAAGTGCATCGCTAAATATGATAGTTATCTGGCCACTCCGTATGTTTTGCATACGGCTGATTTGAAAGTAGAGGAGGGGATTACTTATTTGCCATTGTATATGACAGGGTTATTATAAGTGGTTTTAGTTGAATGGAAAAGGCTCGCAGGAAATCGAAATTTCTTGCGAGCCTTTATTATTTGCTAAACTTTGAATCTGAACCAGTTAAACTAATCATAAAGTTCAATGTTCAAACCTCAAAGTTCAAAGTCTTATACGAGTGTTGCAACGACTTCCTCACGGGTACCTGGCAACATGTCGATGACAGGAATCTCTGGCATGGTGTAGCAACCTGGCTGCAGACGGAATGAAGCACGAGCCACGTTAACCAATACCTGAGCGGTGAGGGCTGGGTTATTGATGCTCATATTGAACTCGAAACGCTGGTTCTGGGTCTTGCCAGATACACCCTTGCGAACGAGGTTCACACCATGACCCATATCCTTTACATCATCTACAGATGCTACGGCAAATACGTGGGTCTCATCATGAGCGAAGTATGGATCTGCCTTGATTTCGGCTGTTACATCCTCAAGCTTGGCACCTTCTTCCAACTCTACGTATACCATACGACGGTGGATACCCTCACCCAATGGGATAGTTACAGAGAGCGCTTCCTTTACGCCCTTCTTGCCACGAACACAAACTGAGTGACCCATACTCATACCAGGACCGAAGTTGGTGTATGTCAATCCCTTAGGTGCAAGGCTCTCCATCAGAACACGTACGATAGAATCAGAACCTGGATCCCAACCAGCAGAGATAACGCTTACCTTGCCAGCCTTCTTACAGTTCTCCATCTGCTTGGTACGGTAGTCGAGGATGCTGGTGTGGATATCGAAGCTGTCTACGGTGTTGATACCGAGGGCAACGATCTTCTCTGCATACTCTGGGCAAGAGCGGGTAGGGGTTGCGAGAATAGCAACATCTACATCCTTCAACTTGGTGATGTCATCTACTACTTCATAGTTTGCCAACTCAGCTGGTTTGTCCTTAGCACCCTGGCGACGTACAATACCTGCAATCTCAAAGTCAGGAGCTGCTTCGAGTGCCTCAACAGTAAACTTACCGATGTTGCCGTATCCTACTACGGCTGCTCTAAATTTCTTCATTGTCTTATTTCTTTTATTTTGTTGTTTTAATTTCTTTTATTTGTTGCGGTTTAGTCATCCAACGGATATGTTTTCCGCTCTTCATTCTATTTCCGGTTGCAAAAGTATAGCTTTTTCTTGAAATACGTGACGTTTTAATAGAATTTTAACTCATAAAAGTTGCAAAAAGTAGTAAAATCATAGTTTTTAGGTATGAATAAGCGGAGATTTGTAAGGTATCTGTAGCAAGAGCCTTACAGTTTCGTTATTTTGTTGCGAAACATCATACATTCCCTTTCCGATACCTCCCGATGTGCTTAGAATTACGTCCTGACGTAGCTTTTGCTGCGTCCCGACGTCTCTGGCTCTGCGTCGGGACGTATGACATGCTACGTCGGGACGTAATTTTATGGAATTCTATTACAATAATCCCGCCCTTCGCACGTTATTAATATATTAATTTAATTAGGAGAAAAAGAAAATGATAGAATATATTCATGGCGATCTGACAGAGCTGACACCTGCACTGGCTATTGTTGAGACTGCGGGGGTGGGCTACGGACTCAATATATCGCTCAATACATATACTGCCATTCAGGGCAAACAGGAAGTGAAACTCTATGTTCACGAAGTGCTGGTGGCTGGTGGAAGAGATGACTCTTTCACCCTTTTCGGCTTTGCTACCAAACAGGAACGTGAACTCTACCGCCTCCTCATCACCGTTTCAGGAGTAGGCGGAAATACGGCCCGTATGATTCTCTCTTCACTCTCGCCACGCGAACTCTGCGAAATCATCTCTACTGGTAACGACAAGGTGCTGAAAACCGTGAAGGGTATCGGACTGAAGACAGCACAGCGAATCATCATCGACTTGAAAGATAAAATCGTGAGTCTCGGCATTGCTGACGAACTGCCAGCCAGCGGAGGCAATGTGGTGATGGTGAACAATGACGTAAAGGATGAGGCGGTAAGCGCCCTCACCATGCTCGGCTTCTCGCCGGCACCATCTGCCAAGGTAGTAGTAGATATCCTCAAGGCACAGCCTGATCTCCCGGTAGAACAGGTTGTGAAACTGGCATTGAAGCAAATCAAATAAGTTAGGAGTTTTTTATCGATGAAACAGAAGCAAAGATTCATATCTTTTCTATTGGCTTGGCTGATGGTGGCAACCTTCGGCTATGCGATAGCTTTGCCTCAACTTCAGGACGATAAAAAGAAAAACCATATCAGCACAGCCCAGCCCGTGCAGCTCGATGAAGATACCATTCCCGATTCGCTGCTGCATACCCGCTGGCAGATTCAGCGCACCCAACCTTACTCCCTGAGCGACCTCTATCAGAGTCCGCTCGACCTGAAACGTCCTGATAATCTGCAATATCAGGTAGTCTACAACGATACCCTCGACCGCTATATCATCGGCAACCGCATGGGCTCAACCTGGCTTTCGGCTCCTATCATGCTCACTCCGAAAGAGTATCTTGCATGGACCGAACAGCAGCAGCGCAACAGCTACTTCCGCAAGCAGAACGATGAAATCTTCCAGGCAAAAGGCAAGGAGAAGTTCGATTTCTCAGATATGCACTTCGACTTGGGACCTGCAGAGAAAATCTTCGGTCCTGGTGGCATCAGAGTGAAGACACAGGGTTCTGCCGAACTTAAGTTCGGTATCAACAAGAAGAGCATCGACAATCCTTCGTTGCCTATCCGCAACCGAAAGACGACGATGATGGATTTTGATGAGAAAATCAATCTCAACGTCAACGGAAAGGTGGGTGATAAGGTGAACATGAACCTGAATTACAACACCGATGCCACCTTCGATTTCGATGCACAGAACATGAAACTGAAGTACGACGGCAAGGAAGATGAAATCATCAAACTCGTTGAGGCGGGCAATGTCTCCTTCCCTTCCAACTCTTCGCTCATCAAAGGCGCCAGCAGTCTGTTTGGTGTTAGAACCGATATGCAGTTTGGCAAACTCAAGCTGCAGATGGTGGCTTCGCAGAAGAAGAGTGCATCGAAGAGCGTATCTACCAGGGGCGGTGTGCAGCTTACCCCTTTTGAGTTGAATGTAGCCGATTATGAGGAGAACCGCCACTTCTTCCTCTCCCAGTATTTCAGAAATCATTATGATGCCTGGATGCAGAAACTTCCTAATCTCACCACGGGCATCACCATCAACCGTGTGGAGGTGTGGGTTACCAACAAAACCGGCAATACCACCAATACCCGAAACATCGTAGCCCTGACCGACCTGGGCGAGAACCAGAAACTGAGCAACCCGATGTGGACGGCGAGCGGACAGGTGCCTTCTAACCAGGCGAATACTGAGTATGCTGCGATGAACAGCCAATATGCTGCTGCCCGTGACATCGACCAGGCTGCAACCACTCTCGATGGAGGCGGACTGGTTGGCGGAGCGGATTATGAGAAACTGGAGAGTGCCCGTCTGCTCAATTCTTCTGAGTATACAGTCAATACCGCCTTGGGTTATATCTCATTGAAAACCAGTCTGCAGACCGACCAGGTACTTGCTGTAGCCTATGAGTATACATCGGGAGGTGTTACCTATCAGGTGGGCGAGTTTGCATCCGATCTCAGCGATACCAAGCAGGCACTCTTCGTGAAATCGCTCAAGAATACCAGTAACAATCCGCGACAGGGCAACTGGGGGCTGATGATGAAGAACGTTTATTATCTGGCTTCTACCGTAGAGAAGGAGAAGTTCCGCCTGGATGTGAAATACCAGAGCGATACCACCGGCGTATATCTCAGTTATATCCCTGAGCAGCAGGTGAAGAAGCAGCCTATCATCCGTGTGCTGGGCGCCGACCGTCTGGATAACAACAACAAGGCACACAGCAATGGATATTTCGATTATGTAGAAGGCTATACCATCTCTAACGGACGCGTGTTCATTCCGAAGGTAGAGCCTTTCGGCAGTTATATGCGTGATTATCTGGTCAAGCGGGGCGTGGCTGCCGACAAGGCTGAAAAGTATGCCTTTACCGAACTTTATGACAGTACGAAGACCGTAGCCAAGCAGATTGCCGAGAAGAACAAGTATCAGATTGTGGGACAGTTCAAGGGCTCTGCAGCCAATGTCATCTCGCTCGATGCCTACAATGTGCCACAGGGCTCGGTGGTCGTTACGGCAGGCGGTATCACCCTGAAAGAGGGCACCGACTATTCGGTAGATTACAGTGCCGGCGAGGTGACCATCCTGAACCAGAGCATCATTGATGCCGGTACGGCTGTCAACGTTTCTCTGGAGAGTAATACCGATTTCGGACAAACGCGAAAAACGATGTTCGGACTGAACTGGGAGTATGATTTTACCAAGAACTTCCAGTTGAGCGGTACTATCCAGCACCTCTCCGAACAGGCGCTTACCACCAAGGTATCCATGGGCTCCGAACCGCTGAAGAACACCCTTTGGGGTATCAATCTCAACTGGCGCAAGGAGAGTCAGTGGCTCACCAATGTGCTTGACAAGATACCATTCCTGCACCTCACCCAGCCATCGCAGATATCCTTTACAGGAGAATTTGCCCAGCTCATTGCCGGTGAGGCTGGTGGCACACAGGACAATGCATCTTATATCGATGACTTCGAGGGTACGAAGACTACCATCGATGTGATGACTCCAACCTCCTGGTTTATATCCAGTGTGCCTTCGCTCAATTTCAAGGACGATTACAGCGACAAGACCGGTCTGAACAGCGGTTTCCACCGTTCGCGCCTAGCCTGGTATACCATCGATCCGCTGTTTACCCGCCGTGGAAGTTCGCTCACTCCGGGACATATCAAGGGCGACCTTAAGCAGTTGAGTAACCATTATGTTCGCGAGGTCTATACCAAGGAGCTCTTCCCATTGCGCGACCAGAGCAGTTATCAGGGCGCTACCAATACCCTGAATGTACTCAATCTGGCTTACTATCCAAGCGAGCCGGGACCATACAACTTCAATGTAACAGATTTGCAGGCAGACGGAACCCTGCAGAATCCGCAGCGTAACTGGGGCGGAATGATGCGTAAGCTGGATACCAACGATTTCGAGCAGGCAAACATCGAATACATCGAGTTCTGGATGCTCGATCCGTTCATCTATTCCCGCGAAGAGGCTGATGCTGCCGATTATGGTGGCGATTTCTACATCAACCTGGGCGAGGTGAGCGAGGATATCCTGCGTGATGGCAAGAAATTCTATGAGAGTGGCATGCCGGTAGATGGCAGCAAGAGCTACACCTATACCCAGTGGGGTAAGATTCCTACCCAGAGCACCGTGACCTATGCCTTTGCTACCACCAGTGGCAGCAGAGCCTTGCAGGATGTGGGTTTCAACGGACTGACTGATGCCGAGGAGCAGGAATTCTACAAGAGTGCTTATCTCGACCAGATTCAGGGTAAGGTGAACCAGGCGGTGTTCGACAGTATCTTTGCCGATCCGGCACGTGATGACTACCACTATTTCCGCGGTTCCGACTGGGATGAGATGCGTGCTCCAATCCTGCAGAGATATAAGTATATCAACAATCCTCAGGGCAACTCGCCTGACAGCGACAGCCGTTCTGAGAGCTATGATACTTCTTATAAGTCAACGCCGGATGTCGAGGATATCAACCAGGATTATACGCTCAACGAATATGAGAAATACTTCCAGTACCGTGTCAGCATCCGTCCGGAAGATCTCGTGGTGGGTAATAATCATATTGTAGATAAGCGTGAATACAGCCAGACCTGGCGTGATAATACCAAGTCTACCGTTACCTGGTATCAGTTCCGCATACCTATCGATGAGTTTGAGAGCCGTCAGGGCAACATCAACGATTTCTCCAGCATCCGCTTCATGCGTATGTTCCTCACCGGTTTCAAGAAACCTATCGTGCTGCGTTTCGGTACCTTTGACCTCGTGATGGGCAAGTGGCGTACCTATGATCAGCCGCTCGGCGCAGCCAGTGGCGGAACCCTCGACGCAAGCAGCGTGAGTCTGGAGGAGAACGGCGAGAAGACACCGGTCAACTATGTCTTGCCTCCGGGTATCAAGCGCGAACAGGATCCTAGTCAGCCTCAGTTGGTTGAGGCGAACGAGCAAGCGTTGAGTCTGGTGGTCAAGAATATGAGCACAGGCGAGGCGAAGGCGGTTTACAAGAATTCTACCCTTGATCTGCGCCAGTACAAGCGCATCCAGATGTTTGCCCATGCCAATGCCCTGGAGCAGAATACCACCCGTCTGCAGGATGGTGATCTCTCAGTCTTCATCCGTCTGGGTAGTGATTATAAGAACAATTACTACGAGTATGAAATCCCGCTGAAACTCACCGAGCCACGCTCCAACTACAACCGCTATGTGCTTGCCGACTGTAAGGCGGTATGGCCTGAGGTGAATATGCTCGATGTGCCGCTGAGTGTCTTTACGGCATTGAAGAAAAACCGCAACAAGGCGAAGGCACAGGGTGTGGCTTCTTATCTCGCTCCTTATTCCATGATGGATGCAGAACATCCGCAGAACAAGATTACCATCGTGGGTAATCCGAGTCTCGGCGAAGTGAAGACCATGATGCTGGGTGTGAGAAACAATTCTGCCGACATCAAGAGTGGTGAGGTATGGATAAACGAACTCCGACTCAAGGAACACAATAATTCGGGTGGTTGGGCTGCCAATGCCAACCTCAACGTACAACTCTCCGATCTGGGTAGCGTGAATGCCACCGGCAGATACATCAGCGAGGGATTCGGCGGTCTGGAAGATGGCGTGGCAAGTCGCACCACCGATAATTATGGTACCTACAGTGTGACCACATCGCTCGAAATGGGTAAGTTCTTCCCTGACAAGGCGAAGGTGAGCATACCTTTATATTATAGTGTTACCAAGGAGAAGACCACTCCTAAGTATAATCCGCTGGATACCGATATGGAGTTGAAGGATGCCCTCGATGCTGCCGGCTCTAAGCACGAGCGCGATTCTATCGAGAATATCGCTGCCACTAAGATTACGCAGACCAACTTCTCTATCTCGAATGCCCGGGTGGGTATAGCTACCAAGCGCCATCCGATGCCATACGATCCAGCCAACTTCTCATTCACCTACAGTCATCAGCATCAGTATACTACGGGTGAAACGACGATGTATGAGCGCAAGGACAACTGGCGAGGAGCCCTGGATTATTCGTGGAGCCCGGTTTATAAGGCATGGGAACCATTCAAGGGACTGAAGAACAAGAGTAAGTGGCTCGACATACTGAAACGTTTCGGACTGAACTGGCTGCCGCAGAACATAGCCTTCAATACCGAGATGACGCGCGACTACTACGAGTTGCAGGAGCGCGATATGGAAACCCTGATGAGTGGATCTGCCGGAGTAGACTCCAAGTTGCCGCTCACTTTCAGTGAACAGTTCCTTTGGAACCGTGAGTTCTCCATCAACTGGGATCTGACCAAGAACCTGCACATGAACTTCCAGAGTGCTACCCATGCACAGATAGAGGAACCTTATACACCGGTCAACAAGGATCTTTATGCCGACCAGTATCATGCCTGGAAGGACTCCGTATGGACCAGCATCCGCCACTGGGGTGCACCGCTCGACTATAGTCAGAATTTCCAGGCATCTTATAGGTTGCCTCTCAATCTGCTGCCTGTCTTCGACTGGGTGAACAGCGATGCCTCTTACAATGCCAACTATTCTTGGGAGCGCGGTACAGAGGATGAGGAGGGCAACTCGTATGGAAATACCATCAATACCCAGCGCGAACTGACATTGAACGGAAACTTCAACCTGGTGAAACTCTACAACCATGTGCCTTTCCTGAAGAAGGTAAACGATAAGTTTGACCGTACCCAGAGTAGGGCACAGATGCAGCGCAAGAAGCAGGAAAAAAAGAAAAAGAAGCAGGAAGCAAAGGAACAGGCGGCTGATCCGAAGAAGGCGCTGCCTAAGAACAAGCGTGCCTTCGAACGGGAAATCACCCTCCTGCCTGATACCACATTCAAGATACGCCACGGCAAAAATACCAAGCGACTGATTGTGAATGCCAAGACGGAAGACGGCAAGGTATTCCCGCTTAAATATAAAAAGATGGATAATAACCAGATCAGAATCATCTCAAAGGTAGATACTGCCATGAAGGTGAAACTCTCCGTACTGGCTAAGGAACCGCTTGATGATAAGAAATGGTATAAGGGATTGCAGTTGGCTAGTCGCCTGGCAATGATGGTGCGCAATGTGAGCATCAACTATCGCAGCAGCTATCAGCTCACCCTGCCGGGCTTCTTGCCTAGTGTGGGTGATGCCTTCGGACAGAAGAAGGTGGGACAGATGGCACCGGGTCTTGACTTCGCCTTCGGTATGGTTGGCGACGATTATATCGAGAAGGCTAGAAACAACGACTGGCTGCTCTGCAACGACAGTATCGCAACACCTGCTACTACCAGCAGAACGGATAATCTTACGTTGCGTGCCACCCTGGAGCCTATCAAGGATTTCAAGATTGATCTCTCAGCCACACGTACCAAGACCACGCAGAAGAGCATACAGTATATGTATGAAGGAACGCCAACTACCCAGAGTGGAGCCTTCCAGATGACTACCATCTCGCTGGGGTCGGCTTTCGAGGGAATGGGCAATGCCAATTCGGGTTATCGCAGCAAGACCTTCGAGAAGTTTGTCAACTCGCTGGCTGGTTTCAGAGATAGGGTAGAGGCGCAGTATGCAGGTACCGTTTATCCGACAGGTTCGGCTCTGGCTGGCGGCAAGTTTGATGCTTCCCGCACGCCGGTCAACCAGTATAGCAGCGATGTCATGATTCCTGCCTTCCTCAAGGCTTATACCTCGATGGGTGGCAATTCGCTTTCGGTATTCCCGGCATTGAGCCGGATGTTGCCAAACTGGACCATCCGTTACAGCGGACTGGGACGTCTGCCTTGGTTCAACGAGCACTTCAAGAGTGTCAACATCAACCACTCTTACAAAAGCGTCTTTGCGGTTGGCAGCTACAACAGTTACAGCACTTTCCAGGAGTATATGAACGGTCTCGGCTTCGTGAGTGATGCCACTACGGGCAATCCATCTCCAAGTAGCATGTTCAACATTTCGCAGGTAAGTATCAACGAGTCGTTCTCGCCATTATTGGGTATGGATGTCACATTCAACAATAATATGACGGTGAAGGCAGAATATCGCCAGACCCGTGTATTGAACCTCAGTATGACGAGTGTGCAGCTGAACGAGGCATTGAGTAAGGACTGGGTAATCGGTATGGGTTACCGCATCAACAACTTCGATGTTTTCGGTTGGGGCGCCAAGGCCTCCCGTTCCAAGTCGAAGGGCGGCAACAAGAATGCAGCCAATAAGAATGCGTCGACCACCAAGACGGTTCAGAATGGTACCAACCATGACCTAAATCTACGTCTTGACTTCAGTTTCCGCAAGCAGGCAGCCATCGTTCGTGATATTGCCTCAATGGTAAGCAGTGCCAGCAGCGGCAACAATGCTCTGAAACTGAGTTTCTCTGCCGATTATACTTTCAGCAAACTCCTTACCATGAGTTTCTATTATGACCGTCAGACCAACACCCCGCTCCTGTCGAGCAGCAGTTATCCTACCACCACACAGGATTTCGGCCTGAGCATCAAGTTCTCGCTGACGAGATAAAAAGAAAATTTTCTAGAATCAATGGTAGAAAGAAAATTCTCTAATTCTCAAATTCTTGAAAATAAAAAAGAGATCGCTGCGCACAATGCCTACATAGTTGCTCATGCATTCGCCCACCTCTTTCACGCTCTGTGTAATCAGCACCTTCTCTTCGTTGGTCAAAGTACCTTCATCATTCCATGCTGGTACCTTCTCATTGAAGTCGTACTCATCTACATGTTCAATACTGTGCTTGGCAGCAGTCTCGGCATAAACCACAGCCTCGATGAGCGAGTTGCTGGCAAGACGGTTACCGCCATGCAGACCGGTGCATGAACACTCGCCCAGAGCATAGAGACGGTTGATGCTTGAACAGCCGTTCAAATCAACCTTGATACCACCACACATATAGTGAGCGGCAGGACGAACAGGGATATACTCCTTGGTGATGTCGATGCCGATGCTCAGACACTTGGCGTAGATATTAGGGAAGTGACGCTTGGTCTCCTCTGGATTCTTATGGGTTACATCGAGACAGACATGATCCAATCCGTGAATCTTCATCTCCTTATCGATGGCACGAGCCACGATGTCACGAGGAGCCAGACTCAATCGCTTATCATATTTCTCCATGAA
>PPYE01777080.1_pt1 | contig 11761 bp, 10 predicted proteins | sample 1559881 | NCBI WGS metagenome assembly PPYE01 (sample SAMN08240022, study PRJNA423297) | Human gut metagenome, whole genome shotgun sequencing project.
GTATTTCACCATCTCCATGGTGGGCGACTGCACGCTCAGTTCCTCCCAGTACAACGACCACTTCGAGAGCATCCTCGACGGGGACATGAGCTGGCCCTTCTCCGGCACGCTGCAATACTTTGAGGACGACTACCTCAGCATAGCGAACCTTGAGTGCAGCCTCTCGGAGACTCCGCTTTCCGGCACGGGCACTTTCCAGTTCTGCGGCGCGGCGGAAAATGCGCAGATACTCGTCCAGGGCGGCATAGATTTCGTCACCCTGGCGAACAACCACACCCTTGACTTCGGCCAGACGGGCCTGGACAACACCAAGGCCGTCCTGGACGGCGCGGGCGTCGCCTACGCCGGGCCGAACGAGAGCTATGTCTATTCGCGGGACGACGGGCTGACCGTCGGCCTCTACGCCGCGCGCTGGACGGCGGGCGAGCAGGAGATCCGCGAGGGCGTCTCCGCCCTGGCGCAGAGGGAGGACATAGACCTCGTCATCTGCCTTATGCACTGGGGCATAGAGGGCAGCTACCGGGTCACCGGCGGGCAGGAGCAGCTCGGACGCGCCGCCATAGACGCCGGGGCCGACATAGTCTACGGCTCCCACCCGCACGTTCTTCAGCGCATAGACGAGTATAACGGCGGCTACATCGTCAACAGCCTCGGCAACTGGAGCTTCGGCGGCAACACCGCCCCGCGCGACAGGGACACCGCCATCGTGCGCTTTTCCGTGAAGCGCGACCTGGACGGCACGGTCAGCGTCGAGGGCTACGAGGCCGTCCCCTGCTGCCTCTCAGGCACGGAGGGCATCAACGACTACCGGCCCACGCCCTACGAGGAGGGCTCGGAGGCCTATGAGCGCACGATGTCCAAGTTCGACGGCAGCTTTGACGGGCCGGACCTCGTCGTGGACTACTCCGAGTATCACAAGGGCGAGGAGAGCGCCTCCCCGGAGGCGGGGCAGGCGGACGCTGCGCTCCCGGACGCCGGGGCGCAGGAGGCTCCGATGGAATAAAAAAAGGGCGGGTCCCCTCGCGGGACCCGCCTTAAATTTTTTATTTGCTCTTTTTCTTCTCCGCCGCCGCCTTGGGCGCGGGGGAGCCGCTGACTATGGCAAAGGCCGCGCGCGAGCCCGCCGCGCGGACCATCGTGACCGCCATACCTACGTTCATCCTGAGCAGGCTCATGCCTTCGCCTCCTTTCTTCGTTATGGCTACAGTATATGCGCCGAAGATTAAACGAAGATTAAGGGGCGAAAATTTTTTCAGCCCAGCAGCTTTGCCAGGACGCTCTCGTGCGCCTCGCGCTCGGAGAGGTCGGGCAGGGGCGAAAGCTCGGCGTCCCCGTAGCGGCGGCGCAGGGCCGCGAGGAGTATGCCGTCGCAGAAGCCGGGGTTTTTCGGCAGCACGGGGCCGTGGCTGTAGGTGCCGAAGACGTTCTTGTACCGCGCACCCTCCGTGCCGTCCTCGCCGTTGTTGCCGAAGCCGCGCAGCACGCGGCCCAGGGGCTGCGCGCCGGGGCCGAGCCGGGTGCGTCCGCTGTGGTTCTCGAAGCCCACGACGGGGCCGAACTCCGTCTCGAAGGCAAAGTTGCCTATCATGCGCTCTTCCGCGCCCTCGGTGACGAGGTCGAGCACGTCCAGGCCCGCGCAGCGCGCGCCGGAGGCCGTGTCGTAGTGGTGGCCCATGAGCTGGTAGCCGCCGCAGACGCACAGAAAGGCCGCTCCGTCCTCCGCCGCGGCGCGGATGTCCGCGCCCTTGCCGCCGCGCAGGTCCTCCAGCAGCAGCCCCTGCTCGAAGTCCTGGCCGCCGCCGACGAAGAACAGGTCGAAGTTCCCCAGCCCGCGGCGCTCGCCTATGGGCAGCTCCGTCACAGTGCAGCCTATGCCGCGCCACTCCAGGCGCTTTTTTATGCAGAGCACGTTGCCCCGGTCGCCGTAGAGGTTCAGCACGTCGGGGTAGAGGTGGCAGACTCTCAGCTCCATCACTTCCAGAACTCCTTTCTGCCGCAGCGGGAGGCCAGCTCGGCCCTCAGCGGCAGCATGGCCGTATAGGTGGGCAGGATGCACACGTCGCCCCTGCACCCGGCGAGGAGGTCTATGAGCTCCTTCGCGCCGTGGATGAGGCGGATGTCCTCCTCCGCCGCGCCGGCGTACTTGAGCCGCAGGCGCATGTCCTCCGCGCGGCTGCCGGAGACGATGAGGGACATGGGCTTTTTCTCCGGCTCGAAGAGGCGCTCGAAGGCGGCGTCCCAGATCCAGGAGACGTCCGTGCCGTCGGCTATCTCGTCGTTGAGGCAGAAGACGGCGGTGACGCCGTCGGGCAGGGAGGCGAGGTAGTCTATGGCCCTGTCGCAGCCCGCGGGGTTTTTGACGAGCACCATCGTCACCCGGGCCTCGCCGAGCTCGAAGCGCTCCATGCGCCCGAAGCCGCTCTCGATGTGCGCGAGGGAGCGCACGGCGGATTTGGCGTCTACGCCCAGGGCCGTGGCGGCGGCGACGGCGGCCGCGGCGTTGTAGAGGTTGTAGGCCGCCGGCAGGCTGACGGCGGCGGGGAGGAACTCCCCGTCCACGCGCAGCTGGGCGAGGCTGCTGTCCGGCTCAAGCGCGTCCACCTCGACTATGGCGACGTCGGGCTCCGCGCGGGAGTAGCCGCACTGCGGGCAGCGGAAGCCGCCCAGGTGGGCGAAGGTGTGGTAGTCGTACTCGTACTCAGCGCCGCAGAAGATGCAGCGGGGCGCGTCCGAGACCGCGGCGGCCTCGCCCAGGGCCGCGTCCATGCCGAAAAAGCGCACCCTGTCCGGCGCGTCCGGCGCGAGCGAGGAGGTCAGCGAGCAGTCCGCGTTCAGGCAGACCCGCGTCTCGGGCGAACGGGCCAGGCCCTCGCGTATGCCGGCGAGGGTGTGAGTCACCTCGCCGTAGCGGTCCAGCTGGTCACGGAAGATGTTCGTCACGACGGCGACTGCGGGTTTCACCTCCCCGCAGACGCGGCGGAAGGCGGCCTCGTCGCACTCAATGACGGCGAAGCGGCGGCGGGGCTTCCCGAAGAGGCTGGCGTTCGCGGCGAAGTCCGCGGCGATGCCGCGCTCCAGGTTCGAACCGGAGCGGTTGGCGAAGCAGTCCCGGCCCGCGTCCCGGGCCATCTGCTCCAGCATGCGGCAGGTGGTGGTCTTGCCGTTCGTGCCGGTGACCATAACCGTCGTCACGCCGCGGGCCAGCCGCGAGAGCATGTCCGGGCAGACGCGCAGGGCAATTTTGCCCGGCAGGGCCGTGCCGCCCCTCCCGGCCAGCCGGAGCGCCAGGCGCACCAGCTTGCAGAGCAATATGGCAAAGAAAAGTCTCATCTCTACACCAGCCTTCAGCAGCTTATCTCACGCCCGGAGGCGAAACGGCCGCGGTTTGCCTCAAGCAGGGGCGCAAGTGTGTTCTCCACATAGTCGGCAGCCTGGACCGGGGCCAGGCCGACGAACTTGCCGACGTCCATGAGCTGAGCGAGCGCGGCCTCGTCCAGCTTGAAGCGCGCATCCGCAAGCAGGCGCTCAGCCAGATCGTTCCCGCAGCCGGTCTCCTTCATACGCCGGGCGGTATCGACGGAGTATTCGCGTATGGCCTCGTGCAGCTCCTGCCTGTCCCCGCCGAGGGACACGGCGCGCATGAGGATGTTCTCCGTGGCGAGGAAGGGCAGCTCCTCCGCCAGGTGCCGGGCCATCATGCCCGGATAGACCCGCGCCCCGCGCAGGACGTTCGCGGCGAGCGAGAGCACGGCGTCCGCGGTCAGGAAGGCCTCCGGGATCGAGATGCGGCGGTTGGCCGAGTCGTCCAGCGTGCGCTCCAGCCACTGGCTGGAGGCGGTCATGGCCGTATCCTGCGCCAGGGCCACGAGGTGGCGCGAGAGGGAGCAGATGCGCTCGCAGCGCATGGGGTTGCGCTTGTAGGCCATGGCCGAGGAGCCGACCTGAGAGGCGGTAAAGGGCTCGTCAAACTCCTTCTCGTGGGCCATGAGGCGCAGGTCCGTCGCCATCTTCGCCGCGCTCTGGGCGATGCCGGACAGGACGTTCAAAAGGAAGGAGTCGATCTTCCGCGTGTAGGTCTGGCCCGTGATGGGCAGCACGCGGTCAAAGCCCATGTCCGCGGCTATGCGCCGCTCCAGCTCGCCGGCCCGCTCCGCGTCCCCGCCGAAGAGGGCGAGGAAACTCGCGCCCGTGCCTGTCGCGCCCTTGCAGCCGTAGAAGGGCAGGCGCTCCAGCTCAAAGTCCAGGCGCTCAAGGTCAAAGACGAAGTCCTGCGCCCACATGCAGGCGCGCTTGCCCAGGGTCGTGGGCTGGGCGGCCTGATAGTGCGTGTAGGCGAGCACCGGCGTGTCCTTCTGCGCGCGGATGAAGTCCGCGAGGGCCTCTATGACGTTCAGGAGCAGCCCGCGGATCTGCTCCATGGCGTCCCGGTAGGCGATGAGGTCGCCGTTGTCGTCCACAAAGCAGCTCGTGGCGCCCAGGTGGATGATGCCGCGGGCACGGGGGCAGTGCTCGCCCCAGGCGCGGATGTGGGCCATGACGTCGTGCCGCAGCTCCTTTTCATAGCGCTCTGCGGCCTCATAGTCGATGACGGCGAGGTTTTCCCGGAGCTCCGCCACCTGCTCGGCCGTGACGGGAAGGCCCAGGGCCCGCTCGTTCTCCGCCAGGGAGAGCCAGAGCCGGTGCCAGGTCGTGAACTTGTAGTCCGGGGAGAAGATCTGCTGCATCCGCTCCGAGGCGTAGCGCGAGCAGAGCGGGTTTTCGTACCTGTCCTTTTTCACGGGCGACACTCCAAAACGCAAGAAATTTGAAACTCCACTATATTATCACAAACTCCCGCGCCGCACCAGTGGGAGAGCGCAAAAAAGCGCGCCGCAGTTTGCGGCGCGCTTTGGCGATGTTTACGGCTTTTTCAGACGGCCTCAAGCCCCGCCTTGAAGGCGGCGCGGTTCATGTCGAGGAAGGCGGGCTTGACGCAGGCGGCGAGGGCGGCGTCCCAGTCCATGGCCTCAAGGCCCAGCGCCTTGACCGCCGCGCCCAGCAGGACGACGTTCGCGGCCTTCTCGTTGCCGAGCTCCCCGGCTATCTTCGTGGCCTTTATGACGCGCACGTCCCCGGCCTTCTCCTTCACCCTGTCGATGCAGTCCTCGGGGTAGGCGGCCATGCCCTGCAGCGTGGGCAGGGACTGGATGGCGTGGTCGTTTATGATGACCACCCCGCCGTCGGCCTTGACGTCGTCAAGGTAGCGCAGGGCCTCCATCTTCTCGAAGGCGACCAGCACGTCGGCCGAGCCCTTGCCGATGATGGCGGAGTAGACCTTGTCGCCGTAGCGCACCTGGGTCGTGACGCTGCCGCCGCGCTGGCTCATGCCGTGTATCTCGCTCATCTTGACGTCGTAGCCGGCCTCGATGAGCGCATAGCTGAGGATCTTGCTGGCCAGGATGGTGCCCTGGCCGCCAACGCCGCAGAGGACGACGTTCTTGACGTTTGACATATCAGCCACCCACCTTTCCAATAGCTTTCTTCGGGCAGACCTGGGCGCAGACGCCGCAGCCGGCGCAGGCCACGCGGTCTATGTCCGCCTTCTTCGCGCCGCCGTCGAAGCTCAGGGCCGGGCAGCCGAGGCGCAGGCAGCTCTTGCAGCCGATGCAGGCGTCGTTATCGACGGCGTACTTGGCCTTCTCCGTGCCGAACTCGGCCTTGTCCTCGGGGCTGCGCTTCTTGAGGGCGCAGGGGTAGCGCGTGATGACCAGCGAGGGGCCCTCGAAGGCGATGGCCTCCTTGAGCGCCTTGCGCGTGGCCTCAAGGTCCATGGGGTTCACCTTGTGTATGTCCGTCATGCCGAAGGCCCGGGCGACGCCCTCGATGTCCGCGGGGTAGGCGTGCTCGCCGGTGATGGTGTAGCCGGAGCCGGGGTTCTCCTGGTGGCCGGTCATGCCGGTGATGCGGTTGTCAACGACGATGAGCGTGACGTTCGAGTGGTTATACACGGCGTCGAGCATGCTGTTCATGCCCGTATGGAAGAAGGTCGAGTCGCCGACGACGCCGACTATCTTCTTGTTCTCGCCGAACTTTTCCATTATTTTCGCTGCGCCGTGGGCCATGGAGAAGCCGGAGCCCATGCACAGGGCGAAGTCCTTGGCGTTCAGCGGCGGGTTGCCGGACAGGGCGTAGCAGCCGATGTCGCCTATGGCGATGACGTCCTTGATTTTGCCCAGCTCATAGAAGAGGCCGACGTGCGGGCAGCCGGCGCAGAGCATGGGCGGGCGGCCGGGGACGACGCTCTTGTCGTACTCGATGGTGGGCGTGACCTCGCCGGTCAGGCTCTTGCGGACGATGTCGGGGTTCAGCTCGCCCTCGATGGGGATGAGGGCCTTGCCCACGCAGTCTATGCCGGCTGCACGCATCAGGTCCTCCATGTAGGGCTCAAGCTCCTCGACGACGTAGAGCTTTTTCACCTTGGCGGCGAATTTCCTGATGCTCTCGAGGGGCATCGGGCTCGTCATGCCGCACTTGAAATAGGAGGCGTTGTCTCCAAACACCTCGCGCGCGTACTGGTATGCCGCGCCGGCCGAGACTATGCCTATTTCGTCCGTATGCCACTCCTCGCGGTTGAGGGGACATACCTCCGTGTACTCCAGAAGCCTCTTCCAGCGCTTTTCGACGGCCGTGTGCATGCCCTTGGCCATGGCGGGGACGGGGTCGTACTTCGCGCGGTTTTTAACGTACTCCTTCTTGCGCTGCTCCTGGACATCGCCGAACTCGACGAGGCTCTTGCTGTGGCAGACGCGGGTGGTCATGCGCAGCATGACGGGCGAGTCGAACTGCTCGCTGAGCTCATAGCCCATGACGGCCATGTCCTTGGCCTCCTGGGAGTCCGAGGGCTCAAGCATGATGAACTTTCCCATGCGCGCGTAGAAGCGGTTGTCCTGCTCATTCTGGGAGGAATGCAGCCCCGGGTCGTCCGCCGAGACGAAGACCATGCCGCCGTTCACACCCGTGTAGGCGAAGGTCAGCAGCGGGTCCGCCGCGACGTTCAGGCCGACGTGCTTCATCGCCGCGAAGGAGCGGCCGCCGACAAAGGAGGCGCCGACCGCCGCCTCAAAGGCGACCTTTTCGTTGGGCGCCCACTCGCAGGCTATGCTGTCCTTGTACTTTTCGGCAACGTTTTCCAGTATCTCCGTGCTGGGCGTGCCGGGATACGCGGAGGCGAAGGCCACTCCGGCCTCGTAAAGGCCGCGGGCCACGGCCTCGTTGCCGGTCATCAGGTTTTTGGCCATGTTCTCACCCTTTCAAGTTATAAGTTGCGCCGCCGCGGGGGCGGCCTGTTCGCTATGTAGTCCGGTCAAATTCATAATATATTTATTATTTCTAAAAGTCAATAGCCATAACATGCCTTACTATATAAAATTTCACGAATATCCCCCTTGCAAAGTCGGCGGGCTTGTTTTATACTCTAATAAAGGGGAGAGGGGATTTAAAGGCCAAAAGTACAGGAGGGCTGCCCGTGGAAGACAATATGCGCATCAAAAAAGTCTCCGCCTCGGAGCAGGTCTGCGAGGCGATACAGGAGCAGATAAGCGGCGGGGTCTGGCGCGTCGGGGACAAGCTCCCCTCAGAGAGCGAGCTGGCGCAGAAGTTCGGCGTCAACCGCCTGACCGTGCGCATGGCCCTGCAGAAGCTCAACGCCCTCGGCATCGTCGAGACGCGCACGGGCAGCGGCACCTTCGTCATAGAGTTCGACTTCGAGGGCTACCTCAAGACAGCCTCCCGCTTTTTCGAGCAGAGCGGCATGATGCAGAACGTGACGGAGTTCCGCAACCACATCGAGATAGAGTGCGCCCGCCTGGCCATGGAGCGCGCCACGCCCGAGGACCTCGCGGAGCTGGAGCGCCTGGCCCTGCGGCACCGCGAGGCCTGGGCCGAGACCGAGGGCCTCACGCACGAGGAGTGGTGCAAGCGCGTCGCCGCCGCGGACCTCGCCTTCCACGAGCATGTCTGCCGCATCTCGCACAACCCGCTCTACGCCTATGCCTTCGCCGTAGCGCGGGAGCCCATACACCAGTACATGCTCTTCTGCCTGTCCAAGTGGATGCCCGAGCTCGTGCGCAACTTCCGCCTCGACAGGCACCGCGACATCCACTACTGCATCTACGAATCCATAAAAGACCGCGATTTCGCCGCCTGCCAGAGCGACTATGCGGCCATGATAGAGTCCTATACCAGAGTGAACTGGTCCATGCCCGAAGTCGGGTAGGGCCTTGCGATATGGGATATGGAAGGGAAAGCGGCCCGGGAGGGCCGCTTTTCTTTGTCTGGCAAAAGGCCGGAACGGCCTTTTGCCAAAGCCCCCGGCCGGTGGCCGGTGGGAGCTGCCGCACGGCTGCGCGCGCCCCGCGGGCACACTTGCCGTGCAAGAGGTGTTTTTTCCGAGGTACACGCCCCCGGAAAAAACCCATTGCAATTTTGGCTTGACAGCGCCGTCCTACACATGTAGTATGGTCCTATACTACACTTGTAGGAGGCGGCGCGATGAAGCTGACGGAGGCCGAGTGGTCGGTCATGGAGGCGCTCTGGGCGGGGGAGAGCTTTTCGCTGGGCGAGCTCACTCGCGCGCTCTACCCGGGGCAGGGCTGGAGCAAGAACACGGTCCACACCTATCTGAAGCGCATGGAGGCCAAGGGCCTCGTAAAGATAGAGCGCAGCTCTCCGGCGCCGTATTCGGCGGGGGCGGCGCGGGAGGACTGCGCCCGGCAGGAGAGGGACGAGCTGCTCAACAAGGTCTACGGCGGCGCGGCGGGGGACCTCATCGCCGCGTTTTTGAAGGAGACGCACATCTCCGCTGATGAGGCGGCGCGGCTCCGGAAGCTGCTCGACGAGATGGAGGTGTAACCGTGGGGAACATCTGGGAGTTCCTGCTGCAAACGCTCACCGTCTCGCTGGCAGCGGCGGTGCTGCTCATCGTGAAATACCTGCTCGCGGACAAACTCTCTCCGCGCTGGCAGTACGGCGTCTGGGGCCTGCTGGCCCTGCGGGCGCTCATCCCGGCCGGCACGGCCAGGCAGGTGCTGCTGCCTCTGCCCGTCTGGGTGGACATGTGGAAGACGGCGGCGGAGCGCGGCCTCGGCTCCGCCTACGCTTCGCCCTGGTCTTCGCTGGACGCGGGCAGCGTCCTGCCCCTGCCCTCCGGCGCGCCCCGGAGCCTCACGGATTGGCTGTTTTTGGTCTACGTCCTGGGCGTCCTGGGCTGGCTGCTCTGGAAGGCGGCGGCCTACGCGCGCCTGCGCCTGGTACTTCGCCGCGGGACGCCCGCCTCGGCGGAGGTCTCGGCGCGCCTCGCCGCCGTGTGCGAAAAATACGGCCTGCGCAGCTGCCGCGCCGTCGAGGTCGAGGGCCTGCCCACGGCCTTCGTCTGCGGTGTCATCCGGCCCGTCCTCGCCCTGCCGCGCGGCGGCGCGGACGACAAGGTGCTGCTGCACGAGCTGCTGCACCTCAAATATTTCGACGCGGCGCAGGGCATCTTCTGGTGCCTCATCCGCGCGCTGCACTGGTGCGATCCCTTCATGCACTATGTCCTCGACCGCGTGGGCAACGACCTCGAATCCCTCTGCGACCAGCGCGTGCTGGAACGCCTGGAGGGTGAGGAGCGGCGCGAGTACGGCGGCATACTGCTCGGTATGGCAAACGCGAAATATGCCCGCGCGCCGGGGACGAGCTCCATCTCCAACGGCGGGAAGAACATCTCCCGGCGCATAGCGGCCATCGTGCGCTTCAAGCTCTATCCGCGCGGCATGGCCCTGGCCTCGGTCTGCATAGTCCTCGTGCTTGCGGCGCCCCTGCTGCTCGGCTCCGCGGGCACGGACATTGGGCACATGTACCCCAACGAGCTCGACGGGCTCGACCGCAGCCTCGCCGCCGCGCGTACCACCCGCTGCCGGACCCCCGCCGCGGCGCTCGACACCTACGCCAAGGGGCTCATCTACGACAACGGCGTCTTCCTCGCCGCCGCCTCGCCCTTTGAAAAGCACGGGGAGCTCTACGAGGGCATGCGCGCGAGCCGCGCCGAGGGCTGGGTGGCCTATCACTACGAGAGCGTGCCCGAGCAGTACGCCATCGACAGCGGCTCGGGATACCTTATAAATAACCTCGTCTGCTCGGAGGGCGTCTGCGAGGCGGAGCTCATACTCACGGTAAACTATGTGGCCGACCTCGAAAACGGCGGCTGGCTGAAAGACGCGGACGGCGACACTCTCACGGGCCTCTACGTCGTCCCCGTGCGCGCCTGGGAGGCCGAGGGCTGGGTCGTGGAGGAGACGGGCGAGCGGCAGTTCATCGCCCCCGACGGCCTGGTGTATGACCCCGTGTCCCTCGCCCGCTGGGGGAATGATATACTGCCCTGGCGCGACACCGTGAGCGCGGAGCGCGAGTGCGGCACGGTGACGCTCCGGCGGAACCTCTACGCCGTGGCCGCGGACGCGGGCTTCGGCCTCTCCGGCGTGCCGCAGGGCTATTCCGACAGCATTTACAGGCCGGAGGCCGTGTTTCGCACCATGGCGGAGCTCTTCTGCGTCGAATATACCAGCGGCGAGGACGCGCTCCCGCAGAGCTGGGCGAAGCTGGAGATGCTGCCTCTCCGCTCCGCGGACGAGGAGTATGCCTTCGACGGCACGGAGTACGAGAGCATAGGCCTGGACCCCTGCGAGGGGGCTTTGAAGGCCAGCGCGCTCTCCGAGGAGTTCCGCTACGACGCGCCGCTGCTGCCGGAGCCGGAGGCGAAGGCCGCCGCCGTGCGCATAACGTTGGGCAGCGAGGTCGTGGACGAGTTCGTCATGGAAGGGAGCGAGACGGATGGAGGAGCGTAAGGGCCTTTACAGATCTCTGGGCAGGATAGCCTGGGGCTACGCGCTCATTTACCTGAACATCAATATAAACGCGCTGGACCTGCTGCCCGACTGGGCGGGCTGGCTGCTCATCGGCTCGGCCCTGCCCGGCGTCGCCGGGGCGGGGGAGCCCTCCGCGTTGCTTTTGCGTCCGCTCTGCTGGCTGCTCGCGGCCTGGGAGGGCCTTTGCTGGGCGCTGGAGGCCATGGGGAGGCCCACGGAGCTCTGGGGCCTGTGGCTCATCGCCGCGGCGGTGTCGCTGTACGTACACTTCCAGCTCTTCACGAACCTCGCGGGCGCGGCGGAGCGCTTCGCCTGTCCCCAGCGCCGCAGCCTGCTGGTGCTCCGGACGGTGAACGTGGTCTTCACGACGCTCATGCACCTGCCCCTGCCCCTCGACTCCAACGACGCCTGGCTGGCCTGGCCCCTCGTAGCCGTGTCCCTCGTCATCATCGTCGGCACGCTGGTGGTGATGAACACCTTTCAGGCCAGCCTGAGGGATGGGGGCGTGGAACAGGAGTAGTCCCCAGGCGCTTGCGGAGATGCCCGCCGCGAATGTATAGAAATTTGGGCGCTCAGCGTCGCGGAAAAATGTAAAAACGCCCCAGAGGGGCGTTTTTACATTTTCGATGGCGCGTGTCGCAGGTTTCCGCAACCCCCTGTAGGGGCGGGGTTCCACCCCCGCCCGGCGTCGGATTATCGCCTGCGCTACGGCGACACGCACGGGCTGCGGGCGGCGGTAGCCGCCCGCAAAGGGGGGACCCCCGGCGAGGGTCCCCCCTTTGACCCCCTCCTGCGCTTTGTGAGCACAGGAGAGTTCCGCGCGCTGCGGCGCGCGGCCAGGGCTCCGCCCCTGGACCCCGCCCGCTTTTTTGTAAAAAAGC
>PPYE01294233.1_pt1 | contig 11758 bp, 8 predicted proteins | sample 1559881 | NCBI WGS metagenome assembly PPYE01 (sample SAMN08240022, study PRJNA423297) | Human gut metagenome, whole genome shotgun sequencing project.
GTGAGAATTTTGTATCAGGTGCTTTACCGCAAGTGGCGGCCTCAGGTGTTCTCCGACGTAGTGGGACAGCCTCAGGTAACGGTGACTTTACAGAATGAACTGAAAGCCGGGAGAATCGCTCACGCATATCTGTTTACCGGTTCCAGGGGAACGGGAAAAACCACCTGTGCCAAAATTCTTGCCAAGGCGGTCAACTGCCTTTCTCTAAAGGAGGGCGATCCGTGTGGAGAATGTGAGAGCTGTGTGGGAATTGATAACGGCTCCGTGATGGATGTGGTGGAAATTGACGCCGCCAGCAATAATGGCGTAGAAAATATCCGAAACCTGCGGGAGGAAGCTTCCTTTACGCCTGCCGCTGCGAAATACCGGGTTTATATTATCGACGAGGTCCATATGCTCTCTATTGGGGCGTTTAACGCTTTGCTGAAAACTCTGGAGGAGCCGCCGGCCCATGTAGTGTTCATTTTAGCCACTACCGAGGTTCACAAGCTGCCGGCTACGATCCTTTCCCGATGCCAGCGGTTTGATTTCCACCGGATCGATCCTGAGGTGATTGCGGACCGGCTGCAGTTTGTGGCCGGGGAGGAAAACGCTCATCTGGAGCGGGAGGCCGCTTTGCTCATCGCCCGAATCGCGGATGGGGGAATGCGGGATGCACTGTCCCTTTTGGACCAGTGCATGGGAAGAAGCTCCGAAATTACACTGGAGGTAGTTTCTGAAACTGCGGGCTTAGCGGGAAGAGATCATCTTTTCAGCCTGGCGGATACAGTTTTGCGGCAGAATGGCGGCCAGGCCTTAGAGCAGATTGACGAGCTTCACAAGGCTTCCAAGGATATGGTTCGCTTATGTGAGGAGCTTGCTGGGCATTTCCGTAATTTAATGCTGTTGAAAACTATGAAGAATCCACAGAATCTGATTGTGGTTTCTCAGGATGAATATCAAAAGCTGCAGGTTCAGGCGGAAGCATTTACATTAGCGGGAACGATTCACGCTATTGATGTGCTGCAAGCGGCCAAGGAGCGGATGTTCCGGGGGTTCGACCGACGGGTGGAGATGGAAATGGCTCTTTTGAAGCTATGCTCTCCCGAATTGGATGAAAGCGTGGACGCTATCCTCCGCCGGCTTGCCAGGTTGGAAAAGCAGCCCAGGGCGGTGATTCCGGAACAGGCGGAAGCCGCTGCGCCGTCCATTAAGCCGCCTGCCGCGCCTATGGAAAGCCCAAGGCCCCAGACAAAGCCTCAGGGAACCAATGCGGAGCCGGAAGGCTGCGGGGAAGAACCTGCCGCAGAGGCGGCTGATATGCCGCAGGAGCAGGAACCGCCGGAGGACAAAAAGGGTCCGGTGGATATGGAAGCCTTACAGCAAGGGGCGAAGCGGATGACGGATTGGCCGGAGGTCCTGGAGTATTTAAAGGATTACTCCCACGTGATCGCTTCTGCGTTTCACGGCTCTGTGGCCTATGTCAATGGGGATTTTGTTTTGATCGACGCGCCCAATTCCATGGCCTTCGAACTGCTGCGCAAATCGGCGCAGCGGGACAAAATGCGGGTAGCCATCAAGGAAATTACCGGCAGGACCTACAAGCTGGGGCCTTACCGGAGAGAATATCAAGAAAAAAAACAGGAGAAGGATCCTTTGGAGCAGTTAGCGGCGGCGGCGGAAAGTGCCGGCGTTTCGGTGACAAAAAAGGACTAATTTCTCACTGTAGAAAAGATAAAATAGAAATGAGGAATCCAAAATGAAAGCTAGATTACCCAAAAACTATAATCCAGGCGCGGCGAATATCCAGCAGCTGGCCCGTCAGGCACAGAAGATGCAGGAGGAAATGGATGCCGCTACCACAGAGCTGGAGGAAAAGGAATATTCCGCCACTTCCGGCGGGGAAGCCGTGACTGTGACCGTAACGGGAAAAATGGAAGTAAAATCTATCGAAATGAAGCCTGAAGTGGTAGATCCCGAGGATTTGGAAATGCTGTCCGACTTGATCATAGCCGCTACCAACGAGGCTCTTCGGGCCGCGGCAGAGGAAAAGAACGCTACTTTGGAGAAGATTTCCGGCGGATTAAACGTTCCGGGCATGTTTTAATGTATGGCCGGGTATCAGGTTGCGCCTCTTTCCCGATTGGTGGAGCAGTTTGAGCGGCTTCCGGGGATCGGAAGAAAAACCGCCCAGCGGCTTGCTTACCATGTTTTGCAGCTGCCAAAGAAAGAGGCTGAAAATTTTGCCCAGGCTATTTTGGACGCCCATGAGAAGATCCACTACTGCTCTGTGTGCTGCAATCTGACGGACCAGGAGCTGTGCTCGGTCTGCCGGAATGAGGCGAGAGAGAAGGGGGTCATCTGTGTGGTGGAGGATCCCCGGGATGTAGCCGCCTTTGAGCGTACCCATGAATATTCAGGCGCCTATCATGTGCTTCACGGCGTGATTTCCCCCCTAGGCGGAATTGGGCCGGATCAGCTTAAGATCAAGGAGCTTTTGGACCGGGTAAACCGGGGCGGTGTGAAAGAGGTGATCATGGCTACCAATCCCACTGTGGAAGGAGAGGCCACCGCAATGTATCTTTCCAGGCTTTTGAAGCCCTTGGGGATTAAGGTCACGCGGCTCGCTTATGGTATCCCTGTGGGCGGCGACCTGGAATACGCCGATGAAGTGACTCTTTCCAGGGCCTTGGCGGGACGGCAGGAATTTTAGAGTTTGACAGCTGATTAGAAATCTGCTATGATAAAAAATCCCAAGAGGGGGGGAAAGCTTTTTGAAGGAAAATTTAAAAACCATTGCCCAAAATAAAAAAGCTTTCCACGATTACTTTTTGGAGGAAAGCTTTGAAGCCGGTATTGAGCTTTGCGGTACAGAGGTGAAATCCATCCGGCAAGGCCGGGTGAATTTAAAGGACAGCTGGTGCTCGATTGTGGACGGCGAGATGCTAGTCAATGGAATGCATATCAGCCCCTACGAGCAAGGAAATATATTTAACAAAGACCCAATGCGTGTCCGCAGGCTGCTGATGCATAAGCGTGAAATTATGCGTCTGTTCGGCTTGGTAAAGCAAGACGGTTACTCCTTGATTCCAGTATCTCTTTATTTTAAGGGATCCCGTGTTAAGGTACAGGTCGGTCTGTGCAAGGGTAAAAAGCTTTATGATAAGCGCAGCGATTTGGCCGCCCGGGCGGCCAAGCGGGATATCCAGAGAGCGATGAAAGAAAGAAACCGGTAGTTTTACCGGTTTTATAGGGGGATGTAAAGGTTTCGACGGGGATTGTGAGCAAAGGTAAGCGAGTAGTGGAGGCGGATACACTTTAAACTTCGCACGTTTCAAAATAAACGACAAAACTCAAAAAACCAATAACGTTATTTCCTTTAATAGGAGCGTAGCGTTAGCAGCTTAATTACAGCTGCCGTCCTTAACCGTGAGTACCGCGGCTCGGATAGGGGCGTAACCTAAGCGGTGAACGTGAACCGGAAACCGCCTCGTTTTCGGTCATGATTAAGAGGCTACTGAAGCGCTGAGCCCGCCATTTGGCGCGGCGCAGAGGGAATTTTAATAAGATGGCTACACTCGTAGAAGGCTTTTGTAAGCGGTTTTCGGACAGGAGTTCGACTCTCCTCATCTCCACCAGCGGCAAGCTGCCGCTCCCAAGACGCGCACCTCATTGTTATGGGGTGCGCTGTTTTTGCACCCGCGTCTGAGGCAGATGTTTTTTGTCAACGCATCCCAGGCTGTGCCTGGACGCACATTGCGTTCCAGGTCCGGCCTTTTCTTTTGCCTGTCTGCTCGCACTCAAAGACGGGGATCTTTTTGTCAATGCATCCCAATTGAGAGCCTCGGCACGCAGTTTGCATTCGGGGCTTTTTTTATTTGGCTTGATGACCGAGCTTATAGCGGATACTTATTTTGTCAGCGCCTCTTAAAGCGCCTGAACATTAGATGTTCAGGCGCTTTTTTGCGTTAATCCAATCAGGATAAATTTTCTTAATTGTCTAAATTAAGGCATACTCGTTCAACATTCCAAGAGATTGAACAACCGTGTTTATTGTAAAAGGAAAGTCTCAATTTTATAATAAACACAAACAGTACGACATAAAAACGGAGGGAATTTTAATATGGGGATTCAACTGGGAATTATTGGTTATGGCGGAATGGGCGGCTTTCATCACAGAAACGCATCTAGGATTGAAGGAGTGCAGGTGATTGGTGCCTACGATACCGATCCGGTACGCGTACATGCTGCTGAGAAAAACGGAATTAAAGGCTTTTCCACTTTGGAGGAGCTGCTCTCCTGCGATGAGATCAATACTGTTTTGGTTGCGGTGCCAAACGATAAGCATATGGAGTTATGCGTAGAAGCCGCGAATGCAGGAAAGCATGTGATTTGTGAGAAGCCGGTTGCCATGAATGTCCGGGAATTGGACCAGATGATAGCCGCGGCGGGCCGCAACGGAAAAATTTTCACCGTGCATCAGAACCGGCGCTGGGATAAAGACTTTCGGATCGTAAAGAAAATTTTGGATTCCGGCGAATTGGGAAAGGTATACTCGATTCAATCCCGGCTTCATGGCTCCGGGGGCGTTATGTTCGGCTGGCGCGGAGAAAAAAAGCACGGCGGCGGTATGCTTTATGACTGGGGAGTGCATTTTATAGACCAATTGATGTGGATGCTGGGCTATAACAATTTTAAGAGCGTATTTTGTAAAACTTATCATGTGAAAACCACAGAGGTAGAGGACTATTTTTTCCTGGTGTTCGATTTAGAGGATGGCAGGCATGTCCAGGTGGAAATTGGGACCTTTGTTTTAAAAGAATTGCCCAGATGGGTTCTTTTAGGAGACGAGGCCACCGCTTATGTGAATGATTTCTCCAGAAACGGCGGCATTATCCGGCTGGACAGCACTGCGGAAACAAAATCAGAAATCATCATGACATCCGCGGGGCCGACACGTACTTTTGCGCCTAGGCCGGATAACGTAAAGCTGGAAAGCGAATTGCCGGAGGTGCAAGCTGATTGGTCTGAATATTACAAGAATGTTCGGGACGCCATCGACGGAAAAGCGGAACTGATCGTACAGCCCTGGCAGGTACGCAAGGTGCTGAAAGTAATCGAAGCGGCGTTTCAGTCTGCGGAAACAGGAAATTTAGTTTCGCTTAGGGATTAAACCTATTGCTAATAAAATCATCAGAAAGCCGCCTAATGAAGCTGTCATCAGGCGGCTTTTTGGCTACAGCGGAAAGATAGGAAGCTCCTCAGGAACACAGAAAATATTGCTAATCGAAAGGGGAAAAAAGATGTCTCTGAGAAAAAAGCTGATGCTGTCCATGATATCCATCGCCGTGATCCCAGTGGTAGTGTTAGGCAGCTTTTGCTATCAATACTTCAGCAAGGTTCTGCTAAACAATGTGCAGCAAAGAGAGCTGCAAAACAACAATCAGATCATTTACAGCTTAGATGATTTTTTTAATTCACTTTCTAAAATTTCTGATTCTCTTCTCATGAGCGAGGAGCTCACGAGAATCCTTCAAAACACCTACCAGGGTCCGGAAGCGCAGCTTCAAAACTACCGGGATAAAAGGCAGGTAGAGGAACTGCTTTACAGGAACGGTTATTATTTGGACAATCGGATCGAGACAATCGCGATCTTTCCCGAAAACAGCGACATGTTTTACTACTGCACCAAAGAAACCATTAATCCGGCTTATGATGTTAGAGAGGAAAAATGGTACAGCCGTATTTTAGAAAAAGAAGGAGCGCAGGCGTTAATCGGAATTCATCAGAATGGTTTGGTTCAGGCATCCTTTCAGGCGCGGCAGCCCTATTGTGTGACCATTGGAAGAAGTATTTATTCTGCTTATGAGTCCAGGCTGCTGGGAACGATTATCATTAACGTCAATGTACGGGACCTTCAGGAGCTGTGGCCTGAGCCTGACCAAAATTTCCAGGAAAAATTTTACCTGGTGGATGATGAAAATCGAGTGGTGTTCAGTGATTCATCAGAGGAAATCGGCGGACAGTTTTCTATGAGCGATTTGAGCGTTGGAATTTCCTCTTGCGAAATGGAAGGCGTTCTTTACGACGCGATGGTGTCGGAATCCGGCCATCAGGGCTGGAAAAGCGTCAAAATGATCATGCGCAGCAAGCTGGACAAGGAAATCGCAGTGGTTCCTTATATGACGATTACCCTTGTGTTGGTTCTCATAGGCTTGGCGGTGCTGGTGTCGCTTTTTATTTCCAAGATTTTTACACGTCCACTTCAGGAGCTGTATGTTAAAATGCGCCGGTTTGAGGCGGAAAAAAGCGGGAATCCCCTTCCGGAAAACCAGGTGGAGATTAAGGGCTTGTCCAGAAGCTATAACCGCATGATTGAAGAAATCAACAGCCTGACCATCAAAAATTACGAGACGGAGCTCCAGCTCCGCCGAGCGGAGCTGATGGCGCTGCAGTCCCAAATCAACCCCCATTTTATCTATAACACCCTGAATTCAATTAAATGGATGGCGGATATGCAGGGCTCCAAACGGATGGTGATGGCTCTGGATTCTTTGATTAAGCTGATGCAGTTTTCATCGAAAAACAGCCAGGAGGTCATCCGGATTCAGGATGAAATAGATCTGATCAAGGATTATATCAATCTGATCAATTTAAAATATTTCGACAGAATCGTTACACTGATCCGAGTGGAACCAGGGGTAGAACGCTACGAAACCTTAAAATTTCTGTTGCAGCCTATTGTAGAAAATTCCATTTATCACGGCTTTAATAAAATGACGCAGTCATGCGCGATTAAAATCAACATCAGTCGGAAGGGGGACAGGATTTTATATGAGGTAATCGACAACGGGAAGGGGATGAGCAGGGAAAAGATAAGACAGGCGCTAAAGGAGGAACGCTCGGAGAATTCCCATTCCTTCAACAAAATTGGATTATACAATGTCAACAAAAGAATCCAATATACGTTCGGCGGAGATTACGGCGTGAAAATTGACAGTGAGCTAGGCAGGTATACCAGAGTGCTTGTGGAAATCCCGGCCCGCGTTTATAAGGAGGGAAAGGCAGATGAATAAGATCAGCATTGCCATAATTGACGATGAAAGCTTAGTTAGACTTGGAATTAAGTCCTCTGTAGAATGGGAGAACTATGGCTATGAGATCATAGGAGAAGCCGACAATGGCCAAAACGGTCTGGAAATGATTCAGCAGAAACAGCCGGATATCGTGCTTTTGGATATTTGTATGCCGGTTATGGATGGAATAGAGGTTCTGAAACGGCTTCAGCAAATGGAAATTGACTGTAAGGTCATTATTCTCAGCTGCCACGATGATTTCCATTTTGTAAAGGAGGCTATGAAAAACGGCGCTTATGATTATCTAAGAAAGAATGAGATCAACAGCGCAAACATCCTAAATATTTTAGAGGAAGTCCGCCAGTCGGTCCGAGAGGAAAGAAAGAATAAGGAGGCGTCGGAAGAGAAAGAGGAATGGGGCGGCTGCTCGCGGCACAGCTGGCTGCAGCGCCTGGTTACCGAAGGAACAGAGGCGGACGGACATTCAGTTCCGGTGAGCCGGCTGCATATTCAAGAGGGAGGACTCTGCTGCGTTGTTTTTGGTGTTAGCCATTATCGTCAGGTGCTTACCCGGTATGAGGATGGCTATCCCTTTACTTTAGAGCATAGCATCACAAATTTAGCGAAGGAAGTTATCCGCCAGCGAACGCGGGAAATGGAAATTTTTCTTTTCCAGGAAAACCAATATGTGCTTTTGCTCAGCAGCCGGGACAGCGTTAGCGGGGCTCAGTGGGAGGAAGAGGTTTTCTCTCTGATCAACGAGTTGTATACCGTATTTCAAAATTATTTAAACGCGGAGACCTACTATGGGGCAAGCGGTATCGTTTCGAAATTTTCTAGCTTGCCGGAAGCGTTTGAGCGGGCGCAATATTCCTACAAGCTTCATTATTTCCAGCCGGATAAAATAATTCTCAAAGAGGTGCGTAAGCCAGCCAGAACGCTGAGCGAGGAAGAGGTTAAATCCGGGTTAAATGAGATCAACTCCTGTATTTCCCAAAAGCAGTATTCCCATGCCTTTTCCCATCTGTATACTTTTATTCAATGGTTACGGCGTCATCACAGGGAAAATCTCGACGTTGCGGGAATTCTGAATTTCTTTTCCAATATGGTTCGCTTCATTTTGCTGCAGGAGGGGAAAATTCCAGAAGAAACGATTGACAAGCTGCAAAAATGCGAAAATCTAGAGGATACCGAACAGTTCCTTTCGGAGTTCCAAAGGGAGTTGAAAGCGGAAGAGCCGGAGCTGGATCAAAAACATTATTTAATCCGGGCGGCTACCGACTATATTCAGCAGAATTTAAGCCGCGGCGATATCTCCTTAGATGAAATCGCGGAGCATTTGATGATCAGCAAATCCTATCTTTGCCGCTTGTTTCAAAAAAAGCTGGGGGTTTCCGTCCAGCATTATATTCATAACATCCGGATTGAAAAGGCGAAAGAATACTTGAATGATTTCCGGCTGAAAATTTATGAGATTGCGGAACTGACTGGCTTTAACAGTTCAACCCATTTCAATATCGTCTTCAAAAAAATTATGCAGTGCACTCCGGTTGAGTATCGGAATGGCTTAAAACAGTAATAAAAAATTTTATCAATACAGGATAAAAAAGGTCAATGTGAATAAATAAAAACGATATTCGACAGATAAATTCATTTATCTTTATTGAAATTGTTCAATATCCATAAAAACTTTCCAATGGCGTTTATAGAAAACGTTCCCTGAATTCATTATGCTAGATATAGTTCCAAAACCAGTAAAAATAAACAAAAAGGAGGTACTTTAAAAAACTAGTCTTATCAACTAAAAACAAGGGAGGATAAAAATGAAAAAGAAACTTTTAGCGCTGCTTTTAGCGGCGACTATGGTAGGAACAGCGGCTGGCTGCTCTCAAAACGGGAGCTCCGGCGCAAGCAACGGCGCAGAGAGTGAAGCGTCTCAGAGCAGCGGGGAATCTCAGGAACCCAGCGGTGAGGTGGTAACACTTCATTGTGGAGGCTGGGGAAGAATCGATACAGAACATGAGGCTGGAGTTGTTGGGATGGCGGAAGCCATCGGCATTAACGTAGAATTCCAAAAGTACCCTACAGACGCTGATTTCTGGAACAATCTTCCAGCGCAAATCGCGGCAAAAACAGCGCCGGACTTTGTTGTGATGCCTAACGAGCTATATCTGCCCTACATACGCGATGGCCTGATCGTTCCTCTAACTCAGTATATTGAGGACGGTACCATCACCTGTTGGGATAGAGTAAATCAGAATGCAAAGGATGTTTGGACGGTTGATGGGGATATTTATGCCATTCCTTTCTATCAGACTCCTGCGGTGTTCGCTATCAATATGGATCTTTGGAGCGAGGCGGGCCTGACAGAGGCCGATTACCCGGAAACCTGGGATGACGTTTTGGATGCCTGCAAGGTATTTAAGGATACTCTTGGCATGACCGGCTTGTGCGTCAATACACAAGAATACCATTTCACCAACTACTGCCTGTCTTTCGGCGGCGGCTGGGATTCGGGAAAAACCATCGATACTCCGGAAAACGCGGCGGCTCTTCAGTTTATCATTGACGCTTATCGCCAGGGCTATGTGGTTACGCCGAAAGAGCTGGGCGTCAGCTATGACGGCAACGTGCTGATGTCCGGAGACGCGGCCATGTCCACCGGCGGTAGCTGGTATGTGTCTGACTTTGCCATAAATGCTCCGGATCTGAACGTGAAATATATGAAAGTTCCTCATGCGAAAGGCCATGAGGAGGCCTCAGGCACCTTCCACTCACCGGGCTTTGCAATGCTGAAAGGCGGCGCTCATGAGAAAGAGACTGCTATGGCGATTAACTATATGATGAATGATGCCCATGATGAGGCATTAATCGATCTGGGTTACATCCCGGTGAATGAAAAGTTTCATAACGAGTATAAAGAAAAGAACCCCTTGTTGGCTGATCTGGTAGACGCTATTCCCAAATCCAATGGCTTCGACTATCCGCCGGCCGGTAAAGAGTTTGCAGACGCTTTGATTTCTAAAATGGAGGAGGCTCTCTTTAACTCTGATTCATCCCTGACCGGAGCTGAAATTGTCAAGGAGCTTCAGGAAGAATACGGCGCATAACCTAACGGATGCTTATTAAGCGGAATAAGTGATTACAGCTTCCCTGCCGGCTCAACCGGCAGGGAGGCATTAAGAAAGGTTATGAGGATGATGGCAGAGAATACAGGAAAAAAGAGACAAAAATACAGCAAATTAAGAAAACAGGAAGCAATCGCCGGATGGATTTTTGTGCTGCCGGCAGTCGCCTTTTGGCTGATCTGGTTCCTGTATCCCGCAGTGAAAGCAATTTCCATTAGTTTTTATCATTATAATTACGCGAGCTGGCGTTCCTGATTATCGTATATGTGTGGCAGCAGATAGGCTTTTACATGGTGATCTTTATCGGCGGACTGCAGGAGGTTCCGGTTGAGCTGTATGAGGCGGCTAAGGTCGATGGGGCCGGCGCTTGGCAGCGGCTGATTAAAATCACCGTGCCGTTAATCAGGAATACAACCTATCTGGTTTTGACCTTCGGTATGATCAACGCTTTTCAGATTTTCGACCAAATCGCGGCGCTGTCAAAGCAGGCGCCGTTGGGTTCCCCATCCGGCGCTACCAGCACTATGGTTACCTTCCTGTACCAGCAGTCTTTCAGCTATATGGATATGGGATATGGAAGCGCCGCCGCGGTCATTCTGTTTTTGATTATTTTTGCTTTATCCGCCGTGCGGGAGTTTGCGGGAAGGAGAACAGTGTAAATGAAAACAAAAAAGAGCATCGCCGGAAAAATTCTGATCTATTTCTTTCTAATTCTTTTAGCACTGTTGTTTTTGGTTCCGGTTTTTTATGTAATGTATAACTCGTTGCTTCCAAAACGGTATATTGGTTCCTTTGTTTCGCCTGCCCTATGGAGCTTGGACAACTATAAAGAGCTTTTCTCAGAGTATCCGATTATGAAATGGTATGGCAATACCGCTATTTCAACCGTGGCCGTTGTTTTGGGCAATATATTTTTTACGCCGCTGGCAGGCTATGGGCTTGCCAGGCTGCGGTTCCCGGGAAAGAAAGTCATTTTTATTTGCCTGATGCTTTCCATGATGATTCCTGGCCAGTTGGTTTTGCTTCCGCAGTATATCATGATGGCCAAGATGGGACTGGTCAATACGCTTTTTGCGATTACCCTTCCATATTTATCTCAGTCCATGTTTATCTTTATGTCCAGGCAGTTTTTTTATGGAATTCCAGAGGAACTAGAGGAGGCCGCACGTATTGACGGGCTTGGCCGGTTCGGAACCTATTTCCGGATTATCTTGCCAATCTCAGGAGTGCTGATGGCAACCATTGCTATTTTTAATTTTACCGGTACATGGAACTCATACCTGGTACCTTCCACGTTTATCAGTACACAGGATAAATATGTTCTGGTGGTAGGACTGCAAACGGTAAATAACGCGCATTTCCAGCAGGAAAACCTTACTCTTGCCGGTGTATTCCTTTTGGCATTCCCTGTGATTATTTTCTTCATGTTTACACAGAGGTTTTTCGTTCAGGGAATTGCCACCTCAGGAATAAAAAGCTGATGTCTGGGCTGTAAAGCGAACAGACAACTCAGAAAAGCATTACCTTAAATTCAAATGTAATGGAGGAACGAAACAAAATGAAAAAATGGAAGGT
>PPYE01294070.1_pt1 | contig 11757 bp, 9 predicted proteins | sample 1559881 | NCBI WGS metagenome assembly PPYE01 (sample SAMN08240022, study PRJNA423297) | Human gut metagenome, whole genome shotgun sequencing project.
CCCTTTGAATAAAAGATAACTTTTAAAATGTTTTGAGTCTTGTTTACAGGACTTTGTTTACAAAAAATGTAAACAAGAAAGTGTAAACAGGAAGAAAAAAACTTTGAAAGTTAAAAACAAAAGAATGAAATAAGGCCTGGATACGGGCAGAAAGAAAAAGGCGGATACGCCAGAAATTAAGCCCTCGGCGATTGAGAGCGAAATACACCCATCGCACAAATCTGACGATTTATACTCTGTGTATTTCGCGACTGCATCGAGCTTTTCCCTTAAAAAACTGCCACCGGCACTTCTTTAAGGGAATCCTCCGGAAGGCCCTGCGGGGCAGAACGGCGTGTAAACAGAGGGATGATCTGACGTACCACCGCCGGAAAGGAGATACATGACAAATGGAAAAAACAGTTTTCTTCAGGTGGTCAAACTGCCCAATGTCAGAGGCAGGGTGCGTTATATCTCGGATTCGAAACGCCAGGAAAATTTATATGCCACCTTTACCAATGTGGAGTTGAAATATTGGATTTATCTTTCAAAAGAAAATCAGAAGGATTTCAGAAAAAGCGGTACAGAGGGTAAATGCATTGAGGCAAGAGAGCTGATTATCATGCTGCCGCCAAGTCTGATTCAATATGATCCGGATATGTTACTGAAATATTTTTCCGCAAAGTTTGTGGAGCGATATGATGTGGCGGTGGCAAGCGCTCTGCACCATAATAAGGCAAAAACCAATCTTCATATTCATCTGATCTTTTCCGAAAGACAGGAATTTGATGTTCCGGAAAGAAAGATTGCTGTAAGGAATCTGTTCTATGATGAAAATGGAAAACATGTCCGAACGAAGAAAGAGATTCTGGATGCTCGTGGAGAGATCCGGCCGGGATGCAGGATCGTTAAGAAGGGAGAAGTTTATGAAACCAATCTTTTCAAACCGAAAAACCAGGAATTCAAGTCCAAGAAGTTCACGGAAGAAATGAAATATTACTATACGGACCTTATCAATGAACTGGTAAAAGATCCGACAGAGAAGTTGAAGGTATTTGATAAGAACAGTCCTTATCTGCCTACCAGAAAGATTGGAAAGAACAATCCAAAGGCAGAGGAGATCCGAATTGATAATTATCTCCGGCAGGAATGGAATCATATGGTAGATCGGGCAGTGACGGAAGGAGTGACAGAGGAAGAATTGTGCCAGGTGAAGAAAAAAGAGATCACTGTGCCGGCTCACGAATCGATCATTAAGGAGGGATGGAAACCGGATCAGTTCCAAAAAATCCTGCAGAAAGCGATCGGGAAATTGCGAGGATTTATTCAGTTTATGAAAGAGATCCGGAACGGAGAATTTGACGCAAGAGGAAACCCGCTGATCCGCCATGATCTGAAATTTGATGTGACACCGGCACCACTACCGGAGTCGGCGAGAGGAGAAAGACCATCTTCAGCTCTGCAGGAAGCGGAAGTAATGAAACTGGATCGTATTCTGCTGAAGCTGAAGAAAGCAGAACAGAAGATTTACTCTATTGAGAAAGCAAAGCTCAGGTTGGAGAAAAATCTGAAGGAAGTGCAGAAAAAGTGGTTTCACGGGAAAGAGAAGAAAGAACTGGAGCAGAAGATTGCCGAAAAAAGACAGGAGCTGAAGAAAGCCCAGGAGACTTTAAGTGAGATTCCCCAAATGCAAGGCTATGAAAATGCATTGGAAGTGAAGAAAGCCTATAAAGCTGCGGTTAGCGAACTGGAAGAAGTGCGGAAACTTCAGAGTGAATGGGATCAGAAAGGAATCCCGGAAAAGAAGTACTGGGTAATCAAAGCTAATGTTTCAGAGCAGACAAGGCAGAAAAGTATTCATGAGCGCTTGGAAGAGAAGAAACGAGGCGTGGAGCAGAAACTGAAAATAGAACGGCAAAGAAATCAAGACAGGGATTGCCTGTAAAGAAACAGCCGGAACCGTCAATGTTTTCATTGAAAGCTCCAGCTGCAATTGCAGGTTGGAATAAATGATTTATATTAATCCGAAAAAGAATTCAGCGATATCTGCGTCAAAGATTTTGCTGAGTGCAATCAGTTCACTGACTTTGATATTCATTCGATTAGTTTCAAGTTTTGCATAAGTGCTTTTGGAAATTTCAATTCCCATCAGCTGTAGTTGTGCAACAACCTGATCCTGTGTCATATTTGTACTGCGCCTTAAACGTTGGATATTATGGCCGATATCCATGTCCGGTCTGATTTTCTGCATATATGATTTGCTCCTAAAAATTCGTAATAAAGAAAAATATATATTGATTGTATGTAGGATTCAGATTATAATGTTTCGTAATAAAGAAATATTTCGCTATACAGAAAGACTAACTATTAAAAGTCAAGTCTAAAATGAAAGTTTTATGAATGAATTGCAGAAATGCATTTCAGATATTTTTGAACCTTGAAAACTGCATGACAACAAGAGCATCTTTACAGGTGCTCTAAAAGGAGATATTTACAGAAAAGAATTAAGTTGTTGGAAGGTATGCTTGTCCTGATTTTTCCAGTGCAAAAATCAATCGCACAAGTTTCTTGGAGGCATGAGATAATGCAACATTATAATGCTTGCCTTCTGAACGTTTCTTTTCTAGATATACACGAAAGGATTCATCCCACTGGCAGACATATTTTGTGGCATTGTAAAGGGCATACCGAAGGTATCTGGAACCTCGTTTCTCCATATGGGAATAACAGTTATCTAACTGTCCCGATTGATAAGTGGAGGGAAACATTCCTGCATATGCGAGTATCTTATCTGCGGAATCAAAACGAGAGAAATCCCCAATCTCAGCAATGATCATTGCGCCCATCCGGTAACTGATACCAGGAATGGTAAGGATGGGAGAATGGATCTCTTCATCCATGATTCGTTTGATGGCTGCTTCGATTTCATTAATCTCAATCGTTAATTCCTGAATGAGCTTGATGGTGTGTTTTAGTTCCAAAGACTTTGCAGGCATATGAGAACCGATAGAACCTCTTGCAGCGTCACGAAACATGACAGCAGTATCTTTCCCATATCTGCCTTTAGAACTTTCAGAGAGCAGGTTGGAAAGCCTTGTGAGGTGTGCGTTTGCAACAGCATCTGCACTTGGAAATTCAGAAAGTAAAGCATAAATGGATGCCATATGAAGCGTAGGAACGAGTTTTTCCAGTTCTGGGAAAAGAATACACACAAGTCTTGAAACAGAACTTTTCAGCTTTGCCCGTTCTTTGACTTTATCAAAACGATAACGAGTGAGTGACTTTAGCTCCTCATTGTGGTAAGATGTGTTTGAGTAGGACTTTAAGTTCATGTCAGACATCATCATAGTAGCAATGGTACGGGAATCAACTTTATCCGTTTTCGTCTTTCTAAGGCTGAGACTTTTTCTGTAAAGATTCGTATGTAACGGATTGATAACATAGGTCGGCAAACCTTTATCAAGAAGAAATCCCAGAAGATTGTAACTGTAGTGTCCGGTGGCTTCCAGTCCTACTTTTACTTTGTTTAAATCATCTGATACGGATGAGATTCTTTCAAATAAGGTTTCAAAACCTTCGCGATTATTAGAGATGGTAAAGGGCTTAAATAATACTTCGCCATCTGAGTTCGTAATAAAGCAGTCGTGCTTATCTTTGGCAACGTCAATTCCAACGTAAATCATAAGAAATCTCCTTTGAATAAATTTGATACTGTTTAGAGCCACAGGTACTCCTTGCGATTGTAACCTCGTTCTAAATAAACCGTCATGCGGTATCTAACTGATTAACAACTATACAAAGAGACTGTGGTTGTAGCCTTTCTGAAACCATCAAGTGGTAGGAGTGATTAAACAATCCACAGTATCTCCAACAGTATAGCATACAGTCCTTGGAGAGGGACTATAAACACTACTACTTTATAATACGAGGAATGATTGAAGAATGTTCGCTGATAAAATATTTGAAAGAGCTACAATACGGGGAATAGCGGATTATCTGTTGTTTGGTCTGGGACCGGATGAGGATGATCGGAGTTATGAGGAACGACTGGATGAACCATATATGAGGTTTGAGAAGGCTGTAGAGAAATATGATAAAAGTAAGACTTCCGAGTTGCTGAATCTGTGTAATGAAGTGAGCAGTGAGACGGCCAGTGCGTATATGGAAATAGGGTTGCAGGCAGGGATATTGCTGATGGTGGATATGATGAGGAACATAAGGGAAAAGCAGATGTCGGAAAAGAAAAAGGGATAATTGTTACTATAAATTGGGTTTTTGGTATGGTAAAATAATGGTAACAATTTTTATATTTATTTGTGGTAAGGCAAATAGAAAAAGGAGGAAATAAGTATATGAAAAAGAAGTTGTTAGTTTCGGTTCTTTTATTGGCAATGGTATCTAGTGTATTGACTGGCTGCGGTGGAGAAGAAAAACAAGAAGAGCCTGAAGAAATTGTGTATCTTGAGGAATCGGAAATCGATAGCCTTTTTACAAATCCAGATGAATATGCTGGTAAATATGTAAAATTGAGTGGGCAATTATTAGATGCACCAGAAACAGATGGTGAGATTACGGCTATTCAAGCATGGCATGATATTGAAAATTATTCACAAAATTTTATTATTCAGACAGATGCAGCAGATGGAATTGAGAACCAGGATTATGTTTGGGTTGATGGTAAAATTGATGGAACATTTTCCGGAGAAAATGCCTTTGGTGGTAGTGTTGAGTGTCCGCTTATTGTGGATGCAACAGTGACAAAAGGATCATATATGGAGATTGTTGTTCCTACCATAGCAGAAATCACTCCTGCAGCTAGTCAGGATCAAAATGGAATAGTAGTGACAGTAGATAAGGTAGAATATGCAGAGAATGAAACAAGAGTATATGTAACAATTAATAATGGAACAGATTACAATTTTTCGTGTGGAACATATTCAGCCAAACTGCTTATAGATGGAAAGCAGATAGACCAAGATAATATGAGTCAGACACTTTATAATAGCCCAGAACTTTCTGAGTTGTCTTATGAAGTTATGGCTGGAACAAGTTCCTCAGGAACACTCATTTTCCCGGCAATCGAGCAGGGAGTTGCTTTCCAGTTCATATTACCGGATGCTTATAGTGAGAATTATGATTTGATGTTTACAAATTATATGATTGATGTTCCTGTTCAATAAGGATTGGGAGTTGAAATGAGTAAAAAGAAAATAATTATTCCTGTTATTTTAGTGGTAACAGTCGCTGGTATCGCAGGTATTCTGTTTTATACGTGTTATCATAGATGGGATAATGCCACCTGTACTACAGCTAAAACATGTAGTATCTGTGGGAAAACGGAAGGAAAGCCGTTAGGACATAACTGGACAGAAGCAACATGTGAAGAACCGCGGACATGTAGTTCTTGTGGAAAAACGGAAGGAACTGTATTAGGACATAACTGGGAAAAAGCGACTTGTGAAATTCCTAAGACATGCAGTATTTGTGGCAAAACGCAGGGGCACGCCTTAGGACATGAATTAGGAGCCTACACAGTAGTAAAAGAAGCTACATGTAGTGAAGAAGGAAGAAAAGAAGCAGTTTGTTTCCGATGTCAGAAAACCATAATGGAATCTGTTGATAAAATAGCACATACTCCGGGAAAATGGGAAGTAAAGGAAGATTATAGTATCTCAGCACAGGCAATTATAACTCCTGGAGAGCAAGTTAAAAAATGTACAGTTTGTGATAAAGAATTAGAATCGAAAGAATATATGATAGAGCTTTCGACAAGTCAGAGAAATGCAGTTTTAAAAGCATATCAAGAAGTACAGAATTGGCATTGCGGACGAGATTTTTTAATCAATGATGTGCTGGTTGGTTTTAATGGATATTCATTAGAAGATGCTACGTTTGCTGTGGATCATATAGATGTTGATTGGGATCATCAGGCTATTCTTTATGCAAAAGAGAATGGTGTTGGAGAATCAGAAAACAAAATAACAGAGATGATGCAGTATTATGGGTTTAATCAAGATCAAATAGCTGAAGCCTTAAAAGAGATAGGGTATTAGTTTAAATAAAATGATTCAAAATGCTACATTTATTTTTAAAACTGTAGCATTTGATGATTTTTATAAAAAGAGGGCAAAACATAAATGTCTTATGATAGTAAAAAGTAGGCTTGATTTGAAACAATATTTTTGTTAATATATTTGTATGATATGAGCAGAATTTGAGGCTGTTTGACTCAGACTCTTATATATTATAAAAAAGGAGGAAAAGGTATGAAATATACTAAACCGGTTATTTTAAAATCTGACAAGGTAAATACGGCAAAATGTGGTGACGGACCTTGCGGAAGACCTTGTAGCAAAAATCAGGCCTAAGGTAGATTATATGTAATGAGGTGTCATGAGGTGCAGGCTCGATTGCCTGCGCCTTTTTCAATATTAAAAAATTTTATTTTTATGTAGAGGTAAAAAGGTGTTTTATAAAATCAAGAATAATATTTTGTTTAGACAATACGAAGGTCATGGATACATTACAGATAATTGTGAGTTTGGATATAGACTTTTAAATGATAATCAGTGTTATCCTGGAGAAAACTTTGTTTCAGAAAGTGGAGCAGTTATGCTTTCTATGTTGACAAAGAGTCCACGAAATATTGATGAAATTATTTTGGAATTAATGCAGATATTTGTTGATGTAGACTATGATGTTTTAAAAGAAGATACTATGAATTTTTTTCAATACTTTGTTGATCTTGGATACTTAAGCTCAGGTGAGACTTATCAAATTTGTGAGGAGCAAGAACGAGTACATGAGTCTGATGATATTTCCGAGACAGGGTCAATTATTAAAGAGGAGAATTGCGAAAAAAGTTGGATTAGTGAAAATGACTTTTTAAGGAGTATCCATTTCGATATTACAAGCATTTGTAATGAAAGATGTGTTCATTGTTATATTCCACATAAATGTAAAACTAAGGCTATAGAGTCAAAACTATTCTATAGGATCTTGGAAGAAGGCCGAAAGATGAATATTATTCATGTAACTTTATCCGGTGGGGAACCATTGTTACATAAAGATATAATAGGATTTCTTAGAAAATGTAGAGAATTTGATTTATCAGTGAATGTTTTGTCAAATTTAACATTGTTGAACGATGAAATTATTTCGGAAATGAAAAAAAATTCACTTCTTTCAGTTCAAACATCATTATATTCTATGGATCCAGTAATTCATGATTCTATTACAAAGTTGAAAGGAAGTTTCGAAAAAACAAAAAATGGTATTTTACAATTGCTTTCCGCAGGCATACCGGTACAAATTTCATGTCCTATTATGAAATTAAATAAAGATACTTTTCGGGATGTTATTATATGGGGGAGAGAATTGAATATTGCAGTTGCAGTTGAACCGGTAATATTTGCTTCATATGATCATACGGGAAGTAATTTATCAAATCGGTTATCTTTAGAAGAACTTGAAGATGCATTGGAACAAGAGTTTTCGGAAGGCTACGCAAAAATTTTACAGGAGGCTGCAAAAGAAAAGGAATCATTTACTGAAGAAAGCCCTATTTGTTCTGTGTGTAGATATAGCTTTTGTGTTTCGGTTGAAGGAAATGTTTTCCCTTGTGCTGGGTGGCAAACAAATATTATTGGTGATTTGAAGCGGCAAACAGTAGAGGAGATTTGGATAAATTCTAAAAAAATTAAAGAATTACGAAAAATAAAAAGGAAAGAGTTTGTTAAATGTGTGTCATGTAAAGATAAAGAATATTGTACAGTATGTATGATGAGAAACGCAAATGAAAATTCAGAGGGAAATGTTTTTTTGATTAATGATTTCAATTGCAAAGTAGCATCCATAGTTCATAGAAAAGTGGAAGAATTTTCTCGTTATAAGTAGTATTTCTGTTATATGATTTTAGAGTGTACATCACTACTTGCAAAGTGAGTTGCACAAGAAGGAGTTGTTTAAATATGGAAAAAATAATAATAAAAGATGCTTATGAGCACAACTTAAAACATATCGATATTGAAATACCATTGAATGCTTTTACTTGTGTAACTGGTTGTTCCGGATGTGGAAAATCGTCATTAGTTTTCGATACAATATATGCTGAAAGCCAGAGAGGGTTACTCGAAGGAATGACAGGAAATTTATATGGTCAAAAGTTGATGAATAAACCACGGGTGGGGGCTATTAAAAATCTTCAACCAGCATTGAATATTTCGCAGAATTATTATAATGTTAATCCTCGATCAACCATTGGTACAATAACAGAAATATCTTACTATCTGAGGTCATTATATGCGATTATTAATAGTAGCCGTGCACAGAGTATTTCAGAGAGTACATTTTCTTATAACAATCCGAAAACGTTTTGTCCACATTGTTCAGGTCTGGGAATTGAAACTGTTGTATCAGAGGCATTATTAATACCAGATTCAGAGAAGACTTTAAGAGAAGGAGGTATTTTGTTTTTTAAAGGATCTTCAGATAGTAAAGAGCAAAAATACTTAGAAGCACTATGCGAACAGTATGGAATAAATATAGATAAAAAAGTTTCAGAATTAAGTCAAGATGAATTACATCAGCTTCTTTATGCCGATGATCAGATTAGATACAAATTGTCATATAAAGAGGGAAAACGTAGAAAACAACACTATGTTTATTTAAGAGGTGCAGTTTCGGCAATTCAAGATCGGATTGCTAGTAGTGATATTTCAGAACAATCCGGAGTGTATTCTCGGTATATGGAAGATATACCATGTCATGTTTGTCATGGCGCGAAGTTACGCCAGGATGTTTTGAAGTACAAGGTGGAAGACATGAATTATAGTGAAGTCGAACAAATGGAATTTACATCGCTACGTTCTTGGCTTCAAGGGATTAATTATAATTATGCTTCATCTGAAAAAGAAGAACTAGTTTCTCAATTAATTGATGGAATGATTCGTAAAATTGATGCCCTAATTAAATTAAATGTTGGATATTTATGTTTAAATAGATCAATTCCGTCCCTTTCTGATGGAGAAAAACAACGGATTAGAATTGCAACACAGCTTACATGTTCTCTGAAAGGATTGCTTTATATTTTGGATGAACCTTGTAAAGGACTACATTATCGTGATATAACGAGTATTATTCAAGCTACAAAAGATTTAATTGAGCGTGGAAATACAGTAATTGCAATTGAACATAATAAGAGGTATATGCAAGAAGCAGATTATACTGTTGAATTAGGTCCTGTTGGAGGCCCGGAAGGTGGATATTTAATTTGTGAGCATGGAAAAACATCAGTTTCTGAAAGCAAAGTGCAATTTAAAGATATTTATAAAACTAAGGAGTACCTTGAATTTTGTAATATTAATTTTAGAAATATAAAATCTCAAACAGTTCGATTTCCTATAGGTGGCATCACTTGTATTACAGGTGTTTCAGGTTCTGGAAAATCAACATTGGCTTCAGTTGTCGTCAATTGCTTTAATAAGAAAAATGCTAATTATTGTGAAACTTTTAAAGGAAGTAATATGATTAAACGTGCTATTCAGGTCAACCAGGCACCGGTAGGAAAAACGCCTAGATCAACAGTTGTATCATATTTGGGAATTTATGATGAAATTCGTGCATTATTTTCAAGGACAGATTTGGCGCGTAAATTAAAGTTAGGTGCTGCTCAATTCAGTATGAATGTTAAAGGGGGGCGTTGTGAGTGTTGTCAGGGAACTGGTTTAAAAAAAATTGAATTGAATTATTTGCCAAGCTCCTACATTACATGCCCTGAATGTGGGGGGAGAAGATTTAATGAAAAAGTATTGTCGGTAATGTATAAAGGAATGACAATTCAAGACATCTTAGAAACACCTATTTCTGAAATAATTGATTTGTTCAAAGATGCAAAAAAAATATATTCCGTACTAAATAGTATGATTGAACTTGGACTTGGATATATAAAATTGGGTCAGATGTCTATGAATTTATCTGGTGGAGAGGCTCAAAGAATTAAATTAGCAAAAGCTTTGGGAACATCTTCGCATGGTCAAAATTTATACATTTTGGATGAACCTACATCTGGTTTAAATGATGTTGATGTTGCTAGGTTTACAAAGACACTTTTTTCGTTACAAGAAAAGAGAGATACAATTATCATTATTGAGCATAATATAAAATTTATTGCTGAGGCTGCTGATTATATAATTGATTTTGGCTTGTTTGGAGGAGAAGCGGGCGGAATAGTAGCTGCACAAGGAGTACCCGAGTTTGTATTTTCTCAAGAGACTTCCTCTTTATATAAATTAGATAAAATAGTAATATAGTATATCTTTGATTTCTATTCGATTAGAATGCAATAGATAGAATGAAAAATGCTAGGAAGGTGTATTATGGTAAATAAGGATGAATTGAAACAATGTACAGTTGTATTAACTCGTAATTGTAATTTGAGATGTGACTTTTGTTATGTCAAAGATGCAGGTTATAGGGTTGCTGATAGTATTAGATATGAAGATTTAAAGGATATTGTAGATTTCTGTTGTGAAGCGAATATGAAATATATTTTTTTCACAGGTGGTGAGCCGTTAATGTATCCACGTCTTACCGAAATTTTAGAATATATTAAGGATAGAAAAACGTTGGTATCAGCAGTAGCGTCTAATGGTGTATTGTTAGAAAATATAGACTTTTGTAAGAGATTGGTTGATAGTGGCCTCGGATATATTGATATATCCATTAAGGGAAGTGATGCTGAAGATTGGAAAAGGACTACTGGTTTTGATGGAGCGACTAAGCAATTGAAAGCAATACGAAATCTAGCTACTATGTCAATGGACTTTACTTGTTCAATGGTAATTACGCAACATAATGTTATGAATTTTTGTAATGCAGTTCAAAATGCATTCGAAAATGGTGCTAAACAATTTTCATTTACGTTTGTTATAGATAATGCTAATTCACGTGAAAAGAATGAAAAATATTTAATAAAAAACAATCCATTTGCACTGGTGGAAGCGTTTATATCCCAAATGGATCAGTTAAATACTATCACTGATGACTGGTGGATTGAATATAGTTTCCCTATGTGTATTTACACAGAAGAACAGTTAGATTTATTGAAAGGTAGATTAGCTACTCCATGTCAAATACATATGAAAAATGCAATAACATTTAATCCCAAAATGGAGTTATTGCCGTGTGATATGTATATTGATCAAAAAATGGCCAAATTTGGATCGGACTTTTCCTCATATCAAGAATTTGATAAAGTAGTTAATAATCTAGAATATCAGAAGATTATGAATAAATTACGTGAATGGCCATCTAATAGTTGTAAATCTTGTAAATATAGAGATTTATGCTATGGTGGATGTCCAGTTTTGTGGAAGAATTATTCCTTTGAAGCATTGAAAAAATTTAAAGAAAGTTATTATTTAAAGAAAAACAATATTAAATTTTGAGATATAATAATTTGCAGTCAGGTATTAATCAATTTTGTTTGCATAAAAATAAAATTATTACTTATTTGCACTGGGAAAATTATTTTAAGTAAAAAAATGAATGATAGATTAGTGAGGTGAATAAAAATCCTGGCTACATTTTGGCTACAAAAATATTATGAACGAAACGGATTATGCATATAAAATAATATAAAACAGCCAAAAAGCGAATTTATAGTACATATTATTTGTAACCGTACAAATACAAAAGTGGAGTTCGAATAGCGTCTCCACCTGTGTGGTGGAGTGTATTGAAAGTTCTACAATAGGCTCAAGTCTGTCAATTCTGTGC
>PPYE01433573.1_pt1 | contig 11754 bp, 10 predicted proteins | sample 1559881 | NCBI WGS metagenome assembly PPYE01 (sample SAMN08240022, study PRJNA423297) | Human gut metagenome, whole genome shotgun sequencing project.
AAAAAGATAGGGGTCATCCCCCCATCAATTTCAGCCATCCACCCGTGTAGAAAGTGCGGAACTGTTCTACATCCCGCAGAGCCTGTTCTTTCGGCATATCATGTACGACAATCTCAAAAAGTCCATTGAACATTCCGCTGGCGATGATATGGCAGAGAGACTGACTCAGTTCCGGAAGAGTTTGCCCCAAACGTCGGAGAACATCCATGTAGCGGAGCGTATACTCCACCTCCACTTCTACCATGTTGTGGACAAAGTGTTCATAACTGGTTCCCTCCGATCTGCAGAGCAGCAGTTTAACCGGTTCCCGATGCTGACAGATATAATCCACCATCCACCTTACACAGGCTCCAGACGCATTCCCCATGCAAGTAGCCTGTTCTTCTTCAGGCAACTCGGCAAAAGAGGACTGGGCTTCCATAAACTTTCCCATAAGGGCAACGGCGTGGGGCTCTACAAGGGCGTTGAAAAGAGCTTCTTTGCTGGAGAAATATCCATAGAAAGCACCAGTGGTTACACCGGCGTTTTTCACAATCTGGCGCAGGGATGCGCCTTGAAAGCCTTTATCTAGAAATTCTTGCATAGCAGCCTCCTGGATGCTCTCAAGAGTGCCAGTTGATTTTTCTTCCATAATATTCTCCTTATAACACCGTTATGTAACACTGCTATAATACATCTCTTTTAATATGCTGTCAAGACGACCGAAAACATTCTGCAAGTGCTATGGAAATATTTCTTTTAGATTCAGGTGAACAGTTGGAGATATTGATGAAGTAACGAAATGAATTTTGCTTTTCCAGAGAGCCGATTTTGATACGATTGTATGGCATGGTACTTGTCACTATCGACATAAGTGTGATGGAATAATTTGGTAGTTGTGTAAATTGGACTGTATTTTAAAGAGAAACAAAATTTTTTAATATTGTGGTATTATAAGCATCCTCGCCATCTTCACAATAAAAGTGGTGGATACCCGCCGACTGTGCAGCGGGTATCCACAGGTCATTAAACTGTTATATTATGCGGCAGCATAGTAATTAATGGTAAAGTTTGCGGTACCGGTATAATTGCCTGCCGCCGCACTCGCAACATCTGCAGCCTTCACGGTGATCTGACCGGTCAGAGTGCTCTCGGCAGAAGCCTGCTGCGTACCGAAGCTGTTGGTATAGGAAAGAGTATTACCCTCACTGGACAGTTTACCTTCAGCCTCCGCGGAAACCTCGATATAACTGCCCTCGGTCAGATTGTTTGCGGAAACCTGTACGGAGATATCCTTCACAGTATCCTGCTCAGTGCTCAGTTCGCCCAGTGCAACACTGGCAGGCACGGTGACGCTGTAGGTGGGCTGTGCCGCAACCTGTGCGGTGATTTCCATGCTCTGAGTACTGGTTTCAGTTGCATCAGACCCAGAAGAGGCGGCCTGAAGGTTAGTGATTTTAACCACGAAATTCTGAGTAGTATTCATGACTACATTCACGAACGCACTGCAGTCGAGCCCTTCTTCAAAGCTGTCCACAGCGGAGCGAGGGAGGGTAAATTTCACCGCCTGGGTAGACAACTCATCACCCGCATTGATCCCGAACAAAGCGCCAGTGGTATCGAATGTTTTCACCGCTTTTGTAGTGATGTCAGATTCGCCGTTATAGGTATCTTCTCCAATGGTGATCGTCACATCTTTAATCGTTCCGTCAGTGCCCTGATCCGAGAAAGCAGGAACCGGATACGCCACATAAACAGTCAGCTCCGCATTGGCATCCGTGAGCACAACATCCGCTTCATGCGCAAAAATAGGATCGCACATGCTATAGTTGGCAGGATTTGAGGCATTGTGGAAATGTACTGTGCCCTTGTAATCCCCATTTGCAAGGCCGGCATCGGCTGCAAATGCACTGATGCTGCTCATGCTGGCCAACATACCGATAGCCAGCACGGAACTAGCCAGGCGTTTGAAGTTAAATTTCATTGTGTCTACACTCCTTTTGATTTGATGGTGGATTTGCGTTTATGATTCAGCGCATTCGCGCAAAACCCATATTCATGTTACCTTCAGAATACAGTTGACCGTTGCCCCATTTCGAGGGGAATAGGTCTCATCCATGGAAAAGGTATCGTACTGTATCGTCAGCTCATACTCACCTGCTTCCAAAGCTCTATCCAGCGTAATGTCATACAAATGATCCCCCGGACGTATGAGCTTGGACTGATAGATTTGCTCTTCTCCGATTAAAAATGTGATCTGGAAATACACTTCGTTTTCTTCCGGGTTAGTCAGTTCTATTTGAACATCCGTTGTATCGGCCGGAATTGAAATTGTAGAGTACCCCGGAATTTCAATCCCTTTTTCAGTGCTTTCCTCGGTTGTTTGCCAGCTCTGCGCCTGTTCAAATTCCGGCACAAAACTTGTAACCTCTTTGGGTCTGGTGTTTTGGTATATTGCTGCAGCTGCCAAAATCACCGCAACACCAATAAGCACAATGACTTTTGCTCTACATTTTATCCACATATATATTTCCTCTTTTCAGTTAGTATTAGCTAACCATGTGCTCAAAATAAACCGCCCCTTTTGCAGGCGGTTTCACTGCGCGTATACATTTTTCGCAATAGTTAGCATAGGCTAACTATAATCTGAAAAAGAAACGGCTTTTGCCGTTTTCTCAATCATCCTTGCCATTTGTCCAAAGAATAACGCCATTTTTTGCCCACGTCAACACTCTGTCGCTTTTATTATCATAAAGCGATATGAAATTGCTACATCGTATAACAGCAATCATGTTGGCGGGGCTGATCGCGTGGGGAAACGCTTTGCCGACCTTTGCTGCGGAACAGGACCTGCCTGTTTCCGGTGGCGAAGCCTTGATAATGGAAGAAGATGAGTCTTTGGAATCTCAGCGGTCATCATCCGAAACGGTGAAAACGGCGCAAAGCGATGAAAGGGATTCTTTGCAGCAAACGGTTGTACCGGAGCCGACCGATTCGAACGAACAACAGGGTGCTGAGGACCTGGCCAAGCAAGAAGTATCTGTGCCGTCTGCATCTGAAAAACAAAATCCGCAAGAGCAGGGTGGGGCTCCGATACAAACGGAAGAACCTGTCACAAAAGAATTTAATCCGGATGATAGTGACTCGATTAGTCCCAATGCAGCGGAAGAGCAGTGGGAAATTGTGATGGAAGGTACGGATTTGAATGCCGTGGTTGCGCCGAAGACCTCTGATTATAGCGTGACGATTCCGGCGGCTACTACCTTAGGAGAGCTGAGTCCGGTACACAATACCTCTGTGGATTATACAGTATCCCTAAGTGGAGGGAAAGATTTGCAAGGAGGCAGCATCCGGGTAACAGCAGCTGCAACTGCAGTGCTTGCGACAGAGCAAGGGCAGAAATTGAACAGCTACAACTCCTTGCAGTGGGCTCGTCTGACGGAATACAGTCAGCAATCCACTGGCAGAATCTCCGTGATGGCGGAAGATGTGGCCGCAGCACAGGAGGGAAATTATAATGGTACCTTGAACTTTGTAATCGAGTATCAGGGGAATGAGCAGGAATACAATACAAGTCAGGAAATTGGCATTGTTTCCGGTGATACCGTGACCGGTGCGACAATTTACGGATTGGATCAGCTGGCTCATAAGCAAGAGGAGGCTCAAAATACAGGAAAGCATTATGCGTTTTCTGCATCAGAGCTGGCAAGTGATTCGGAAGAAGCACAGGAACTGGCTGAACGGGCCGGAGTTGATGCAGGCGGAGCAGATTTTCTGGACTTGTCGTTACAATATAAGAAGTACAGCGAGGATGGCACCCAGTTGGAGGACAACTGGAACAGGTTTGAATATGGCGATAATAGCGAGGAAGACATTGTACTGGAAGTAAAACTAGATTATCCGTTGGAAGCAGACGGGGAGTTACAGGTTTGGCGATTGCATAATGATGTGGTAACAGAGTTTGAAGAAATCACAGAAAACGGTCGGCCGGTTACGGATTTCAGGGATGGAACATACTATCTGGATCGAGAAAACGACGCGGTTTACATCTATACCAACAAATTCTCGACCTGGATGTTTAAGAAAACGGAAGGGACAACAGTGACACCCACCCCCATACCTACTGTGGCTCCTACGGCGACACCTAAACCGACGACTGCACCTACCGCCACCCCAGTACCTACTGTTAAGCCTACTGCTACACCAGGAGGTATGCTGTCGGATGGAAATTATACGGCCAAGGTGTCGATGCGCAATGGCACTAATTTCTCCAGTGAAAGCATGTGTGATCCGTTGTTCTATAGCTATGCTGATATAGCGGTAGATGGCGATACTGCAAAATTAAAGCTGTATGTAATCGATCCGATTCCCAATTACGCATCGGAAGGCACTCCGTTGAAGGATGTTGTATTTATTGATAACGCGGGGAAACAGTATTCCGCGACACTGGATACCACCAGCGATCCATATTACCATTTTGATGCGAACAGCGCGTTTATCAGCAGCGCCGGAAATTACCCCACTACGATCATAACGGTTAATGTACCCACACAGGCGGTGAGCGAATCTGAAAATCGGACGTTGAAATGCCAGGCTTATGTAGATGCAGTGATGAATACTACGCAGACCTTCTATGTGGTGTTGTCTGACTTTACATCGGGAAGCACTGACTCTGAGCAAACACCGACTCCCACTACCACTCCAACACCTACTGCCAGTCCGCTTCCCACTGCCAGCCCGGCACCCACCACCACACCGGTGCCAAATGGTACATTGGAGAATGGCAATTATACAGCGAAAGCTTCTATGCGTAATGGCACCAATTTCTCCAGTGAAAGCATGTGTGATCCGCTGTTCTATAATTACGCTGACATAGCGGTGGATGGCGATACTGCAAAATTAAAGCTGTATGTAATCGATCCGATTCCCAATTATGCATCGGAAGGTACTCCGCTGAGGGATGTTGTATTTATTGATAACGCGGGGAAACAGTATTCCGCGACACTGGATACCACCAGCGATCCGTATTACCATTTTGATGCGAACAGCGCGTTTATCAGCAGCGCCGGAAATTATCCTACCACGATCATAACAGTCACTGTGCCCACACAGGCGATAACCAACTCTTCAAATCAAACACTGAAGTGTCAGGCATATGTAAATGCGGTAATGAAGAGCACACAGACCTTCTATGTGGTACTGTCGGACTTCGCTTCGGGAAGCACTACCTCGGCACAGGTATCTGCAACACCTACCCCGACGCCGAGTGCAACCAGTGGAACGATTGAGGCAGGCAACGGAAGTTTCTCGACGCAGGCGATCACCAGTGAACAGTTGGAGGATGGAGAATATCGTCTTCCAGTTACGGCCGTTAAAGAAGCCAGCGACGAAGCCAGCATGATGGCGGATTATATGCTGCCTGATGCGGATATCGTGGTTACAGACGGAAAGGCCACACTGACGATTTATATCCAACATACTGTTGCTGGAATCGAAGGGGGCGGACCCAAATATATAAAATATAATGGGATTCAAGCCACGAAGAAAGAAAATGCACTGACCAAAGATGGCATCGACTATGATAGTTTTGCATTTGCATTTGACAACAATACGCTGGAATCACCTATGCTGATGACAATGTACATCAATGCAATGAGCATAGAGGTAAAAGCGCGTCTTCTGCTGGATTTCGAGTCAATGAAACCGGCCGATGAATATGTTGAAAGCAGCAACAGCAATTCTGGTGCAAATTTGGATGAAAACGAAGCAGGTGGAGCAATTTCTGCAGTGGGCAATGCAGCAAAGGAGATATCCGAAATTCTTTTCCACAGCAGTGCTGCAATACCGGCTGCGATTTGTATGGTGATCGTTCTTTGTGGTGCCGGGTGCGCAGCCGGATATGTATGGTATAAGAGGAGAATGAAATGAAACTGAGCAAACAGGCGAAAAGTATTGTTGGAATTGCCTTGCTGATCTGCCTGCTCGTGACATTTTCGGTACGAGCCTGGGCAGACAGCCTGACCTTTGAAAGTGGTACAGCACATGGCAGCTATCGCCACCCCGAAACAGGAGTCATTGAGGATTCGGGGGGAGAAGCCAGCGAGGCGCTGGGGCAATCCATGGTGGGGAGTGTGGTAACTTCTCAGGCAATGCTGGAAACAGATGAGTCGGGGAATCAGTATATATCCCTTCGATTTGGACTGATGAGCAATATTTCCTCTGTAAGTATTCAGGTTCAATCTCCGGGAGATTCCACCTGGACGGATGGAGAAGCTGTATGTACGGCGCAAGGAGAAGATACAGCAGACTACCGTGTCAAAGTTCCGGGCCGGGATGCGATTCTGCGGGCAGAGTGCTATGTGGAGGCAATGGGACGCAGTGTTATTTTCTACATCACCGTTGACGATTGGGAGGAAGGAAATACCGGCGGATTTGTTCCGATGAGCGAAGAAGACACGCAGCAAGTGAATGAAGGGGGAAGTCAGCTTTTGGAGGAAGTACAGGGGCTGACAACAGGAGGCAGCGCAGTACTGGCAGCCGGAGGCGAAGAATCTGAAACTGCGGCAGACAATACGAAAACAACAATTTCTCTGGATGCCAGCGCCTGGTTCACACTATTTGTAGTGGTGTTCGTTGCGGCTTTTCTCGCAGGCGGCTTGCTGCTGGCCGTATATTGGATGCTGGTGCATTACAAAAAAAGGCCGGTAGACCCAGAGGAAAACTTTGCAGAACATTCCGCAGAGGATGACTTTGATTCCGTAATTGAATTGGATGATTGGAACAATGAGGAATAAGCGAAAATTTTTGCCGGTTATGGCAGCATTGATGACGACGCTCCTTTTTTCGTCCTGCGTGGATCAAAGCGGCGGTTCAGCTGCAGATACAGATAGAACGAGCGGTAGAATCGCTGCTACAAGTGTGGCATGCATGGAGATATGTGAGCGGCTTGATTTGGATCTTGTTGGGGTGCCCACAACAAGTTTGACAACTATCCCGGAGAGATATGCACAAGCGGTAGAACTGGGGTCACCAATGAGCCCGGACCTGGAGATTCTTAAGCAGCTTTCCCCCTCCTGGGTTCTTAGCCCGTCCAGTCTGATCAGTGATCTTCAGCCGAAATACGAAGCGGCAGGGTTTCAATATGCCTTCCTGAACCTCAAAAGCGTATTTGGAATGTATAAGTCGATTGAGGAATTGGGGTTGCTGCTGGATCGTGAGGAGCAGGCGGCAGCGATGATTGAAGAGTTTGAGGAATACTATACAGAGTATTCCTCAGAACATCAGGATAAAAGTGCGCCCAGAGTATTGATTTTGATGGGGCTACCAGGGTCCTATGTGGTAGCTACGGAGAATTCTTATGTAGGTAGTCTGGTTCAAATGGCCGGCGGTATCAATGTGTATGCGGGGGAAGATGCCGAGTTTATCAATGTGAATACAGAGGATATGTTAGCCCGGGACCCAGACATTATTCTGCGTACGGCACATGCTCTGCCGGAATCTGTTATGGAAATGTTTGCGGAAGAATTTGCAACAAATGATATCTGGCAGCATTTTCGCGCTGTGGAAAAAGGGCAGGTGTATGATCTGCCATCCGGATTGTTTGGCATGAGTGCGACATTTGAATATCCGCAAGCGCTTGAACACCTGGATCAGCTTTTTTATCAGTCTGATTTGGATATAAAGCAGTTAGAAGGAGGCGAAACAGGATGAGACATACGGTGAAAGTCAGGTCAGCCGGAATGTTTTGTGTCAGTTTTGGAGTACTGGCAACAGCACTGCTGTTCCTGTTTTTTGCAGCGGTCAATACAGGCAGCATTCACCTGGGAATTGCACAGCTTTGGAATGGTCTGTTTGTGGAATACGACCCTGATGTGGCAGCTGTATATGATCTGAGATTTCCGCGCATCCTCATTTCACTGATGGCAGGAGCTACTCTGGCGGCAGCGGGAACGCTGTTTCAGGCCGTTTTGCGTAACCCTTTGGCAGATCCGGGAATTTTGGGTGTTGCCAGCGGGGCAGAGTTTGCGGCAGTTTTGGCAACAGCCTTGGTTCCACAACTTTATAGTTTTGTGCCGGCATTCAGCTTTCTGGGAGGAATTCTTGCCTTCGTTGTCGTATATCGCCTGGCGTGGACAGGCAGTCTTTCTCCGTTGCGTATTATTTTGCTGGGCGTTGCAGTACAGTCTTTGTTCGGGGGATTGTCTGCTGCATTTGGTGCAACAAGCAGTGGAACCACATCGACGGTAACTTCTATTGTCAATGGGAATATCACCATGAAAACCTGGCAGGATGTTCGGATACTGGCCTTTTTCAGCCTTCTGGGATTGATTCTGGCTATTGTGTGCAGCCGGTGGTGCAATCTACTGGCATTGGAAGATAAGACGGTTCGAGGTCTGGGAATACAGGTTGACAAAGTTCGGATGTTGGTGAGTCTGATAGCAGTGTTTTTGGTAAGCGGATGCACAGCTATTGTGGGAACGGTGAGCTTTCTGGGACTGATTGCGCCGCATATTGGGCGAATCATTGTGGGAAGCGATCACCGTAAACTGATTCCCTTCACAATGCTTCTGGGAGCATTTTGCTTTTTGCTGGCAGATACACTGGGGCGGAGTATTGCTTATCCGTATGAAATCAGTGCATCCATCATTATGTCGGTGGCGGGTGGTATTGCATTCGTAATTCTGCTGCAAAGGAGTGGTATGATTCATGGAAAATAATGATTGCTTTGAAATAAGACATTTGAATTTTTCTTATGGGAATAAGCAGATTTTCCGGGATCTCAATCTCTCGCTGCCACAGGGGAAAATTACCACAATATTGGGAGGAAATGGCTGTGGAAAATCCACGCTGTTCCAGATTTTGACGAAAAATCTGAAAGCAACCGGTGGAAAAATTTTTCTGAATGGGCAGCAACTTGACCAGATCGGTCTGAAGCAGTTTGCACGTAAAGTTGCCATTGTACACCAAAACAATACCGCACCCGGAGATATCCTTGTGGAGCAGCTGGTGGCTTATGGGAGAATCCCCTTCAGTTATTTAGGCAAAGCCGAATCACGGGAAAATGACGAGAAAATGATTGAACGGGCGATGAAAATTACAGGGATAACCTCACTTCGAAAAAAACCGGTGTATGCATTGTCTGGCGGTCAAAGGCAGCGCGTATGGATCGCCATGGCACTTGCACAGGGAACCAAGGTGCTGTTTCTGGATGAACCAACCACCTTTTTGGATGTGCGTTATCAACTGCAAATTCTACGCTTGGTGCGTCAGTTGAATGAAAAACTTGGAATGACGATTATTATGGTTCTGCATGATATCAATCAGGCCGTCAACTACAGCGATGAAATTGTGGCGTTGTCTCCACAAGGAGATCTGGTAGCGCAAGGAGTTCCGGAAGATGTGATATCTAAACCGGTTTTGAAACGAGTCTATGGTGTAGAACTGGAAACAGTAGAAGCGCAGGAGCATCGGATTGTTCTGACGATCTGACGAAAAGGTGATTTATGAGAAAGTGGCTGTACATATCTGTTGGGATCATCGGTTTGGGCCTTGGAGCAGTTGGAGCGGTGATGCCGATGCTGCCAGCGTTTCCGTTTTTAATGTTGGCGGCCTATTGCTTCGGAAAAAGCTCGGAACGTTTGGATCAATGGTTTCGCAATACAAAGTTGTACAAGGATAATCTTGAGGACTATGTCAGTGGACGGGGGATGACGCGGAAAGCCAAAATTCGGGTTGTTATTACGGTCACTGTACTGATGAGTATTGGCTTTCTGATTATGTTTGGAAAGGGGATTTTTATTGGGTGTGCTGTGTTGTCCGCAGTCTGGATCTTTCATGTCCTGTATTTCTTCTTTGGAGTGAAAACAATGCCGGAAGAGGCAGAATGACGGAGAAATAGCAATGTGAAGAAGAAAGCCTTGGCCGGAGCAGTATGGGGCGAGGGCAATATCTTCAGGGGGATCACACACTTATATAGGAAGCGGAACGTCTAGTGTAATCGTCAGTTTTCACATTGTGAGTGGAGTACTTTCCTCTCTTTCCAGGGCGTGCACTCAAATCATTTCCGAAAAAAGCAGTGAAGAAACCGACAAATAGGCTTGCTTTTTTTGCACAATTGAATGAAAAGACCGCTGACGTGCAGTTGTACAAAAGTCAGCGGTCTTTTCTGTCTATAAGTATTCAGTTAAAAACTCTCTAAATACAGTAGCGAGCGGTTATTCCATATTTCAATGTAAAGGAAAGTCGCTTGTTGAAACTCTGCATACAGGCGGATACAAACGGGCTGTGGATGGACAGAGAAATGTGCAACAATTTTCGCTATGTACGCTCAGAAATATATGCAGTGATATATTCTACATATTCTTCCAGTCGAAACAGCAGGGAAAGGTGCCCTCCGGTAAGATTGGTGTATACGGTAGGGTTTGGCATCACGGATATGAGGGCATCCTTGCAGTCTTGTGTGAACGTGGCATCATCCGCAGATAACATCAGCAAAACTCTGTCGTTCCATGTGGTAAAGGTCTCTTTTGTCATCCCCAAATAGTTTTGCGTATCGATTAAAAGATCAACCATATGACGCTCATATTCCTTTGTCAGCAAATCCATCATAATAGCACAGAATGCTTCCAAGGTCTTTTTTTCTTGTGATGTCAATCCATCTTTTTTTTGATTTAACACAACTCGTTTTATAGAGTGTTTTACCGCAGAAAATGGAAGGACGGAGAGAAGCTTTTTAAACTTCTCTTGGCTTTTGAGCATATTCATTAAATGTGCATATGCAGAAGGACTCATATCCTTAGAAAGCGAACAGGTGTTGGAAAGTATCAAACCGTCCACTACTTCCGGATAAAGGGAGGCGATGATCTGCGCCACAACACCGCCAAGAGATTGCCCTACAAACCAGGCTTTCTCGCCAAGGTGCTGCAAAAGCGTAGCCACGGCCTGTGCAAGCTCCTTGTTGTCGGCAAAGCAGATGGGGTAATCAAAAGTAAGGACAGAGAAATCTTTGGCCAGTCGGTCAAAATGCAGATAGAGCAGATCGGACAAACCGATTCCGCCAGTCAGGAGAACAACGGTCGCTTTTGCTTGAGGATTTTTATAGTAGCGGTAGGGAAAGGGGTTTCCGCTGGGTAATACCAGTGTGTCTTCTGGATATTTTTGACGAAATTCTGTGATATTCATTGTTGCTTCCTCACTTTAACAAATTCAGCTGTATCATTTTCACCATGCGCAAAGCATCAGAAACTGTCATGCTGATTTTTGTAGACAATTTCAGACCATTCCTGGGGATGTGGTAATAGTATGGTTCCTCCGCAAGAACCTTGACTTTACCGCCGATTTTTTTGGTCAGCTCCGTTGCCGAATCTACATAGAAAAACATCTGCGCATCGGCATGGCCCAATTGCTTCATGTATTTTTTTCGCATCATAGCCATGCCACTTTTGTTTACAGTATCAAAAACAAGCGTTATCTCTCCATATTGCTGCAGTGTTTGCAACAGGCATACAACCTTGGCCTCCTCAAAATAATGGAACAGCCCCCCGGCAGTGACCAGAATCGGCGCATTTGGTACATCGGCGCGAACTTGTCTGATCCAGTCCTCTGCAAAGGCGTCCCCGGCAAGGTAGGTTTCCCTCTCCGGCTCCGGCAGCAGCTTCCGTCGATATTCCATCACATGAGGCAGATCCAAAGCATACCAGTGTGTATGCCCGTTGTCACAGCGATAATAAGCTGTCTCTAGGCCGCAGCCGAGTTGAACAATCACGCCGTCCGGAC
>PPYE01433574.1_pt1 | contig 11753 bp, 6 predicted proteins | sample 1559881 | NCBI WGS metagenome assembly PPYE01 (sample SAMN08240022, study PRJNA423297) | Human gut metagenome, whole genome shotgun sequencing project.
TCCCACTGGACTTGAACGTCCACAGCCTCAGACATACCGCCGCCAGCCTGATGATCTCCGGCGGGGCGGATGTGGCTACAGTTTCCGGGATTTTAGGCCATGCGCAGGTCTCCACCACGCTGGACATCTACACCCACGCCTTCGATGAGAAGAAGCGGGAGGTCAGTGCCCAGATGCAGGGGAGGGTAGGGGTGTGAGCGAAAGCGCAAATGTGGGAGCTTATCTCCTTTTTCTGCCATGAATAAGGCACTTTCTGCGCCACTATGGGCTGCCAGCCGGGAGATTTGAGATAAACCCCATTGACAACGGAACATCCGAGCGCAAAAAACTCCTGACTGCGGCCAGGAGTTTTTTGCGCTGAAAAACCCATTGGAAAACCGCTTCTCTTTATGGTATTCTATATGCAGAAAGGACGTGGTGGGATATGACAGAAAAACAGCAGCGGGACGCAGCCAGAGCGTTTGTCTCTTACTGGGGAGAGCATGGGGACGAAAAGCAGGATACCCAACGGTTTTGGATGGATTTACTCCAAAATGTCCTGGGGGTGGAGAACCCCAGCCAATTTATTGAATTTGAAGTGCCGGTCATGCTGAGCCATACCAGTTTCATCGACGGGTTCATTCCCTCCACACGGGTGTTGATCGAGCAGAAAAGCGAGGATATCGATCTCAAGAAAGGATCCCGCCAGTCGGATGGGTCGATGCTCACCCCTTTCCAGCAGGCCAGACGATACGCCGGATATTTGCCCCATAACCAGAATCCCCGGTGGATCGTGGTGTGCAATTTTAGGGAGTTCCAGATCCACGACATGAACCGTCCCAACGACGAACCGGAGCTCCTCAAGCTGGAGGAACTGGAAACCCAGTTCCACAGGCTGCACTTCCTGGTGGACACTGGGGACACCAACATCAAAAAGGAGATGGAAATCTCCCTGCAGGCCGGCGACATTGTGGGCGTCCTGTACGACGCACTGTTGGAGAAGTACAAGGATCCCACGGACCCAGAGACGCTAAAAAGCCTGAACGCCCTGTGTGTGCGGCTGGTGTTTTGCCTGTACGCCGAGGACGCCGGGATCTTCGGCGCCCGCGGGATGTTTCACGATTACTTGAAGCGCCACGTTGCCGATGCCCGCCGTGCCCTGATCGACCTGTTTAAGGTACTGGACACAAAGGAAGAAGAGCGAGACCCCTACATGGACGAGGATCTGGCAGCTTTTCCCTATGTGAACGGCGGCCTGTTTGCGGAAGAATCAGTGGTAATCCCCCGACTGGATGAATCCATCGTGGACTTGATCCTCCACAAGGCCAGCGAGGACTTCGACTGGTCGGAGATCAGCCCCACGATTTTTGGTGCGGTGTTTGAGAGCACCCTGAACCCGGAAACCCGCCGGGCTGGGGGGATGCACTACACCAGCATCGAGAATATCCACAAAGTGATTGACCCCCTGTTTCTGGACGGGCTTAAGCGGGAGTTTTCTGAAATTGCCGCCATAGGGGAGATTAAGGCCCGGAACAGGAAGTTCCGGGCCTTTCAGGCCAAGCTGGCTGGCCTGAAATTTCTCGACCCGGCCTGCGGCTCCGGCAATTTTCTTACAGAAACATACCTGTCCCTGCGGCGGCTGGAGAACGATATCCTACGGCAGCTCACCGACCAGGTTATGTTTGGCGGCGTACAAAAGGAGGACCTGATCCAAGTGTCCATCGGCCAGTTTTACGGCATCGAAATCAACGACTTTGCCGTCACCGTGGCCCGAACCGCCCTATGGATTGCCGAGAGCCAAATGATGAAGGAGACCGAGGATGTGGTGCATATGTCCCTGGACTTCCTGCCTCTGCGCTCCTACGCCAACATCACCGAGGGCAACGCCCTGCGCCTGGACTGGGAGAGTGTGGTGCCCAAACACCAGCTCAGTTATATCATGGGCAACCCACCGTTTGTGGGGTATTCCTTGCAGAGCAAGGAGCAAAAAAAGGATATCCTTTCCATCTACGTGAACGAAAAGGGCAAGCCCTATAAAACTGCCGGAAAAATTGACTATGTTGCGGGTTGGTATTTTAAGGCGTCGCAACTGATTCAGGGAACAAATATCCGCATAGCGTTTGTGTCAACCAATTCCATCACCCAGGGGGAACAGGTGGCCGGGGTGTGGAAACCTCTCTATGACCGTTTTGGTATTCACATTGATTTTGCTTATCGCACCTTCCGCTGGGACAGCGAAGCCAACCTAAAAGCCCATGTGCACTGTGTGATTGTAGGGTTCAGTGTGGCACCAAATAATGCGGAAAAACGGATTTACAGCGAGGAACATTTTCAAATGGCGGAGAATATCAATGCTTATCTGATGGATGCGCCAACAGTCTTTATTGAAAGTAGAAGTAAATCTCTTTGTGAAGTTCCAGAAATGCTATATGGAAACAAGCCGACAGACGGAGGTTTTCTTTTCCTTACAAATGACGAATATCAGGATGTCCAGAAACGTGAACCTGAAATTCTGAAATATATCCGGCGTGTTTACGGAGCATCGGAATTTATCAACAATAAGCCTCGTTTTTGCATATGGCTCGTTGGAGTATCTCCGGCTGAAGTTCGAAAATCAAAGTTTATTATGGAAAGGGTTGAGTCTGTTAGAAAATTTCGACTGGCAAGTACTAAAGCTGCAACTAGAAAAAGTGCCGAAATGCCCACGCTTTTTCAAGAAGTACGTCATCCAAACAGTGATTATATAATTGTTCCACGTCACTCTTCCGAAACTCGAAAATATATCCCACTTGGCTTTGTATCCCCGGAAATTATCGTAAACGATGCAGTTCAAATCATTCCAAATGCAACAACCTATCATTTTGGTGTTCTCACTTCTAATGTCCATATGGCCTGGATGAGGGCCGTCTGTGGACGAATTAAAAGTGACTACCGCTATTCCAAGGACATCGTTTACAACAACTTCCCCTGGCCCACCCCTACAGAGGAGCAGAAGACGAAAATTGAACAGACAGCCCAGGGCATTTTGGACGCCCGTGCATTGTACACCGACTGCAGCCTGGCAGACCTGTACGACGAGGTAACCATGCCTGTGGAGCTGCGCCGTGCCCACCAGGCCAATGATAAAGCTGTGATGGCAGCCTATGGTTTCCCTGTGCGCACCACCACAGAGGCCAGCTGTGTGGCAGAGCTGATGAGGATGTATCAGAGGTTGGTGGAGGGAAAATGATTTATTCCCTCGTTCATATATCATTGTGTTATTGCTCCACTAGGAACACAACAAAAAGGAGAAAAGCATGAGAGACAGAACACAGAAAACGCAGAAAAGGTTTCCCAGATGGTGGATCGCTTTCAAACCCCGTTATAGGGAAACGGCTTTTTTGTTCACCAGCTCTTTCGTCGTTTTCGGACTGCTTTTTGCCATTGGCAATCCGCCAGTAGTTGCATATTTGCTGCTTCTCGATGTCATTTGGGGCGCTGTCTTTCTGTGTACGAAACGAGGCAAAAACAAAGCTTTTCTTCATAGCTGTGTTGGAATTTCTCTGGCAAGCGCCTGTGCCCTTTGCGCAGTCAAACTGGCATGGGGCCATTCACCTCGCTACCCTACCATTTGGGAGGGTATTTTGCTGGGGTTAGCCCTATTGGTTCACCTTTTTGCCTTGCGGACGCCGGAAACAACCACAGCTGAGTCTGATCTGCCAAAACTATACCCTCGCCGCAAGTATGATTATGAGAGGGTAAAAATGTATGTCACAAACTTTTCAATGGTGGGTATCAACGCTCCCTGGGGGACAGGAAAGTCTTTTGTAGTAGACCAGCTAAAACGGGACCCGGATTTTCTGAAAGAATTTGATCTCATTTCTATCGATTTGCTCACCTGCGATCTAGACCAGGTAGAGCGGATCATCATTGAAGAATTGGACAAAGTCTTTCGCAAGCACTATATTCACTCCGCCCATTCTTTTCACTTAAAAGGCCTGATGGGAAAGAACCAATGGAGCAATCTCTTGTGGGGGATCTTGGGCAATGAAGGTGAGGGCATAGCTGCCTCTCTGCAGGGTTTCCAAAAAGAGCTGAGAAAGCTGGATAAGAAAATCCTTTTGATTTTCGATGATCTAGACCGTATTTCAGAAACGAATACCACAAAGAAAATATTTGCCATTGCAGAAAAAATTGCGTGCGATCATCTCCATGTGGTCTATCAATACGATATCTCCGCCCTGCTCAGGTTGGGGTTTGAAATAGAATACTTGGAAAAATACCTTCCTTACAGCGTAACATTGACTCAAATTCCTTATAAGGAGTTGGTTGAACAGCAGTGGAAGGATATCATGCCCAAAAACATCAGCATTACCATGAAGTCAGTGCAGTCAATCGGGGACGGCTTGCGAAATTGCAGCCATTTCAGCACATTATTGGGCCTCAATCTTCGCATTCAAATGGATCTGGATAAGCGTACAACCCCACGTAAAATGGAAAACTTTCTGACAGAATTGAAAGAGATGGTCGCTACCAATCCTGCGTTAAGCGACAGTTCTATCAATCAAAAGTATATCACTGCGATGTTCTTAAAACACTTTTACTCCTCTTATTTTTGCCGGTTTCAAATCAATGAAAGCCCTATGGATACCATGCAGGTCACATGGGAGGGAAAAAATCAAACACTGCCCCAGGTACTAGACAAGTTTGCCCAACATAAAAAAGAGTCTGACAAGGGGACGCCGTACGACCTCACTGGTAATTTCAACACTTTTTTGGCTGACGAGAGAAACCGTGACATAACCATCATTGCCCTGCTTTTAGGTTATGAATTTGGAATTGAAATCCTGGCGAAAGATTTCGGTGATGTCCCTGTTGAACCAATAATCACGCTGAAAAAGATGGATGACAACGAAAAAATCGATAGGGTCATTTGGCATACTATTGCCAACGGAACATCAGAACTGACGGATAAAGAAAATGCCATTCTAAAATTTAAGAGGGAAGTTCTGAGCAAATCTGGAAAAGAACAGCAGGACGCCTGGGACTCTTATTGTCACGATATGTATGAAGAGAGTCTCTCTCCCGACAATCGCACAATTTTCCTCCTAGGAATAGACCCTTTGTTCTCTCTATTCCAGGCGATGGAAGTGTGCGGCGCCACAGGAAATGAATGGCAGCGTTTGCTGGATTTTTATATCACGCAGTACCAGAAAATAGCAGGATCCTTTCTCACTCGCTCCTTTATCGATTGTTTAGGCCGTTTTCCCTACCGAAGCCCTCACAGCTTGCTCCAAATGATTCGTTTTTTCAACCAGTTAGAGATTACCACAAACTTCAACCACGAGAAGTCTTATTTCCAGTTCCTTCAGCTTGTTGTAAAGGCTCTTCTTTTATTTGGCTTTGTAAACTACGATCACACGGAATTGTTACAATTGTCTTCCAGAGAAGACGATCTAAAAGTGTGCCTGGAGGAGTTCTTCTCTAGACTTAGGGCAGACCTCAAAAAGTGTATGGACGTATGGGACGTGGAGAAATATGATGTTATCGTGGACGATTTTAATGCTATCCTAGAGTTTGTAAGGAAAAATCAGGAGCTTATCTCTTGCGAAAAAAAGCCTGGTCCTCGAGGACCCCAGGTGGAAATTAGAGGAATGGAAATAAAATCTGCACAGCAAGAGGAAATAAACCGTCTCATCCAAATCAAGAAGTCTTGCTCTGAGGAACAGTTTCAACAAGCTGCAAAAGACAGCTATTCCAAAGGCACAATCTATTTTCGGGAACTCCAACGGGTACTTAATAGCAGTCAGAATCGAACTTCTACTTAACAGTTACGCTTGGGCTAGTATGTGAGCTAATATTTATGAGAATCCCCCTATGTACCGTGCATCGGGGGATTTTTTCATTTGATAGGCGGATAAAACTCTTTAGCATAATCAGAGTATGTTTTGGCGGCGATATAATCATTTTCGTGTTCAAGCATAGTTTTAAGCTCTTCCTGTGCTTCCTGAGCCGTTTTAAAGGCGGAGTACGCAATGTGCATCGGTTCGTCATCCGTGTCTCCATATAGAATTTTTGAGCTACCATCACTTTCTTGCTGTATATCTGTTACCACAGCATTGGTTATTTGATTCGCACCAAACAATTTCTTTTCTTCTCCCAAAAAAGAAAAAATAATTTCACTTGAATATGACAGTAATATTTTACTTCCTACTTTCATTACTGGCTGTCTATCGATCATCGGTATAGAGATAGAATCCATGGAATGCAACTTCATTTTTCGTCTGAGGATTTGTTTTTTGCACAGAAGCAAGTATACCTCATCAATATCATGTTGGTCTTCACGAGTTAAATTATTCAATTTTTCTGGATTAATAGACATTTCCAATTCGTTTTCCACAGCTTGAAGCCGTCTGAAAAACTGACCATACACTTGAAAATACCAAAGAACTTGGGAGAGAGAGATTTCATTTTCTCCTTTTGGCTCATAATCTGTTTTAGGGAATAACGTTGAAATAAAGGCAAATGCCGATTCAAAATCATAAGCAATTTCACCGACTGACATGGCTTTTTCCAGGTGTACTTTATATGTGAATTTTAACTTTTCCTCTTTCATCATACATTCTAACAAAAGATCGATAACGGAATCTTTCTGGGAGCGTACTATTATCTTGTCTTCCAACTTAGTGCGGTAGAGTGTGATTTTGCGTTCTTCCAGGTTGAAAGTTACGGGAATTGTAATTGGTTCTTTATGCGTGGCAACAACAAACTGTGCTATATTCTTGTGATCCGGTAAAGGGAATACCATTCCGGATTGTTCAATATTGGTAGATATAGAGACTACACCATCTACCGGTATCATGACTTCTTCAGCACGCACCATTTCCAGTGCGGATACAAAATTTGTATAAGCGGCTTCATCTTGAAATCGTATTTTACCATTGATGCTGAATCGGTCATCCGAAAAAATATCCCGTATCCTATTTGCCATCTATTACCAGTCCTTTCTAATTTCTGAGAGAACTACCAATTTGCTTACTAGCAACTGCTTAGATAACTCAACTGATTTCTCTTCTTGAAAATTAGTTTCTGGCAGTTCCATAATTGCAGAAATAATGTCTATGCGGGCTTCGTTATCTGGGACAATAATGTACCGAATATCGTTATAGGAAAAGTTTAGCCACAATGCTTTGTATTTTTCCTCTTCAACCCTCTTGCTAATCTCATTGGATAACTTAAGGATTTGGGGATTAGCAATGATGCACTCCATTTTCAGTGACGTAAGTGCATCAGGGGCGGGCACATATCTCCATTCATGCTCATCATGAAAGTTCTTAAATACCTGAATTGCAATATAGGTTCCATCCTTGTGCGGCAGTTTTCTTTCCATGATACCACGGATTGGCTTAATAAAACACAGCCGTTCAATAACGTCCTGCGAAATTGAATCAGGTAAATCTTTCTCGGACAGAATTTTCTCAAACAACTTTGAATAATTTTCGGTATAAGCCGAATTGCAGTTCAAATAATGTACCGGTTGAAGACGATTACGCTCTCCCCAGCTTTTCGAAAATGCCATGCCATACTCACCATAGAACGAACAGTGAGTGTTACTCTTCTCAAAGAAGGCGTACACTTCTTCGCTGAGTTTATTTTTTTCTGTCTGAACTGGAGTTAGGGCAAAGGTTTCCCCCATCTGATGAAAAGGTAGGTCGCAAAAGCATTTTTGAAGAACAGCAATGTTGCCATACAATTTGTCCCCAGATTTGATACCTAAGTAATCAACCGACTCAACGCAATACCGAGGGACAAGGGCTTTCCGGCCGAGAGCGTCTTTCAAGTAATCTGCCTCTTTCATGAAGTGAAAAAGGGAATTTGCGCTTTGAACATAGTCGTCTTCAGCCTGAATAGAATATTCTGACATCCTGGCAAATCTCCTTAAATGATGAAGTTTATATAAAAATCCCATATTCGTCTACTGTATAGTATACATAACTCCCGCGGAGTTTTCAATCCTTGGAATCAAAAGCTTAAAGGTTGTTTACAAATGGCTACCAATTCTGGCTACTATTTTTCCTACTACAGAAAATCTCCATAATCTCCAAATCCATATCTCTGCTCTTGTGCATATTATCTTTTTCAACGTTATTATAGGCAAAAGAAAACCTCCAAGGGAGTCATTCCTTTGGAGGTTTTGGTGCGCCCGACTGGATTCGAACCAGCGGCCTACAGAGTCGGAGTTATCAGGCCGTCAAAGAAGAAACCCAGGTTTCATGCGGGTTTCGGGAACATCGCACAAAATTAGCACCAATTTGCAAAAACCGTGGAAGCCCTTGATACACCTGGGCTTCCACGATTTTTCTTGTTTTTGGAAAATAGTAGTCAAACAGTAGTCAGAGGGTGAGCAGAAAGAGAAAAATCACTGGGTGAAAGAGGAGCGGAATTTGTTGGAGATTATATGAGTGGCCTTGGGTAATCTTCACCCAACAAACTCCAAATTTACTCATGGCGCTGTTCTACATAGAAAATGTGGGCCCTTGCTCCAGTTCGTGTTCCTCCTCGTGTTCTTCTTGTTCTAAATCGCTCATCTCTAGACCGCTCTCCAGCGTAATCTTCGGCAGGGATTTCAGAAACTGCTCCACATTGCGATAGGCGACTCCATCTTCCATATTCTGGCCATCCCCCAGATAGAGAACGAATCGACCTACCAGCTTTCCGAAACGAGGTGATGTCAAGCGAAGCATTTCTGGATTGCGCAGATGCCTGGCCTGTTCCCGGACGAGTTTATCGCTGTGTTTGATCTCATACACAGCGCAAGTGTTGTTTTTCTTGTTTCGGATGACCATATCATATTCGCCTGTCTCAAAACGAAGCTGAAAAACCTTGTAATTTTCTCCCAATGCCTTGGAGGTTTCCAAGAGGACAATATCCTCCAACATACGGCCCCTCACTTCTTCCAACAAGCGCTGTGAGATTCTGTCTTTTTCTGTTTCCGCTAGAGAGGCGAAGTATTCATCCTTCATCAGGGCGTGCACCAAGGCTTGCGCTTGGCAATAGCGCATTCCGGGTTGAGTGAAAAGAATCTTCTCTTCTGGTTCGATACCAGTTGTTCCGTACTCCAAAGGGCACGTGACAATAAGATCCAGGGCTTCCAGGTATTTTTTGATTTGCGCAACATGGGACTGGGTGAGGCCCACAGATTGTTCCTCCCTGTTTCGGATTTCTAAGATTTCCATCAGCCGTTTGGTAACAGCTTCCCTGTCAATTTCATACAAGGCGTCCGTACGCTTTTCCGGGTCACGCTCGTTGCGCAGATTTCGAGCGGTAATGCCCAAATCGCTGGAAACAAAATCCCTGGTCAGCACAGAGAGCACAAAGCGATGGTTCATATCCTCAATAATACGGTTGATAGCGCCGGTTAATTCACCTGCCTCATAGAGCTCGTACAGGTGCCCGAAATACTTTCCATATTCGAAGCAGGCAAGAGAATGCTGGATATTTTTGCAGATGGCAGTGTCGATATACCGTCTGGTAGATTCGTCATCTCGAAAGGCGATACCTTCCTCTTTTAACTCCTCGTCATCAAAATCCGTTTCTCCCATACGGAGTGTTCCTCCGTAGCGGATGTATTCATCAATGCTGTCAATTCCCAGCAACCGGCTGTACTCACGATATGGGATGAAGGTGGTGTGTATCATGCGCGACCGGTCGTAGAGCTCATTGTTTTCCGCCAGCCAGAAACCCAAGGAATCTGTGCCTGACAGAACGATCTTCATTCCCATCATCGTATAGATGTCGGAAAATAAGGCGGCGGAATCTATGAAATCTGCCATCAAGGTCACTTCGTCAAGAAATACATACCGATACCCTGCCCGGTGCAGTTTATCCAAGTCATCCGTAACATCTCGCATGGTATCGGTGGTTCGCAGTTTCACATAGGCAGCTTTGGAAAAGTCTTCCTCTTCCATCTCCGCAATCGCTTGGAAGAGCATCGTTGTTTTCCCTGTCCGACGAAGACCGTAGACTACCAATACTCGTGTCCGCACGCTGCCATGGAGGTACTGAGGGATGCGGTAGAAACAATCCCGTTTTGCCATGTTTCGCGTCCCAGCCACTATTTGTGCCAGTTCTTCGCCTGTCACAACATGGGTTTTGTATTCTGCTAGTTGTTCAGGAAAGCGCATCTTTAACTCCTTTCTCTGCTGTTCGAGGTGTTTCCGTTCCGTAATCTGCCTGCGGACTTCTTCCACGTCTTCTTCCCGAAGGTATTGACTTTTAATTTTCCCTTTCTCGCGCCACTGACGATAGTACCGCTTTTTACCATGTATCATTTTCTCAGAGATATACCCGGCAGGAAGTTCAGCAATTGCTTCATCCAGCCGGCGGATTTGCTCATAGTGATTCACGTTCTCTCCACCTCCTTTTTTCGATTTTATTGTACCTCTTTTGTAACCTACTTGTCAAGAGGTTACAACGAATTCGAGCCATTTTTCCACTGGAACGCAGTGTGCAAAACGGTGCAGAAAAAGGAAGAAGCAAACCACCTTGGCAAGTCACCTTTTTTAGAACCTCGCATCTCCTCATTTACCATCTGCCTGGTCCGCCGGTATGGCACGTAACAAGTTTCCATGAGTTTGTCAACAGCTTGCCAACGGATCCACGAAGTTTGCCAACTGTATTGCAGAGTTTGACAACTGGTTTTTATGGTTTGTCAACTAGTTGCCAACTTAAGTTGCCAAGCTAAAAGGTTCGCTTCCTTGCCCTGAAGTTCAAGATTGTATCCAACCCTCACGTTCCAGAAGTCCTCTCCCTCTATAATGAACCTACAATTTCACAATTGGAGGTTTTGCTTATGAAGATTAACTACAAAAAGCTGGGGAAACGCATTCAATCCGCCAGGAGGGAGACGGGCCTTTCCCAGGAACAGCTGGCCGAAGCCATTGGAAAATCCCCGTCCGCTATCAGCACCATAGAGACTGGAAAGAGAGGGGCCAGCCTGGAGACATTGATCCGCATTGCCAATGTGCTACAGGTATCCGCCGACTATTTGCTGGCCGATCAGCTGCCCCACATTCCCTGGGAGCCCTCCCGGAAATCCCTCTTCTTTTTTCGAAACTGCGAGGAATGGGAGCTGTCACTGCTTCAAGAGGTAGCCCATTGCATCCACGGAGCGCTACTGCGGCGTTTCCGGTAAATATTTTCTCGTTTTTGACCGGGAGTCAAGTTCTTGGCTCCCGGTCGCTTTTGTTTTTTTCTGCTATCCACTATAATAAGTGCTAAGAAACAGCCGGAGGTGAGAAACACAGTGGAACATATCTTGCCAGGGATACAGGAACAACCGGAAGAATCGCCCTTCGCGCCATTGCTGCAGCTAACAGCCCCCCAGAAAGGACAGCTAACCCAACGCCGCCAGAGGATGGAACTTACTCGGCGGGAAAGGCCCTCTCCAGCACACCCGTTTCATGTGGCAGTGTATATCCGGTATTTTAACCAGACCCGCTACGAAAATTACCTGGAGCTTCACAAAAAGGCTTTTGCCGATTCCATGGCCCGCTGCCCCAACTGGGACTTTGTGGGTTTCTATATCGATGAGGGTTCCACCGCACCTCGTATGGAAAGCGCCAAAGCCTGGTCACGGCTGCTGCAGGACTGCCAGGACGGAAAAGTGGACTTGATTGTCACGCAGAAAACGGGAAACGTATCCCAGAAGCCATTGGAAGTATCCTTCTGTGCCAGGCTTTTGGCGGCGCTTCCCCATCCGGTGGGGATCTACTTCATTTCGGAGGACATTTTCA
>PPYE01644978.1_pt1 | contig 11751 bp, 22 predicted proteins | sample 1559881 | NCBI WGS metagenome assembly PPYE01 (sample SAMN08240022, study PRJNA423297) | Human gut metagenome, whole genome shotgun sequencing project.
TGATGATAAGAATCAGATTAGCTATATAGAGAATGGCTTTATACCAATGTGAGTCAGTAGTTTTTATGGTGTTGAATACCATGTTGAATACCATTTTTAGGAATTCATGTATTTTAGGAAATTTGTTGCAGTATCTTTTTCGGCGTTCTTGGTGACATGGGCATACACATCTAAAGTTGTTTTCACGTCTGTATGCCCTAGTCGTTCTTGGACCTGCTTAATGGTTGCGCCAGATTCAAATAGCAAACTTGCGTGAGTGTGGCGAAAACCATGAGTGGTTATTTTGAAATCTTTATAAACAGGTTTTACTAAAATACTTTGTAGGATACTTTTATAAAATAATTCATTTTGAGGATTCGGAAACACTAATTGTTTTTCGTCGGATTGAACTCTAAAACCTCTGCTGAACAACATTTTCTTTTGGGTGAACTTCCAGTTTCTCAAAAGAGTAAGAGTGTCAAGGTCTAGTGAGAGTATCCGTTCGGAAGCAGTTGTCTTCGTTGTTGATATAAACTTTTCGTTTTCTACGTAGGTTGCATTTTTTGTGATCGAAAGTATTTCGTTAGAGAAATCTATGTCTTCCCATGTTAATGCTAATAATTCACCACGTCGCAAACCTGTATAAGCTAAAACGTGGAACATGATATAAATTTGTTCTGATTCATGATCTTTAATTTTTGAAAGGAAATTTTTCAACTGTGTTTTATCTAAAAAGTTTTGATCATCTTTAGATTTTAATTCGCGCTGTATTTTTGGTGTAATTACTCGATCCATTGGGTTCTCTTTTAATAATCGTTGTTGTATCGCAAAGGAGAATATTTTTGAAGTGTACATCTTAATAGCTTTATAACTCTTATACTTCTCACTCCACTTGTTAACAATTTTTTGACAATGGGCCGCAGTGATCCTATCCAATTTCAAATGTCCGAATTCTGGAAGAATCTGTTGATCGAAATAATATTCTATTCGGTGTGCAGACGTGCGCTTAACAGTATTCTTATACTGAGCAAACCAAAGTTCGTAAACGTCTTTAAACGTGCTGTAATCCTGTTTAGTGAATCCCTGAGACTCAACTTCAAGCTGTAACTGAGCAAGCGCTAGTTTTGCATCTTTTGGCTTCTTAAATCCTCGTCGGGTAGTGCGCTTAGACTTTCCGGTCAACGGATCAATCCCTAAGTATGCGTTAAACATATAGGCGGTTGAACCGTCTTTTTTTGTGTATTTTTTAATTGTAGCCACGTTTATCAACTCCTATTCAAACACCACTTCATCTACACTTTCATTAAACATTTCAATAAAATTGACTTCTTCCATAAAATCAATCCATACTTGCTCACGGTTATATTTTGGCACACCTTTTTTCGCTTTGATCTGATCATAAGCATTAGTGATTGCTCTCTTATATGCATCATCAGCGGCTTTCTGGACTTTTGCATCATTCCATTTAGCCTTGCCGGAGCGTTTCTTGTTTTTTTCTAGTTCATTTTCTAGCGCTTTTTTAGCGAAAACTTGTGTACCTGTTGCATTTTCTTCTAAGTATTCTTTAAATTCGTGATATAACATTTATTTTTCCTCCTTGGACTTTTTTGATATAGGGAAAATATGAGTAACATTATTTTCCGATATTGATTCATGGATATTGTATTGTTTCACTAATTCATGATGGATTAAATCACTATTCATGATTTTCAAAATTATCTCATCGGAAACAGGCATTTTATTTTTTTGAGAGAAAGAAAAATAAAATGGAGTTCTTTTGTTCGTGAGATCGTAAGTCCTAACAAAATCTATGTTGTCGTCAATCTCAAAATAGTTTGTTTTCGAATGTGGAGCATGAACTTGCATCATTTGATTGGTAAATGTAGTTCGACGATCAGTTACATCTATTACTTTCATAAACGTTCTCCTTTGGAATGTCCGAATATATGTTCTTTTTTTGTTTCAAAGAAAAGCCCGAAGGCTAGTCTTGCGGCAGTATTGGATACTCGACATTCCCATCTTCTATAATAAACAATGGTTTTCTATCTTGATAAGGATTGTCAAAAGAGATTTTAAAACCAGTACCGACGTTTTCGGAAATCATGTTTGACATTTCAATTAGTTGCGATGCCATGTTTTTTAATGCGTCTTGGTGCGCAACAGAGGTAGGAGCATCAGCGATTTTTTGAAGCGTAACAGTTTCAGAAAGCCCATCAATAGGCGCTAAGTGGAATGTTTTATCAGTTTCCGAATATGTTACATTTGCAATGCTGGAGTATCCTTTTTTTAGGGCATTTAATGTTATGTCTGTTTTGTTTTTCGCTTGTTTATCTATACTTGTTTCATCAGAAATGCTGGAACTTTCGTCTGTCGAATAATCTGTCGAGTGATTTTCTTTTACTGAACCGGAGATCGAACTGTCACTGTGATCGTTGTTCGAATTATCGCTGCACCCAACAAACCCGATTGATAACAAAGTGAAAGCAATCCCTAACACCATTTTCTTCATTCCAAATACCTTCTTTCGGATATAATATATTTACCCTAGCCGAAGCAGTAACTACGACTGTTTTTTTAAAGTTCAAAAGTGACTTTAACTGCTTTGCCGATTATTCTTGCTGATGTGTCTTTCGTAATTATAATTGGATCGTAGTTAGGATTATCCGCAATTAACATAATCATTCCATTTTGGCGTTTAACTCTTTTCAAAGTTGCTTCGTTATCTCCATTAACAATTACTGCTGCGATTTCGCCATCCTCCACTGTTTCTTGTTTTCTTATTAAAACAAAGCTGCTATTTGGAATTGTTGGAACCATACTATCTCCTTTGGCTTTTAGGTAGAATAATTCTCCTACTGGTAAAGTTTCAGTAGCTTCTTCAATATAGCCATCAATATTTTCTTCTGCTAAAAGCGGTTCACCACAAGCAATTTCACCTAAAATAGGAATTTTTGAAAATCCATCGATAGGGAATACGTTATTTAATTTCGGAGTAAAACGAGGGTCGATAGCTGATTTAGATACTCCAAAAAAATCAGCTAATTTCTGAACGTTTCCCGCATTAGGAGTAGACGTTCCTTTAACATAACCCGTTAATGTTGATTTTGGTATTTTGGTATGATTGTGAATTTGAACTTGCGTCACATTTTTTTCATTAATCAATTTGTTAATGTTGCTAGATATTTTTTTTCTGGTCTCGATTTCTTGTGGGGTTAATTCTCCTCGTGCCATATTCATCCCTCATTTCTTTACCTATATAATATCGAATTTTTTCGTACTTGTAAATAGTATGGTACGAAAAAATTATAAAAAATATCTAGTAAAAGTGTTGTCAGTACGAATTAATTCGTATATAATGAAACCAAGTTAAAGAAAGGAGCGAAATAATATGATTCAATTTTCATTAGGAGCTGTTAGAAAGAACGCTGGATTAACCTTGGATAAGGCTTCGAAAATCGTAGGTGTTCATCATCAGACTTTGTCTAAATACGAAAAAGACAGTTCAGATATTCCATTCTCATTGCTTGAAAAACTATCTAGTTTATATCAAGTACCTACTGATTATATTTTTTTAGGCAAAGAGTACGAATTAATTCGTACTATAACTTTGAAAAGAGAACAGGAGGTTCAAAAATGAACACACAAAAATTCGAAAATAATCTATTTCAATTAGAAGTCAAGACAGAAAATGGTGAATCGTTGTTTGATGTTGAGACGGTAGCAAAGAGTTTAGGAATCACACAAATTGCCAAAAGTGGCAACGAAGTTGTTCGGTGGGAGAGAGTGAACAAGTACCTCAAGTTATCATCCCCACAAGTGGGGACGGGAATTTCTCAAGAAGTTGGGAAAGGATCATTCATCAACGAGCCAATGGTTTACAAACTAGCATTCAAAGCAAATAACGCTTTGGCAGAAAAATTCCAAGACTGGTTGGCAACCGAAGTCCTGCCGCAAATCAGAAAACACGGAATGTATGCGACAGACGAACTGCTAGACAATCCTGATTTATTAATCGAAGTAGCAACCAAACTCAAAGAGGAACGTACACTACGCCTGATTGCAGAACAACGAGTAAATGAATTACAGCCGAAGGCGGATTATTACGACCGAATTCTAAACAACAAAGGATTGGTAACCGTTAGTACAATCGCCAAAAACTACGGTATGAGCGCTGTATCGTTTAATAAATTGCTACATGAATTAGGTATCCAGTTCAATCAAAGTGGCACATGGCTGCTATACAGCAAGTTCCAAGACAAAGGGTACACGCATATCGAACCATTTGATTATGAAGACAAAAACGGCAATCAGCAAGTAAAAACACGCATGAAATGGACGCAAAAAGGACATATCTTCTTATATGAGACATTGAAGAAGAATAATTACTTACCGATGATTGAACGTCAACAAACAGTATAGGAGGTGATCATCATGCCAATGATAGAAGTATCTGACAGCGAATTGCAAATACTTCGTGGGTTCAGAAATCTTATCGAAGAAAGCAATCAAGCACAGTCACAAGTCCTAGAAGAAATCTATTTCGCCAAATCAAAGCAAACACTTTTCACCAAATCCGAACTCGCTGACAAGTGGGGATGTGAAGTTGGAACAGTAAATCGGATTCTTAAAAATGCCGATGTGAAGCCAGTCGGCAAACGTGGAAAAGAATTTGAATACCCACTTGAACTAGCAGAAGAATCTAAAGAACACCACGATCACAAGGAGCTAGAAAAGCACAAGTTAAATTGGAAAATGAGGGCTATGTAAAGGAGGCGCAACATGAAGGAAGAAAAAAATTCAAATGTACAGACTCTTAAGGAATACACAAAAATTGTTGTTGAAACTGATGAAGAAAACCCGAAAACAATCGCAATTATCACTGCAGATGATATTGAACCAAGCGAAGGTTTTCGAGTTCGTATGACTCCTAGATACGATTAATGTTCTGTATCACGTGGAGGTAGGGGATCATTTCCAAAACTATCTTTTGATTGAATTTGACCATTCTTCTTTTGGACAATGAACTCAGATTGTTGATTTTTAGAAATATTTTTACCGTATTCAACAGCATCTGACTTCTTATCAAAAATTTTTGTGTCTTTGGAATTACCTTCTCCGTGGACAGCCCATTTATCATCTCTAGGGGATACCCATTGATTTTTACCCATATTATCTTCACCACCTTATCAGTTATTTCAGCAGACCACTTGCTGATAAGGAAATTATACAACAGAAAGGAAGTAGCAAAATGAAAACTGGAATTTTTGAAACAAAGTATTACACAGAAGAAGGTCAATTCACATGTAAATGGTTAATGATTTTTGGTAAGTGCCTATTTATTAAGCATAAAAAGGCAGCCTAAAGAGACCGCCTCATGGAAAAGTTATTTTGTATACGTTGTTTTATCACAGCTTGGGCACGGTGGTAGCGTGTCCGTACGATCATCAAGTCTTACTTTTTGACCGCAATTTTTACAAGTATACGTTCCTTTTCCTGGTTTTTCACCAGTAGTATAAGCCATAAATTTTCACCTCACTTTCACATCTACAAACTGGCTAACATTGCTACGCAGAACAAGCAGAAGGCAGCAGACGTTCAAAGCAAACTTGATCAAACGACTGGGCAACAAAAGAACCTGCAAGATCAACTAGACAGCCTGAAACAGCAATTGGCAAACAAACAAAACGAGGTCAATGCGAAGCAATCTGAAATCGAAGCCAAACAACGTGAAGTCGAATCTAAGCAACAAGAAGTCACGCAGAAACAGCAAGAGGCTGATAAGCTGCGTAACGAACTATCTAGCGCTCAAAATGATTCAGCACAAAAAGACGTACGCATGGCGGAGTTAGCAAATTTGAGCCAACAAAAAGTAAACGAGTTGGGCCAGTAGGAGGTTTAAAAGATGGATCAAAAAGAACTGAACAACATATTAGCGAAACATAAGAAATGGTTATATGACGAAGAAAGCGGCGAGCGTGCCAACTTACGGGGTGCCAACTTACGGGGTGCCGACTTACAGGATGCCGACTTACGGGGTGCCGACTTACGGGGTGCCGACTTATGGCGTGCCGACTTACGGCGTGCCAACTTACAGGATGCCGACTTACGGCGTGCCAACTTACAGGATGCCGACTTACAGGATGCCGACTTACAGGATGCCTATCACGACTCATCAACGGCTTTTCTACCTATCCAATGCCCGGAAGAAGGATCGTTTATTGCCTACAAGAAAGCAAAAGGATTGGTTGTAAAACTGTTAATCCCAGATGATGCCAAACGGTCAAGCGCCACATCTAGGAAATGTCGTTGCGATAAAGCGAAAGTCCTTGAAATTATGCAACCTGATAAAACGACTTCAAATCAAACATCTGTACCCAGCAACTATGATCCGGATTTTGTATATGAGGTAGGGGAAACAGTAATGGTTTCTGATTTCGAAGAAGATCGTTTTGTTGAATGCGCGGCGGGAATTCACTTTTTCATCACTTTTGATGAGGCAAAAAAATACTAGCAGGGGGTCTAATGATGAAAAAAATCTATTGGCTACGAAGGTTATCAGTTTTAGTAGTTGCTTTTGCAGTCGGAGCTGTTGCAACCGGGTTCGTTCCTGTATGGCTAAAAGTAGTTCTTTGTGCAAGCGTCGGGGCGCGTGAATTGTTGATGGTTGAGTTTGAACACGAAGTTAGAAAGGAGAGGTGATCTATGCAGAGAAAAGAAGCATTACAAATTGGGAAAATCATTGCTGATCGATGGTGGCATCATAACGAGTCAACGATTCTAGCAAAACAGAACATCGAGCGAAGAAAAGATTGGGAACAAAAAAAGCTCACTACGCCTGCAAGCAATTAGTGAGCAAATGCATAATGATTTGAGGTGATTATATCATGCTATCAGAAAAAGAGAAAGTGGCTTTGGACAAAAATATAACCGCAGTTCCTGAACCGCTTGAAATTGCGCCAGAGACTCGCAAAAACGCTTTTGGTGAATCAGTTGAATTTTATCAAGATGACACAGGAGCGCCAATTTATGATACTGACACAGTTTATCATTTGTTGATTGAGACAGAAACAGGTACAAAGGTATTTTTTGTACTATTCGAGCGTGCCCAGGAGTTACTTGACGAATTTGAAGTAGAACTAGTAGCGGCAAAACTTTCAAAATACAGTTATGGTAAAACCTTCAAAAAGGAAATGAAGGAGACGATGAAAGAAATGGAGGAGATATTCAGTGAGTGAGTTTACTAGGGAAGATAATAAACTTTTTAATCTTCTTTACCAAATAGATGTAAAGGATGTAGCGGAGAAACGGAATAAGCTCACCTACCTTTCTTGGGCATGGGCGTGGGCCGAAGTGAGTAAACGTGTCGACTCAATTGATTACTCAGTCTACAAGGACGAAGTAACCAAACAACCGTATATTTTTGATTCAAAAACAGGTTATATGGTCTTCACTGAAATTACGATCGATGGGGTAACGAGAGAAATGTGGCTACCAGTGATGGACAGTTCAAATAAGGCAATGAAGGATGAGCCATATACCTACAAAGTCAAAGAGTACAAAGATAGTAAGTGGACAGGAAACTATATTGATCGCACTTGCGAAGCAGCAACAATGTTCGACATTAACAAAACGATTATGCGGTGTTTGGTCAAGAATCTAGCTATGTTCGGATTAGGCCTATACATTTTCACAGGAGAAGATATGCCCGAAGATGTGAGCATGTTAGAAGAGGCCAGCGATCGTAGTAAGAAACTATTTATTAAAACGATGCAAAAAATCGCAGATCAATACGATAAGGACTTGGATTGGATGATTTTACAGCTTGCTGATACTGCCAAGATACCTGCTGATGATTCTAAGTGGACCAAGGGCGATTTAGGGATGCTCAAACGCGGTGTAGGCTGGCTAAAACAACAACTGGAAGATGCCGATAAAAGCAAACAAGAGAAGTGATCTAAATGAATAACCTTTCTTACCTTGCAAAAATAACAAAAATTTCTGGAAGAAAAATCATTTTAGAACTCAAAGAAGAACTGAATATCGAAAGATTGAAGACGATTTTCAATGGATTTGATGGCGAGAGACAGGCGGAGCTTTTCATTAAAGATCCAAGAGGCTTCACTTCGCAACAGAGACGCTTTGTATTCGCTCTAATGCAGGATATATACATTTACACTGGGGAACCGTTGGAAAGCCTTAAAGACGTGTTCTATTGGCAATTCAGATACTTCACAGGTAAGAACATTAGTTTATCTAATGAATCTGAAAACTCAGTGGATGAAATAGCAACACTTGCGGAACTTATCTTAGACTTCATTTTCGAGAATGATATCCCATTCAGAGAAGGGTATGAAATAGCTCCACAGAATCAGGAGTATTACTTCTACAAATGTGTCATGGCCCGTAAATGTTGTATTTGCGGCAAGCCTGCGGATATTTGCCATATAGAAACTGTCGGAGTCGGTCGGAATCGTAGGAAGATTGATCATACGAAACATACTTTTTACGCTGGGTGTCGAAAGCACCACAGTGAAGAGCATCAAATCGGAACACAAAACTTTTTAAATAAATATCAAATTATCCCAACCAAGTTAAACGCAGAATCAGTGAAGCAGTTGGGGATATAGGAGGAACTGTACATGCCAAAAAAGAATAAAGAAATAAAGAATTTGCATCGTCACTTAAAAAGAGCAGCTTCGTCGGTTGATTCAAGACCCATACTAAAAGCTGTGCATTATGATGCTGACGGGAGTATTAGTGTTACTGATTCTCATCGATTATTAAGGATCGCAGACTTTCACAATCATAAGGAAGAATTCAATCAAGATTTGTCAACGATGATGCTATTAGACGGTAATTATCCAGATACAAGCCGACTAATTCCTAAAAAGTTTAGTACTGAAATTACCATCAGTTTGTCCGTTTTGATCAGAATCATGAAGGCTTTAGGAACTAGCTCTGAGGAATGTGTTCATTGGAAACTTTTAGAACATAAAATCATTTTTAGCAATCAATCTGACAAATTTAACTATGGAGAACCGATAAAAATATCAGCGAATGCAAATATCAAAGGAGATTTGTTTGATATTTCGTTCAAGGCAAGATACGTCAAAGAATGTTGCGAATTTTTCATGGATGCTAAAGAAAGATATGCAGTTGACGATGTGACTATCAAAATACTCAGTCCTATAAGACCAGTTATTTTCACTATTGATGAATCTAAATATATCTATTTAGTGACTCCAGTGAGGACTAGCTAAAAGAGGAGGGATAACGTGGCTGAGATAAGTTGGATCAAACTAAAAACTACAATGTTTGATGATGAAAAAATACGGCTGATCCAAGCTGTTCCTGAATCAGATGCTATTTTAGTCATTTGGATTCGCTTGCTAGTTTTAGCAGGGAAAACGAACGACGACGGATTGATATATATACAGCGTAACATGCCCTACACAGAAGAAATGTTAGCAACGCTGTTTGACAAGCCCGTAAATACAGTTCGATTAGCATTACAAACACTTGCTAGCTTCAATATGATCGATTTAAACAGTGATGGTGTTATAGCGATTGCTAACTGGGAAAAACATCAGAACATTGAAGGCATGGAAAAGGTAAGAGAGCAGAATAGGTTGAGAAAACAACGGCAACGGGAAAAACAAAAATTACTAAGTGACCAAGCGGGACAGTCACGTGACAGTCACGCAACAGATATAGATATAGATAAAGAATTAGAACTAGATAAAGAAATAGATAAAAAGAAAGATGTTGCGCCTTCGAAAACGAAGGCTAAGCCTACGCGTCATAAATACGGGGAATACAAAAATGTTTTATTAAGTGATGAACAACTTGAGAAGCTGAAAAAAGAATTCCCTGCTGATTGGGAAGCGCGTATAGAAAGAGTGTCTTCTTACTGTGAATCCACAGGCAAGTCATATAAGAACTACTTTGCAACGATTAAGAATTGGGCGAAAAAAGATCATGCGGGTAATAGATATGGGAACAAAAGAGTTGAGAAATTACCTAGTCATATAACTGAAACACCAAAGAAAGTTGAACCAGAAATAGATTGGGTAGCAGAGGCAGAACGTTCTCTCGCTGAAAGAGGTGTAGAGAGTGAATGACTTTGAGTTGCTAAAAACACTACACAATAAGTTGCCTCAGGATTACAAAGAGATACAGATACCTTATTTAACAAGGTATAGCCAACATATCGTAAAAGGTGGAAATGTCTCTGACGATCGAGCGAAACAATTGTTTAAACAATACTGGGTAGGCTATTTCATCTATCATTACCAACAAAAAAATAAGGAATATGATTTTTGGGTTCTAAATGGTCAAACATATGAAACACAACTTGATTTTGCGAAAAAGATGTATGAAAAAGTGTTTGGACATGTACCCAAAATGAAGGATAGAAAATGACTAGGTATACATTGCATTTAGAACCAAAGCCACAATCTCGGCCACGTTTTGGACGAAACGGAACCTATGAAGATAAAGACATGAAGCAGTGGAAGCGTAATTGCGAGAGCCAACTTAGATTAATGAATCATAGAATTATCGAGAAGGGCGCTATATTCGTCGCTATGACGTTTTACATCTATCCGCCTAAACGGATAGCCGAGATGAAAAAGAAACGCTTAGAACTCGAATCAGAGGCGATTTATGTTGATAAGCGACCAGACATAGATAACTATATTAAAGCTGTTTTGGACTGTAGCAATGAAATACTCTTCAAAGATGATGGACAGGTAGCTGCATTATCGTCACAAAAACTTTATTCGTTAAATCCGCGTATAGAAATTGAAATTACAAGCTTGGAGGAAAACAAATGATAAACAATGTAGTTTTAGTCGGGCGGTTAACAAAGGATGTTGACCTACGATATACGGCAAATGGCACAGGAGTAGCAGCATTCACTCTCGCAGTGAACAGAAACTTTACCAATCAAGATGGTAACAGAGATGCAGACTTTATTAACTGCGTAATTTGGCGGAAGTCAGCAGAGACGTTAGCCAATTATGCTAAAAAGGGAACGCTGCTAGGTGTGACTGGCCGCATTCAAACAAGAAGCTATGAAAATCAGCAAGGACAACGTGTCTATGTAACCGAAGTAGTTGCTGAGAACTTCCAATTGCTTGAATCACGTAGTGCGAGTGATCAGCGTCAGAATACTAACGCCAGTACTAACTCAAGTGGCAACTATGATCAATCAAATAAAAATAGTGTGCCTGACTTTGGTAGAGATAACGATCCTTTTAGTGGTTCATCGATTGACATCGGCGACGATGACCTGCCGTTTTAGGAGGGGTTAAATGAGTAGACGTAAAACACCAGAACAACAAGCGGCGTGGAGCGAATTGTTATTATTGATCAATGATCCAGAGTGGTATTTAGACAGGGAAAAAAGTGATAGGCATAAAACGCTTATGAAAATCATATTAGCGGATGACAAAGACGACTCCTCAAAATCGAAAAAAGAAAAATATCAGGACTATTTGAACAAACGTCCAGGGATGGAGAAGAAAATAGTTGAAATGATTAGACAGGGAAAAACAATAGCTCAGATTCATGAGGTATACACGATTGATCGTAAGATATTTGCTTATGTGAGGCACAAACACCAGTTACCAAAATTTAGAAAGCTAGTGGTTCCTACTGCCGAAGAATTAGAAAAGTCATACAAAAGCGGCGGTTGGAAGAAAGCGAGTCGAGATTTTGGTGCGTCCCAAGGAACGATTTATCAATGGATGCGGAAATACGGAATTGAAA
>PPYE01683399.1_pt1 | contig 11751 bp, 11 predicted proteins | sample 1559881 | NCBI WGS metagenome assembly PPYE01 (sample SAMN08240022, study PRJNA423297) | Human gut metagenome, whole genome shotgun sequencing project.
TTCGAACCTTTTTCAACAACCTCATACTCAAGTTTTTCACTGGTGATCTGAAGCTGAAGCAGTGCATTGTTTACGGCTTCATCTACATTCTTTCCAGTGAACGTAGCAAACTCTGTCATACAAACCTTACCTTTCTGAATCTGCAAGCTTCCCCAAGCAAGTAATCAGCCTTACAATCACTGATTACTTTCTGTTCTTCTTTTCACTCTTTTCGTTGTACTGCTGAACCATTCCGGCCTTAGATGCCAGCTTACCCTTCTTTTTCTGGGTGGTGGAATAGTACTCAGTTGATTTCTCAACCTGCTTTGTCACACGCTCTTTCAGCTCAGCTTCTTTCTTTTCTTCGAGTTCTCTTTCTTCTTCGATAGTACGAACATTCATAACAGCCTTTGCCTTAAGCGGCTTCTGACCCTTCTTAACACGCTTTACATTAGCCTTTTCAATGTTCTTTTCAACCATCTGATTAATATCAATGCGCTCCATATACTTGTTTACGATCATCTGAATCAGAATCATAACAACAGAAGATGCAATCCAGTATACACCGATACCTGCAGAGAATGTGAAACAGAAGAACACTGACATAAGAGGCATCATGATGTTCATGGTCTTCATTGTGCTTCCCATTGTGTCATCTGAATTCTTGCTTCCATTATCTGTCTGCATCATCTTAGAGCTAAGCCACTGAGTAAGACCGGCAAGAATAGGAATTAAAACACCAGGCCACAGCTGCTGTGCAGGTGCAGTTGCCAAATCCATTCCCAGGAAATAATTTGCTTTCTCGATACTTGGCAGTGCCTTGGCTACGTACTCATTCAAATTCGGGAAGATCTCGGTAAACTTAGTCCACTCAGTCTTATCGAAGTTGTAAAGCAGATCAATCAGCTTGTTAGAATCACTCAATCCTGCTGCATTGATGCCGTTTTGCTGTGCCAATGTCACGAAATCTGCGTTATCCATGTAAGTAGGAATGTTCTGCAGTGCCTCAACAATCGGCTCATAGAACGCTCTTACCTTTGTGATATAGCCCGGAATCTTGTAAATAACCTGATACAAAGCGAACAGAATCGGCATCTGAATCAGCATCTGAACACAACCGCCTGTCGGGCTCGTTCCGTACTTTGCATAGACTTCCTTCATCTCTTCATTCTGCTTCAAAAGCATTTCATTGTACTTCGGGCTTGACTTGTCCAGATTTGCATACTTTTTCTGAACCTGCTGAAGTTCTGGCGCCATAATACTATTAAGCTTTGTAAACTTCTGCTGCTTGATGGAAAGCGGAAGCATCAATGCTTTAATAATAATCGTGAATAAAATGATCGCCAATCCAATGCTTGCAATGCCAAACATATCCAGGAACTCGTAAATTCCATTCATGACAACACCAAGCACCTTCGCAACTGGCCCTACAAGAAACCAGTTACTTTGTGTTAATGATAAAAAATCCACTTGTTTTCCTCCTTAAGCTACCTACGGAACAGGGTCGTACCCCCCTTTTGAAAATGGATTGCAGCGCAATATCCTCCATATAGCAAGTAAGGAGCCTTTCAAAGCTCCATACTTTTCCAACGCTTCTATTGCATACTGCGAACAGGTTGGGGTATATATACAGTGGGTCCGGACTTTGAGAGGTGATAAATACTTCTGGTAAAACCTTATCATATAAATCATAATCTTCTTCATAGTCCCGACCCTACTTCGATTCTAAAAAAATATTCAGCTTTCTTCCTACATGAAAAAAAGCTTCCTCAATTTCCATTAATCCTTGTTCCTTCGCCAACGGTCTGGCAACAATCACTATGTCCAATCCTTGTATTAATTCTTTTTCGTGTAAGCGGCAGCATTCACGGATCACTCTTGTAACCCGATGCCTGACCACACTGTTTCCTACCTTTTTACTGACAGATATGCCAATGCGGGTATCAGCGCGGTCGTTTGACATCTTGTACATGACCAGCGAACGATTTGCAAAAGACTGCCGTTTGCTGTAGACTCTCTGAAAGTCTCTGTTCTTTTTAAGAGAGTTGATACTGCTCAATTAAGCAGAGAGAACCTTTCTTCCCTTTGCTCTTCTTGCTGCCAGAACCTTTCTTCCTCCCTTTGTGCTCATTCTTGCACGGAAACCATGAACCTTTGCATGGGATCTCTTCTTTGGCTGAAATGTCATCTTCATAACAAAACACCTCCTTGTTTTCTGTGTTAGTTTTCAAATAATACTGTTTCTTACACTGTGGGTATCAGTCCCACAGCTTGCACCAAAAGTGCGATTTTTCGGCGTTTTTTAACGCCGTTGCAAAAATTGGACATCATACGCATTATATTAAGAAACTCGCATTTCGTCAAGGTTTTTTTTAGTGTTTTTTATTTTTTATTACAAAAAAGTTATCCACAACTTATCCCCAAAGTTATCCACAACTTTTTCATTCAGAAATGTTGTGGATAAAAGTTATCCCCAAATTGTGGATAACTTGTGCATAACTTTGGGGATAATACAAAAAAACATTCTCAAACCCTTGATTTTACGACAAACTTTTTTTTGTGGATATTGGGGATAAGTACATGTGTTTGGTGGATAACTCTGTGGATAACTCATTCTGTTTTTACATATAAACAATCTTATCCACATTATCCACAATTTTATATGCCATACCCCCTTCTGAGTTATCCCCACTCTATCCACAGCTTTTTTCCACTTATCCACATGTTATCCACAGCCTATCCACAATATTATCCACATTTTACCCCAATGTTGTTGATATTTTTTACAGACTGCTCTCCTCTTCTCTCTTGAAATTCTTCATTATTTTTAGTATAATATCATTATATGGGCTAATAGGCTCTTTTCTCGAAAATTACCATATACCGACGTCAGGAGTAACAAATGATTGACAGATTAAAGGAAAACTGGGATGCCATAAAAGACACCCTGAAGGAAAATTATGATATTTCAAAGGTATCTTACGATACTTGGATTGTCCCTATGGAAATCCACAATGTAGACAATGACCAGGTCTACATCTTGGCAGATACAAAAGGTATCCCCAATATACTAGACTATATCAAGAAGAAGTACAAGCAAATTCTTGAAATTGTCATTGAGGAGAAGATCGGCCTGCACTGCAATGTGATCTTTGTTACTTCGGAGGACCTTGAGAAGCGTCCAAACCTCACTGCAGAAGCTTCTAACATTGTAACCCCCGAGTTAAACTCCTATTATGCTGCTGTGATGAATGCCAACTTAAACCCACGCTATACATTTGATACCTTTGTTGTTGGCTCCAATAACCGATTCGCACATGCTGCTTCACTTGCTGTTGCTGAATCTCCTGGAACCCTCTACAACCCACTATTTATCTATGGCGGCGCAGGTCTTGGCAAGACGCATCTGATGCAGTCTATTGCCCACTATATTCTGCGCAATGATCCAAGTGTACGCGTTTTATATGTCACTAGTGAGACATTCACAAATGACCTGATCGACTCTCTTAAAGGCAAGAAGAATGCTGAGTTTAAAGAGAAATACCGCAGCATTGATGTCCTTATGATTGACGATATACAGTTCTTAATTGGAAAGGAAAGCACACAGGAGGAGTTTTTCCACACCTTCAACTACTTATATGAAACGGGCAAGCAGGTTATCATTACTTCTGATAAACCTCCAAAGGATTTCACAAACCTTGAGGAACGTCTTCGCTCTCGCTTTTCTGTTGGTCTTCCAGTCGATGTCTCTGCTCCTGATTATGAGACTCGTGTGGCAATCCTTCATAAAAAGGAAGAAACAGAGAACACAAAGATCTCTGACGATATTATCAACTATATTGCTGAAAATATCAATACAAATATTCGTGAGCTTGAAGGTGCGCTCAATCGAATTACCGCTTTTAAACGTCTTTCTAATAAAGAAATCACGCTTAATATGGCGGAAGATGTACTTCGCGACATCATCAACAACCACAAAGAGGTTACAATTACTGTTCCTCTGATTGTTGAGGTCATTGCATCACACTTTGGCTTTGAGGCAGATGAGCTTCTTTCACAGAAGCGTAATAAGGATATCGCCTACTCCCGCCAAATTGCGATGTATCTGTGCCGTCAAATGACCGATTTGTCTCTTCAGCAGATCGGAAAGGAACTCGGAAATCGTGATCACACGACTGTCCGGCACGGAATTGAAAAGATTACTGAGGATCTCAAAAACAGCCAGTTTTTACAAGATACCATCGACGTTTTACAGAAAAAAATCAACCCGGCTCTTGGTTGAGCTTTGGGGATCGATTGGGGATATTGTGGATAACTTGCCCAGTTATCCACATAGTTATCCCCAAGTTATCCCCAAAATTTTTCTTCTGTAAGCCGCATAAATCCTAGGTTTTTTAGAGTTATCCCCAATATCCCCAACCCCTACTACTACTACTATATATATTATAAATCTATCTATCAGCAAAAAGGAGAGTGCCACCATGCATATTATCTGTCCACGAGAAGAGTTACAAAAAGGTGTTTCAATTGTTTCAAAAGCCGTTTCAAATAAGACAACCATGCCGATCTTAGAGTGCATTCTGATTCAGACGAAAGAAGGACGCATTCTTATGACAGCAAATGATATGGAATTGGGGATTGAAACAGAAATTCATGGCATCATTGAGGACAATGGACGTATTGCAATTGATGCTAAGATTTTTTCTGAGATTGTTCGTCGTCTTCCAGACAATGATATCTCCATTGAAACCGATGGAACCGACTCTGTGAAAATTCAGTGTGAGAAGATTAATTTTACAATTCCTGGAAAGAATGCAGATGAGTTTACATTTCTTCCAGAGGTGGAACGCTTAAACTGTGTTACACTGTCTCAGTTTACTCTGAAGGAAATTATCCGCCAAACGATATTTTCCATTTCAGACAATGAGAATAACAAGATGATGGCAGGTGAACTGTTGGAAATTAATGGCAATAACCTGCGCATTGTATCTTTGGATGGTCATCGTATTTCAATTCGCAAGATTGTGTTAAAGGATTCGTATGATTCTATTAAAGTTGTTGTTCCAGGAAAAACACTAAACGAAGTAAGCAAGATTATTAGTGGCGGAACAGATGACGAAGTTCGCTTGTACTTTACTGAGAATCATGTTATGTTTGAGTTCGATGATACTATTGTTGTGTCACGTTTGATTGAGGGAGAATATTTCCGTATTGACCAGATGTTAAACAGTGATTATGATACTAAGCTGACAGTAAATAAAAAGGAGATGCTTTCATGTATCGACCGTACCACAATGCTGATTAAGGATAGTGACAAGAAACCGATTATTATTGGCATCACTGATCACAGCATGGAGGTCAAGTTAAACTCTGCATATGGTTCCATGAAGGAAGAACTTGCAATTGATAAGCGCGGCAAGGATATCATGATTGGATTTAATCCAAAATTTTTAATTGATGCGCTTCGAGTAATTGATGATGAGATGATTAACATCTACATGATTAATCCAAAGGCACCTTGCTTTATTCGTAATGATGAAGGCACTTATATTTATCTGATTCTTCCGGTAAACTTTAATGTTTATTAAAATCGATAAAATAAATTATAATGAGTATGAAAGGATGAATAAATAAATGGCAAAAATAGTATTAAGAGAGGATTTCATTAAGCTTGGTCAGGCACTAAAGGCAGCAAAGCTTGTTGGAAGCGGTGTGGAGGCAAAGATTGTGATTCTTGACGGAAAGGTTAAGGTGAATGGTCAGGTTGAGCTGCAGCGCGGCAAAAAGCTATATGACAAGGATGTGGTAAGCTTTGCAGGAGAGACAATTGAGATTGTAAAGGAATAATCATATGATTGTAAAATCACTTGCGCTGTCAGATTTTCGAAATTACGATTTACAGGAATTATCTTTTCATCATGGCATCAACATTTTTTATGGGGATAACGCGCAGGGAAAGACAAATATCCTTGAGGGCATTTATCTTTGTATGACAAATAAATCATACAGAGGCAGTCATGACCGAGAGATGATCCGCTTTGGAAAAGAGGAGGCGCACCTTCGTCTTGAGGCTGAAAAAAAAGGCATTCCATACCGGGTGGATATGCATTTAAAAAAATCAAAGACAAAGGGAATTGCAATTAATGGCGTGCCAATCCGCCGCTCAAGTGAATTGATTGGCCTTTTAAATGTCGTTTTCTTTTCACCAGAGGATCTTCAGGTGATAAAAAACGGTCCTGGAGAGCGCAGACGCTTTTTGGACATGGAGCTTTGCCAGCTTGACAAGGTGTATCTGCATTTTTTGACGCATTACAATAAATGTCTTACACAACGAAATGCACTGTTAAAAGAGATAGATCTGTCGAAGGATGCACAGGCAATGCTCGATGTCTGGGATGCACAGCTAATTCAGCATGGAAAAAAAATTGTACAGCTTAGGGAAGCATTTGTTGGTGAGATTGCACCAGTAATAGCACAGATTTATCATTCCCTGACAGGCGGTAGGGAACAGCTGGCAGTTTCGTATGAGCCAAATGTATCTGCTGATAGGTTTGATGAAATTCTTTTTCTTAATCGAGAGAGGGAGATACGGCAAAAGACAACACTGACGGGGCCACATCGTGATGACATTCGATTTCGTGTACAAAATATGGCAACAGGACAAACGACAGATATCCGTACATTTGGATCGCAGGGGCAGCAAAGAAGTGCAGCGCTTGCATTAAAGCTTGCGGAGATTGAGATTGTAAAGCGAAAGGTAAATGATACACCGGTTCTTTTGCTTGACGATGTACTTAGCGAGTTGGACAGCAGCAGACAAAACTATTTGCTGGACAGCATTCATGATATTCAGACCTTTATTACATGTACAGGTCTAGAGGAGTTTGTAAGGCACCGGTTTCACATGGATCAGATTTATCATGTGGAGCGGGGCGTAGTGACTAGGGTAAATTCCCTGAATAGTGAAACGATTTTTTAATCAGTGAGGAGGACACAATGAGCGACGAATACGGAGCAGGTCAGATTCAGATACTGGAGGGGCTGGAGGCAGTCAGAAAACGTCCGGGCATGTATATCGGAAGCACATCTGAGAGAGGGCTTCACCATCTGGTATATGAGATAGTAGACAATGCCGTGGATGAAGCTCTGGCAGGTGTCTGCACCAAGATCGATGTGATCATTCATAAAGACAATTCAATTACAGTTGTTGATAATGGACGAGGAATTCCGATTGGAAGGTTTATATGCAGCGCTATGAGCGTGGTCATGTAGTAAACAAGCTTGCCGAAGTGGATACCTGTGATCCAAACAAGCATGGAACAAAGGTTACGTTTAAGCCTGACGGTGAAATTTTTGATACCTTAGTCTACAATTATGATACGCTTAAAGAGCGTCTTCGTGAAATGGCGTTTTTGACAAAGGGATTGAAAATTATTCTGACGGATGAGCGTGAGGAGCCAAATCTTTGCGAGACATTCCACTATGAGGGTGGCATTAAGGAGTTTGTTGAGTACTTAAATAGTGCGAAGGAGCCGCTGTATCCGCAGATTATTTACTGTGAAGGAACAAAGAATAACGTTGCTGTTGAGGTAGCAATTCAGCACAACGATTACTACAACGAAAATATTTACAGCTTTGTCAATAACATCAACACACCAGAGGGAGGAACCCATCTGTCTGGTTTTAAGGCGGCATTGACAGATCTGTTTAATAAATATGCCAGAGCAAATAAGCTTTTAAAGGACAATGAGGATTCATTGTCTGGTGAGGATATCCGTGAGGGTATGACTGCTGTAATCAGCATTAAGATTGAGGATCCGCAGTTTGAAGGTCAGACAAAGCAAAAGCTTGGAAACAATGAAGCCAGAGGTGCTGTATCTGCAATTGTAAGTGAACAGTTAACATATTTTCTGGAACAAAATCCAAGCGTTGCGAAGATGATCTGTGACAAGGCAATTCTTGCACAGCGTGCACGTGCGGCAGCGAGAAAGGCACGTGATCTGACAAGAAGAAAGACAGCACTTGATTCAATGACGCTTCCAGGCAAGTTAGCAGACTGTACTGATAAGAATCCAGAAAAATGCGAGATCTACATTGTAGAGGGAGATTCTGCTGGTGGCTCTGCAAAGACAGCGCGTGATCGTGCAACACAGGCAATTTTACCTCTTAGAGGAAAGATTTTAAATGTTGAGAAGGCACGACTTGATCGTGTATATGAAAATGCAGAGATTAAGGCTATGATTACAGCATTTGGAACAGGTATACATGAAGATTTTGATATTACAAAGCTTCGCTATCATAAAATCATTATCATGACTGATGCCGATGTTGATGGTGCTCATATCGCAACACTGCTTCTGACATTTATCTATCGCTTTATGCCGGAGTTAATCAAGCAGGGCTATGTATACCGTGCACAGCCGCCGTTATATAAGCTGGAGAAAAACAAGAAGGTCTGGTATGCGTACTCAGATGAGGAGCTTGCAGCAATTCTTGATGAGGTAGGAAGAGACCAAAATAATAAGATCCAGCGATACAAGGGACTTGGAGAGATGGACGCGGAACAGCTGTGGGAGACTACAATGGATCCAAAGCATCGTGTTCTTTTGAAGGTAAACTTTGACGAGTCATACGCATCAGATATTGATGTTACCTTTAACACCTTGATGGGAGACCGCGTTGAGCCAAGAAGACTCTTTATTGAGAAAAACGCAAAGTATGTTAAGAACCTTGATATCTGATGACAGACCAATTTGGTCTGTCGGGATATAAGGATGCATAGTAAGAATGAGAGGGAAACATGGACGAAACCATATTTGATAAAGTGCAGGAGATCGATCTGAAGAAAACGATGGAGCAGTCATATATTGACTACGCTATGAGTGTTATCTCTCAGAGAGCGCTGCCTGATGTTAGAGACGGCTTAAAGCCAGTACAGAGAAGAGTTTTATACTCCATGATCGAGTTAAACAACGGTCCGGATAAGCCGCATCGTAAATGCGCACGTATCGTCGGCGATACCATGGGTAAATATCATCCGCACGGAGACAGCTCAATATATGGAGCACTAGTCAATATGGCGCAGGAGTGGTCTACCCATTATCCGCTTGTTGATGGCCATGGAAACTTTGGTTCTGTGGATGGAGATGGCGCAGCAGCCATGCGTTATACGGAGGCGCGTCTGTCTAAGATTGCAATGGAGATGCTTGCAGACATCAATAAGGACACTGTAAATTTCAGTCCGAACTTTGATGAGACAGAGAAAGAGCCAGATGTGCTTCCTTGCCGTTTCCCAAATCTTTTGTGTAACGGTACCACTGGTATCGCAGTTGGAATGGCATCAAATATTCCGCCTCATAACATCAAAGAGACAATTGATGCAGTTGTTAAAATGATTAACAACCGTATTGACGAGAATCGTGATACAGAGATTGAGGAGCTGATGAGTGTTATTCAGGGACCAGATTTCCCAACAGGTGCAACAATTATTGGCCGACGCGGTATCGAAGAGGCATATCGTACTGGAAAGGGAAAGATTATTGTCCGTGCAGTAACAAACATTGAGCCGATGCAAAATGGCAAGAACCGAATTGTAGTAACGGAGCTTCCTTATGGTGTCAACAAAGCAAAGCTGATCGAGAAGATCGCAGAGCTTGTAAAGGATAAGCGTGTGGATGGAATTACTGATTTAGCCGATCAGTCCAGTCGTGAAGGAATGCGAATTTCAATTGAACTGCGCCGTGATGTAAATCCTAATGTGGTGTTAAATCAGCTTATGAAGCATACACAGCTGCAGGACACATTTGGTGTTATCATGCTGGCGCTTGTCGGCGGCGAGCCAAGAATCCTTAATATCCATGATATGCTGTATTATTATCTGCAGCATCAGGAGGAGGTTGTAACAAGACGTACCAGATACGATTTAAGTAAAGCACAGGAGCGTGCTCATATCTTGGAGGGACTGTTAATTGCACTGGATCATATAGATCGTGTGATTGAGATCATTCGTGGTTCTGCAAATGTAGTAGCTGCAAAAGCATCATTGATTGAAGAGTTTGGTCTTTCAGATGCCCAGTCTCAGGCAATTGTAGATATGCGTCTTCGTGCATTGACTGGATTGGAGCAAAATCGTCTGGAAAATGAATATAAGGAGCTAGAGGAGCGAATTGCTTACCTGCAGAGTATTTTAGGTGATGAGAAGGTATTGCTTGGCGTTATTCGTGATGAACTTCTTAAGATTAAGGCTAAATATGGTGATGACCGTAAAACGGCAATTGAGCTGGCAGAGGATGAATTTAATGCAGAGGACTTAATTCCAAATGAGGCAGCTGTTATTGCTATGACAAAGCTTGGCTACATTAAGAGAATGTCCCCAGATCACTTTAAGGCGCAGAACCGAGGCGGCAAAGGTATTAAGGGAATGAATATCTTAGATGAGGACTATATTGCAGATTTGATTACAATTAATAATCATGATTATGTTCTTTTCTTTACAAATCTCGGAAGAGTGTACCAGCTTAAGGGTTATGAGATACCTGAGGCAAGTCGTACTGCAAGAGGAACAGCTGTTATTAATCTGCTGCAGCTGCAGGCAGGTGAAAAGGTAACTTCGATTCTTAGAAATGAGGGACATGAGTCTGGTTATCTGACCATGGCAACAAAGCTTGGCATGATTAAGAGAACAAATCTGTCGGAATATGGAAATATTCGTAAGGTAGGATTGGCGGCAATTAGTCTGCGCGAGGGTGATGAGCTGATTGACGTTCATGTTACAGATGGAAAGCGTGATATCATCATGATTTCACATCTGGGTCAGTGTATTCGCTTTGATGAAAATGATGCCAGAGCAACGGGAAGAGTATCCATGGGTGTAAAGGGTATGAACCTGGCAGATGGAGACAGTGTAATTGGCATGCAGGTCGCAGAGGAGAATGGTGAGCTTCTTTTTGTATCCGAAATGGGTATGGGCAAGAAGACTGCTATGAGTGAATTTAAAGACCAGAATCGAGGCGGTAAGGGTATTCGCTGCTATCGCGTCAATGCAAAGACCGGTAATTTGGCTGGCGTAAAGGTATATAAAGAGGGCTATGAGCTGATGTTAATAACAACGGAAGGTACTGTGATTCGTATGAAGACAGATACTATTCCTGTTTTAGGAAGAGATACCAGCGGTGTTAAGCTAATGCAGGTAGATCAGGAAAACGTTAAGGTATCAAGCATTGAACTTATTGAAGAATCTAAGGAAGAAGAATTTGCTGAGACTTCTGAGGAGACTGTAGGTTCTAAAGAAGTGTAATCTGATAATGTTGTGAGGGACGCTTCGGCGTCCCTTTTTGAAAAAAATGAAAATAGGTATTGACATTAAGTGAAACATGGGTTATAATCATTTATGCGTTTAAGCAATTCATATAAGTTATAGTTGTGGAGAAATACTCAAGTGGCTGAAGAGGCGCCCCTGCTAAGGGTGTAGACCGTTTGCGCGGTGCGAGGGTTCAAATCCCTCTTTCTCCGTTTCTATTTTAGGAAAGTGTAGTATCATAACAAAAGGTTATTAGATTTACTTGCAGTCCCATATGTATTGTGTCACCCTTTGGGTTTGCCGTAAGGCAGCGCAAAGGTTTTCTTTTTCTTTACTTTCAAATCTCGAAAAAAGATTTGAAAAAAAGTTAAAAAAGTTGTTGACAAACGCTTGAAAGTGTGCTAGTATATAGAAGCTGTCGCTGAGACAGACAATACAAAACACAAAGAACCTTGATAATTGAACAGTATAAC
>PPYE01187549.1_pt1 | contig 11749 bp, 14 predicted proteins | sample 1559881 | NCBI WGS metagenome assembly PPYE01 (sample SAMN08240022, study PRJNA423297) | Human gut metagenome, whole genome shotgun sequencing project.
CTTACAACCATGACTCGCCGAAACAGAACCAGATTACGGTCATGGAAACCGGTACGGGCGCTCTGTCGCCCGAACTTTATTACACGCTGCTGCACAACAAGTACAAGAAGTCGGCGGCAAGCAAGAACAAACTGTCGTTCCGCACGCTGGCGGGTGTGAACCTGTACAACCAGACAGACGAGGCGGAAGCCATCGACTCGGCACTGGTCAAGCGGGCCGAAATCGAGGCACTGAATGTAGCCGACCGGCAGATTGACCTCGCGTGGCTGGCCGAGGGCGATAAGATAAACGCTCAAATGGAACGGCTTCAGCGCAACATCGACCGCATCCCCCTTGCCGGGGGCACAACGGACGACAGGGAGCGGTGGACGGAATACTACCACGTCTACCAGTGCGCCATTGACGCTACGAAGGACGCCTACATGCCCAACGCACAACGGAAGAAAGAGTACCTGCGAATCTACGAGGACGTGGTACGGCAGAACGAGATTCTGGTCGGCTACCTTGCCCGAAGACAGAACGCCACGGTTGCGAACGGGCTGCTGAATGCAACCGCCGACCGGAGACTGGACAAGGGCGGTATCGTCCGCGAGGCGATGGGCCGGTGGAACGAATCGCGTTCCGCCGTGCGAGGGGCGCAATCGGGCGGCGAAACTGATACGGGAGACGGAGACGAGACGGTAAACAGAAAGAACTAAAAACACACAACGTATGGCAGACGGAAATATTCTTTCGGATTTCGGTATCGACCTCTTGGAAGAGGAAATCGACGACGTGATTTTTCAGACCAACGAGTTTCTGACCGATGCGACCTTTACCGGCTCGCAAGGTCCCTTCTGGTGGTTAGCGCATTTTTCTCGCTTCTGTCATTTGCAAATCATTGATATTCAGCAATATTACGAAACCATGTATCGTGATACAAATCCCTGACGGGACAAAAACGGGACAAAACCACAGGAAAATAAAATCAAGAACGCTCTTTGCCGGACATCCCTTGCCGTGAATACCCTTTCACGACACAAAGGTACGCTTTTGTCCCGTGAATACCAAGCATAAACCCATAAATTTACTACAAATATGCTGTCAGACAATACTTTCTGCGGAATTGGGCATTTTGAGATAGATACATCAAATATCGGGACTCTGCATCTTCGATTTGGTGTAAAATTCCTGTTAAAATCTGTTTAACGGCATTTGTACACTATGATTACTTTGCCGTTGGACAATGCGTATCGAAAGTGTACAAGCTCTTTGCCGCTTTTGTGGCATCTGAATGTATGCCTAATCAGGATGTTACCTAAGTAATGTGACACGGAACAGTAGCCGGACAATGCGACAAGCGTCATATTGTACAATGTATGAAATTCGCTGATTTTCAAATCATTAAAGAGCTATAATGCAGGCAATTATATCGTCCTTTTTTAGCTGAATTACAAATCAAACCATATACATTTGCGACCGAAATTGATTAACAAGGCAATAAAATACAACGATTATGACGGAAAACAAAAACTCAAAAATGAACCTCGAACAGGAGCGCAGGATTGCGGAACTCCAAGAACGGGTGAACAGACTGGAGAACCTTTGCTATGCGGCCAAGGAAATATTGAATTTAGAGGAAGCGGCAACCTTTCTCGGTATTGCCAAAAGCACCCTTTACAAGATGACCCACTTGAACCAACTGCCGTACTTCAAGCCGTCCGGAAAACTCATCTTTTTTGAGAAGAAGAAACTCATTGAGTGGGTACGCGGCGCAAAGTCCATGTCCGTTGAAGAAATCAAGGAGGAAGCAGCCGCCAAGATTATGGAAATGAACGAAAGGCAGTAAAGCATTATTATTCACACTAAAATCAAAATAAAATGGAACAGACTAAGAACATGGAACAGACCGGAGCAGCTTCGGCCATCCACATCGAGAAAAAGAACGAGAACAGAAAACGTGAGGCAAGCGGAAAGGATGTACAAGCTATCCGCTCGTTTTTAGAAAGTCTGAGTGTTTACGAGGCGGACGCATTGCGTGTGGGCATTGCCATTGCAGACGGTAAAACCACCGCGGAAAACATTTCATCGGATGACCGCCTTGCGCTCAACCGTTATCTCAACAGCGGAAAGGACAACGAACGGATGACTGCGGACAATGCGCAGGCACATCGGTTGAACCGTGCGTTTCAACTATTGGAGCGTGTAGCGGAGTTTTGCGACAAGCGGCAATTAGTAACGGTGAATAGGTCGTTGCTATCCATCGCCGTGGATGCGGCAGACATCAGCCGAGCCGTTTCCTCACTTGACAAGCGTCCAGCACCGGGGCAACCGTTCCCCAATAGCACAGGCATCAGTGGCGCAGGAAAGTAACCGTATGCGGTTGGAAAATTCAAATGACCGATGAAAATCCACTATGGATATGGCTGCATCCCGTTCCTTTTTTTCCCTTATTTCGGATTGGAACACATTTAGTAACGGGTGTTGCTTATCAGCGAAACAGTTTTACGCTTGCGCATTACACAAAAGGATGAAGCCGTGCAGGGAACAACGAAAAACTAACAGTCAATTCCGTACATACTTTTGTACGGCTTCATTCCATTCTTACAACAGAAGCATCACATTTATATCACACTTATAGAAACAAAATTTTATGGACAAGGAAAAATACAGTTTCTTGAACCCGAAAGGGATTGAAACTTTTGCGTTCATCTTTTCGGGCAATGCACTACAATGGTTGCACGGAACAACAACCGATGACAACGGCAGGAAAATCGGCAACTTCACATTGTTTGGCGACCTCTTGGCAAGGATGGCTCTTGCGGACGGTACGGCCAAAGGTTTCTACAGACCGCTCACGCTGTCAGTCGGTCAGGCGCAGTATTCCGAAGAACAGCTTTCAACACAATGGAGCATGGGCAGGAAGCGCATCCGCCGCCTGTTGGACGAACTGGCAAGACTGGAACTCATAGACACCTCCCGTTCAAGGGTTGCGTCCGTGATGACTTTTCCATGCCTCCTGCAATGGATGACAAAGGATGGCAGCGTAGTTTCTAATCCGTTCATCCACAAACAAAGGGAAAGAATAGAACCGCTCTAAATGGTGGCAAACGGGCAGACTGGCTGATTTCCCGCTTTCCCGTTGTTCTCCAATCCGGCAAATCATCCGGCACACATAAGGCTTTCCGATGGCTAACGTAAGGGATGAATGGCGTGGAGCGTCAGCGTTGAGTTGCGAGATATGCCGAGGTATTACCGCCTTCGGACGGTATTACCACGACACTCTCGCAACGGTCTGGCAGCCCGTTGTCCTTGCCGCTCGCAGGCTCGCACCATCCCTTTTGTAGATACCGTATTATTCCATTTTAAGAACTTTTGTTTATGGCATATGAAGAAGATACTTCCAAGCAGCAATCCGAACAGGAAAAGCCTGTTGTAAGGCGTGACAAGGTGGTGGTCACCAAAGTCACGGAACAGGAGCTTACACAAATCAAAAGCACCGCCAACCAATGCGGCATGACCCGCAGCGACTTCATCCGTGCAAGGGCACTCGGCTATAAGCCAAGATTGAGGCTTTCCGATGCGGAATTGGATGGTTTGCGCCAGCTTGCGGCTTGCAGGACGGACATGGTGAACTTCGCCAACGCCCTGCATGGTTTGAGCGACAATGAGAAGGTAAAACTTTTCCGGCACCAGCCGACCATGCTTGACTGGTACGAGAAAGTGGCATATGTCACGAACCGTGTCACCGACTTCTTGCAGTCCGCACAGACGGCCAACAGCTATCCGGCAGGAACAACAAACGAAAATGCAAAGGAGGACTAAGCATGATAGCCAAGGCAAAGGCCGTAGCCCACGGCATTAGGGCAATGCTGTATGTGTCTGGTGAATCGAGGAACAAGAAGCATCCCGAAAGGATAATCCGTATCTGCGACAACTTCATGCCGCAGGGAATGGACGCGACAGGCATTTTTACGGAAATGAAGTTTGCCACGATGAACCATCCGAACATCAAGAACAATATCATTCGCATGGAGATAAGCCCGGCGATGGAGCATACCGAAAACTTCACTTTGGATGATTGGCGGGAACTGTGGCATGACTTCGCCGCCGCTTTCGACATGCAGGAAATCCGAGACAAGGACGGCAAGGTGGTTTCCGAGCAGACAAACATATCGGGCAGCAAGTCATCCGTCTGGCTGCATGAGGAATCCGACAGCAGAATACCCCATCTTCATGCCATCGTCAGCCGGATGGACGAAAACGGGAACATCAACAACGACCACGCCATACACCTCCGCGCACAACGGGCGGCGGAAATGATAGCCCGGCAAAGGGGATGGACTACGGCACAACACATACACGAAACCAACATCCCGAAAGTCAGTGCCGACTGCATGGAAGTCTTGCGCGAACTTGACAACTGGTCATGGGACGGCTACCAAGAAAGGCTTGCCGCCAAAGGTTACGAGTTATATTTGCGGAAAGATAAGAAAGATGTCATTCGTGGCTATGTGCTTCTTAAAGGCAACACGAAATTCAAGGCATCGGAACTTGGAAAGGGACGCAACCTGACCGCATCACGCATCAGGCAGACATGGGAAAAGCTACATTCCGGCAATGAGCAACAAGTCCGTCCGGCAACCAAACAGCCAGTTGTACCGACACCGAAACCATCCGTTCTTAATGGTACGGAACATAGGTCACAGCCATTTGTACAACATCGTAATCCTATATTCGAGGATTATACCACTTATAAATCCAATCACCAGCCCACAGAGTTTGAATATGACGGCGAGACCTATAAGCGTTATCTTCCAGACAAGGTGCTTGACTTCTTCAACTATGAGTTCGACTATCTGGAACTGGCCAACTGGCAAGCCCTGCAAAACCTTGCGATGGCTTACTTCACTTTGATAGCATCACCCTACGAGGTGACATCGGGCGGCGGTGGCGGCGGTTCGCAGTCTGACTTGAAATGGGGGCGTGACCCGAAAGAGGATGAGATAGAGTTTGCCCGTAGATGTGCGCAGGCCGCTTCAAAGAGAATCGGCAGACATTCCAAAGGCGGAATAAAACGTAAATAAAAAACTAAAAAACAGAAATGCAATGAAACAACCCGATACGGCAGCACTCCGTGAGAGGCTTGCCAATTATACACCCGAAGATGAGTTGGAACAGGATAAGCAGGAACTTGACGGACTGACTCAGGAAGTCAACTGCCAGCTAATCGAGTTTCGCAATCTGCTGAAAGAAATCAATGCGCTCAAGGAAGAACTGCACGGCATACACGGTAGTTTGAAGCATACCGTCCAACGTGAACGAACTGCCTTCAATGCCTTGGTTGCGGCAAAAGACAGTGCGGACAATATCATGGACGGCATCAACCGTGCCATTGTCAAAGCAGAACAGCACACCGTCATCCGTGCCAAAATCGGTACCGATGAACTGGCGAAAGTGCATCAATGTACAGCCGACCATATCAAGACCGAAGAAGAACTGTTGGAGAAGCACTGTAAGAAAATGGCCAAACGCCTCCAAAGCAATGAAGGCATTTGGCTTTCTACACCGTGGCTCATATTCGTGGTGATAGTTTTGTCTGTAAGTTATCTTGCCGTAATTTTATGGGCTATATACAAAAGATGAGTTACACACTTTTACTTTCCCAATGATTTGAACATTTTGGTAATGCACCGCTTCTTTTGTTCCATATTGGGATGGACGTAAAGGTTGAGCGTAGTTGAAATGTTTGAATGACCCAACAATACGCTGACAGTTTTATAGTCACATCCGGCTTCAATACAACGGGTGGCGAAGCTGTGCCGCAGACCGTGATATTTCAGTTTGGGGATGTCGAGCTTCGCCATCAAACCATTGTAATAGTTACGATACGTGCGTGGTTCTGTTGGACGCTCATCATTAGTAAGCACATAAAAATCTTCATTGACCACCTTTTTCAACGGTTTAATCATAGACAACAACTCCTTGCTCATAGGAATTTCGCGGCAGGAGTTTTTTGTTTTGGGTGTGTTGATGACCAACTCCGTATGCTTTTTCTCACCCTCAATGATATAGATGCGTTCAATCGTGCGACTGACCGTTATTGTTCCATCTGCCACATTGATGTCGCTCCACTTCAAAGCGCATATTTCTCCAATGCGCAGCCCTGTACTAAGGCTGATATAAATTCCCAACCCAGTAAAGGTAAAGTGGCTCTGAATGTAGTTCAGAATCTTTCGGTGATTGGCGACAGACAGCACTTCCAGTTCCTTGCTGGTGGAGGTCGTGGGGTATTTTATATCCCATTCGTAGTAAGTCATCCATTCATTTTTAACTCCGAACTTCATCACCATTTTAAGGACTATCAGAATGTCCTTTACTGTTTTGACACTTAGGCCGTTTCCTAACTTTTGCAAGACGAATGCCTGCACTGCCTGTTCGTGGAGTGAATCACCGTCCCCGAAATATGGGAGGACGTGGTTCTCCAAGATTAACACATAAGCCGCCATCGTGGACTGCTTTACATAAGGCCGCTTGTACTCTTTCCAAGCTGCCGCAATTTCTCTAACTGTTTTATGAATCATGATTTCTAAATAATTGGTTCTTATAATTAGAGAAATATAGTGTGGTTAGTTCCGGCTTTGAGATTTCCGGAGTTCAGTAGAGAGTGGAAAAGGCACAAACTATCAGAGATTTGTTCATTCTATTCAGGAGGTACTCCTTCTTCTTCAAAAAAGGAATTCTACAATGGAAATATTCCATTTATACGTTCTGGAGAATTACATAAGGACAAAACAGAATTGTTCATAACAGAAGATGGCTTAAATAGTTCCGCTGCAAAATTGGTGGAAATAGGCGACTTGTTATTAGCTTTATATGGAGCTACAAGTGGGGATATTGCTATAAGTAAAATCAAAGGAGCTATAAATCAAGCAATACTTTGTATTAGGACTAAACAAAACAAGAAATTTATAGAATCTGTTTGGAATAAGCATGTTGAAAGATTACTCCAAACATATTTGCAAGGAGGTCAAGGTAACTTATCCGCTGACATCGTCAAGAACATTCCATTCTATTTTGCGGACTTGGAAGAACAGGATAAATTAGCAAACTTCATTTCTTTGCTGGACGAGCGCATTTCTACTCAGAACAAAATCATTGAGGATTTGAAGAAACTAAAGTCTGCGATTAGTAAACAGGTATTTGCTCAAGAACCTAATGGATGGAGTAGATTAGACACTTTGTTCTCAAAAGGCAAGGCTGGTGGTACTCCGACATCCACAAATAAAGAATACTATAATGGAGAAATACCATTCTTGAGTATTAACGATATAACAAAACAAGGTAAGTATGTCCGATACACAGAAAATCATTTGAGCCAAAGTGGATTAGAAAACTCTTCGGCATGGGTAGTTCCAAAGTATAGTTTAATAATGTCAATGTACGCATCAGTTGGCTTGGTAACTATAAATGAAATACCTATTACTACAAGCCAGGCAATGTTTGCAATGCAACTCAAAGACAAAGATTTATTGGATTATCTGTACTACTACTTAGGTCAGTTTACAAGGAACTACACGCAGACCGTGAAACGGGCTGCTGACAACAAACGGCGGTATGCTCCCGGAGAGGGCAGCATACCGCCTGTTTTGTTGTCCGGGGTTTCCAAAGGGGTGCCCCCTTTGGCACACGACTTTGCTTGCAAAGTGTAGTGTGTTATACCTGCTGGCGTGGCTGACGGGGGAAACGGGGTGCGGTGCTTCTTGCGCCCCGTTTGCTCCGGCAGGAAAACAGGCTGAATTTTTGCGAATGGGAATGAGCAAAAAATCGGCCTGTTTTCAGAGAACGGCGGCAGGTATATGAAAGCCCCCGTCCCTCGTCCTACGCTCCGACTTGTGGACAAAGTGTCCCGAAGTTGTGGCCACACTCCCGGAAAAGTAGCAGGACAGCGGGCAACCGTCAAGGCTGAAATGAACGGGGTTACACCCGGCCTTGACCGCCGCCCGCCGCCCCGCTGGATGGGTGGACAAGGCGGCCAATCCCTCAAAGTGCTTGTCCGCGCTCTTTCTGATTTTGAGGTATTCAGTTTTTCAAAATTGAATAATCAAAATAAATTTTTTCGATTGAAAAAATTTTATTTGTTATCATCTTCAATGCCATATTTTTTCTTTTGCCGAATCACATAATTACTGATTTTTTCATCATATAGTGGATACTGGTAATCCAACTGGCATGCCACTTCTGACGAAACCTCCCGGAACAATGCCATACATTGTTCAAAGGATTCCCACATATGGGGATAGGAATCCATATTATAAGTGGACATAAGTCGTTCCCACAATTCCTCTGGGACATATTGCTTCATAAATTTATAGTTTTTTCCCAAACTGAAATGAAATCCCTGTTTGATACCAATCAGCCAGGAAATCATGCGAAGCAATTCTTTTCGTACTATATCATTCATATGGTCAATAGCAAAAAGAATTTCTTTGCGGCATAAGCCCTTTACTACATATGTTGTAGTATTCCAAAATTCATTACAGCAATCGTCAAACATTCTTTGAGTAGGCTTCTGCAAGTGGTAGTCTATATCCGTTGGTATTGGCGGCTTTACGATACGGTTGTCTTTATCCAACAGTAACTTTACCAGTTTATCCCATGTAAAATACTCGTCTATCAGTTCCAGCGGCAGCAAAGTTAAATCTATCTTAACATCATCAGTAAACAGCATTAAATATGAAAATCCCTTTTCTACAGCTGGAAATAATTCCATATCTTCCGGCTTTTGCAGAATCAACCTTTCACCAAATATATCTAGCCATTTATCATCACTTGTGAAGCTGTCCATATCCGTAACAAAAAAAGTAATATCAAAATCCTGAAAATCATCAGGCGGAATATTTGTATTTGTTCTAGATCCTTCCAAAGTAACCATGCGAATGCGTTTGTCTGTTTTTGCAAAATTCAAAACAATATCATAAACTTCCTTTTCTGATCTCATTTTTATCTCCTCCAATTATTGAAATAGGTGTGAAGCCATTTTAGGGCTTTCCCGCCTTGATTGCCCATCAGCAAAGACGGGCGGGACTGTCAACGGCGGCGCATTTATGCGCCGTTCATCTTGACCGTTGATTGGCCCCGCTAACTTTGCTACTCTGTTCTAAGTAATTCCTCAATTTGTTTTTTCATATATTCTACAAGTGCCATCGCTTCCTTTTCTACTGTCTCCCATTCATCAGACAAATTTCCCAAATAAGCTTCCTTTGCCGTTGTTAGCAGGGGGGGAAATCTCTCCGGCAATTTTAAAATTACCCATTTTGCGGCAACATCTTTTGTCGTGATTTCTTCTGTTACTAAAGTAAACCACATTCGTGATAAGGTTAATAACACATTTCTTTCATCACCCTTAAAGCTGGAAATCAAACCAGGTAAAGAAAACCGAATTGCTTTTTTAATTTCGTGAAATGGGATAGCGGGAATAAGCTCTTTGCTTTCCGCCCCCTTCAAAGTTATGCTATTTTTTCTTGCTTGCCATAATAAAATCATTATATCTGGGTCATTGCAGGCTTGCGGATATTCTCCTGCTTCCATCTCTCCCCTTAGCCATTCACCATACATATACTGACATTTTGGCGGAAATTGCAACGGAACAATATCAGATTGATTGATAATAGTTACCTCTAAAGGTCTTTTTTCAATACAGCCTACGGAGCCAGAAATTTTCAATAATTGCTTTGTTAGATCTGCTCTGATTGAATTACTCAATTCTTGTTTAGTAATTATCAGTATATCTATATCACTATCTGGACGCAGCCCATTCATTGTTGCTGAACCATATAAATATATCCCCAATATTTGACCTTGTAATATGGTTTCTGCTATTGAAATAACTTGATTTACTTGTTGTGGAAATTCATTTATATTCATTGTAACTCCTATATGTATTTATTTTTACTCCTCAACAACTGATAAAACAGCGTCTAAGGCTAATTCTAAGGCTATGGATATACTTGTTTTTCCCCATTCTCTTTCTTGGTATTTATGAGGGTCTGCAAGAGTATCGGCTGAAAAAAGCAGCATAGCCCATGTAACTTTTCTAAATTTTGCACACGCCGCCAATGCGGAACATTCCATTTCTACTACTTGACATCCCTCTTCTTTCCGATACTGAACCATTTCTACTGTTTCTCGATAAAAACCGTCTGTTGTCCATGTTTTAACTTCCCAATATGGTATATTCTTTTGGCTTAAAGCAGATTCAATCGCATTTATACCAGCCTTTGAAATCTCTACTTCTCGGGAGGGAGGAAGATAATGGTAAGATGTTCCCTCATCTCTCAATGCAGAAACAGGTATCAAAAATCTATTTTCCGGGATGTCTTCCAATACGCCGCAGGAGCCGACGGAAATAATCTTTGTTACACCCCCTGCAATTAAATATTCTAAAACTTGGACGGCAGCAGCACTTCCCACAGGAGCCGGACATAGACATATTTTCTCCTGATTATAAAGACATTCATAAATAGGATATCGTCTTGTTGCACTTTCAAATTCATCTATCTGTATTCCATCATGGGTATGTGCATAATTTTCAACCTCGTCTCCTAAAAAAGCAAACACTGCTTTTGCAGGAAAACATTTTTTCCCATTTCCCGGCTGAAAAACAGCTTTTGATGCGGTATCGTACTCTAAAACAGGGTAGTCATGCTTTACTAATGGCATATTATTATCCTTAATTCCGCAACACTATAATTTAACTTTATTTATAAGTTCCTGAGCAACAATAAGTTGCCTAGGATTTTGCCGTGTCAGATTTTTCACTTATCTTAGTGTTGCAATTAGAAAACAAGCGAAAATCGTAACAAGGCGCTGCAAGGGTACAAATAAAATTCGAAAAACTCACACCTTTTGGAGGAATTTTTTCAATCATGGAGAAATTTGACTCCATGCTTTCACCCGTTATCGACTCAACACTGGGTCAGATACTTCCGACCAAGGCAAGACCTATGATTTCAATACTGCAGACAAACTCAACACATTGCTTATAAACGCTTTGGTTTCTACAGGCGAGTTGAAGGAAATTGAGGAATACGATGTTGACTTTGACCATCAGTTCCTTGAAACGGAGAAGTATGATGCAAAACCGACCTACAAAAAGTTCCTCGGCTACAGGCCTGGCGTATATGTTATCGGTGACAAGATAGTCTATATCGAGAACAGCGATGGTAACACGAATGTGCGTTTTCATCAGGCAGACACCCATAAGAGATTCTTCGCTCTTCTGGAATCCCAGAACATCCGTGTAAATCGCTTCAGGGCAGACTGCGGTTCCTGCTCGAAGGAAATCGTCAGTGAGATAGAGAAGCATTGCAAACATTTCTACATCCGTGCCAACCGATGCAGTTCGCTCTACAATGACATCTTTGCGCAGGCTTGACACCAAGGCTTTTGGGCTCAAGAAAACGAGTCGCATAAAGGCTTTTGTCTTCAGATTCATCTCCGTACCTGCCAAGTGGATCATGACTGCAAGGCAATACGTGCTGAATATCTACACAGAGAACCGAGCTTATGCAAAACCCTTCAAAACAGAATTCGGATAAGAATCCTTTCTTTCCGGTTTGAATCTGCGTATTACCTCAAGTCGCATCGTGGGGTAAGGGGATGGTGGCTACATATTGATGTTGTGCTGTTGCTTTTTACTGAAAGCTGCTACTAACGACTCATAAATCTACCCTTAATCGTGTATTGGATGATAGTTGCGGATTTTAGG
>PPYE01001823.1_pt1 | contig 11747 bp, 11 predicted proteins | sample 1559881 | NCBI WGS metagenome assembly PPYE01 (sample SAMN08240022, study PRJNA423297) | Human gut metagenome, whole genome shotgun sequencing project.
ATTATACTCCAATAATAACATAAGCAATAGCCGTTGGTCAATATGAATAATGACAGTGTGCTATAAACATCGGTTATTTGTTTATTTTATAGTACCCTGCTGTAAATGATAATGCGGATTTAGAGTTTCTTTCGACACCTCAGTGTAAGGTCCGCTTGTATGTTGAACTGCTGACTACCAGCAAGCTGAGCGATTACCATACAGACCTTAACAAACAGGCAGAAACAATGTTTTCTCGGACGGTTTACCCGCTAAATAGAAAAGTCGCTGTCACAGACGGCGGCTTTTCCTTTTCGGGAAGTATTCAAGAAGTCATACAGTTCCGTGAGTAATGGAAGAAGGCAATGATTTGAGAAAAAGAGAAGTGTAATATTCTGAAAATTTCTTGAAATTTCTGGAAAAATATGCTACAATACTTTTGTATAATTATATAGTGGGGAATTTATATCCTTTTTGCCTTAGGAATTATGGAAGGCGGACTTGTCTATGACAAACGGAAATGCGACAATCATTGTCGGCTCGGCTGGGCAGGAGCATAGCGCCGTTTTTTCAGCGTGTCAAGTCTTATTTCATACAATTTATAACGAACCAATTGCCGGAGACAGGGCGCATTATGCCCTGGCTTCGGCTTTTTGCGTTTGCCGGAAGGATGGTGGTTTGATATTGAAGTCCTAACCACGACCGGCAAATCGATCTTTTCCGGTTAAACCTTCTGTCTTCTCCGGCGTGTCCGCTGTCGGAGAAAGTAAATAGCGGATAGAATTATTTTGGAGGAATGAAAATGAAGAAGAAAATTCTAAGCCTTCTGCTTGCGTTGTGCTTTGTGATGGCACTTGTTCCGATGACAGCGTTTGCTGAAGGAACTTCAGTAGATAATTGGGACGGTACGGCAGATACAAGCTGGTACACCGACCATAAGACGGATACTGAATACCATTTCACCACTGCCGAACAGTTGGCCGGTTTAGCGCAGTTAGTCAATGACAAAACTGCATCTGTATCATTTGAAGGAAAAACGATTTACTTAGATAATGACCTCGACTTATCCGGCTCCCAGTGGACTCCCATTGGAGATGGCAGTAACCATGTAAGATTTTTTGCTGGTACTTTTAATGGACAGCATCATAAAATCATGAATCTGAACCATCACTATACTGGGAATGAAGTTGTTCGAAATGGACTTTTCGGAGTTGTTTCTGACGGTGGTACATTAAAGAATTTACTTGTTATAGACGCTGATATTGACTCAAATGATGGTTCATTAATTGCCGGCATTTTGGCGGATTGGGTCAATGGCGGCACCGTTGAAAACTGCTACACAAGCGGAAAAATAGAAAACAATGTTGGCAGCAAGTTCGTTGGTGGGCTGATTGGTCAATGCACTTGGAGTACACAGGTAAAAGGCTGTGGATCAGACGCCAAGGTTATCAGCACAGAGTCCAATGAAGATGATGTTGATACCGTTGGCGGGCTGATTGGTCAGTGGGAAAACTCTGCGGACAGCTCGTCGATTACCGATTGTTGGTTTGGCGGTTCTGTTTCCTGCAATAATATCTATTCAGCTGTAGGTGGTATTCTCGGTGCAAACTTTGAAAACTTCTCTGGGAACAAGCCTGGCGTAATAATCAAAAATTGCATAGTTGCAACAAAAAACATCACTTGCGCTGAGCCTGGCAATATCACTTGGATTACAGCTGTTGTAAAGACCCATGTTACAGACTGCATTTGGCCGGATACCCCTCCTGATGGTGTAACGCTAGATGAAGAAAAATATCCTGATAATAAAGGCAATTACTTTGCCGTTGCTAAGCTGGTGGTTGATTGGGATGCAGGTACTGCGAGTGCCGACCCGACCTTTGACCAGTCATCGTGCGGCACTGCTGTCTCCAACTTCACCTCCGCAGATATCCTTGCTAGCTTGCAAACCAATGCCGTTGCGGGCGTTGAATGGGTTGCCGGAATCGGTCATCCTACTTTTGTGTGGGATGACAATAACATCCCCGCTGATTACACAGCTGTCGATGCAGCCATCGCAAGGGCAACGGCTCTTGATAGCAGCCTTTATACAAATTATTCTGCGGTAAAAGATTCCATTAACTCTGTTGACCGAGCAAAAAGCAAAGCCCAGCAAACAGAGGTTGATGCAATGGCAAAGGCTATTGAAGATGCCATTGCTGCCCTGCAATACAAGGATGCAGATTACACAAAGGTTGATGCAGCCATTGCCAAAGCAAATGCACTGAACAAGGATAACTACAAGGACTTCACCGGCGTGGAAGCCGCTGTCAAAGCTGTTGTCCGTGGTAAAAATATTACGGAGCAGACCGAGGTTGATGCAATGGCTAAGGCTATTGAAGATGCCATTGCTGCCCTGCAATACAAGGATGCAGATTACACAAAGGTAGATGCAGCCATTGCCAAAGCAAATGCACTAAACAAGAATGACTACAAAGATTTCTCCGGTGTGGAAACCGCTGTCAAAGCTGTTGTCCGTGGTAAAAATATTACGGAGCAATCTGAAGTAGACAAGATGGCAAAGACTATCGAAGATGCGATTGCTGCTCTTGAGAAAAAGCCTGCCAGTACCAAACCGGGAACATCCGATAAGAGTCCGCAGACCGGCGATACAAGCAACCTTGCACTGTGGATTTCCCTACTGTTAGCCAGCGGCGGCGCAACCCTTGCTACAACGGTTGCCAGCAGAAAGAAAAAGTACAACAGATAATTGAATAGCATTCCCTTGCTCCATCTTCTGAGTAAGACAAAAGCGTCGTAGAAATACGGCGCTTTTTTGTTACCTAATTATTGAATAGAATATACGAGACTTGAGTTTGGATTAAATCTGATTGAATAATAAGCTTTTATATTCTTCGTCACCAAACTGCACAGTACCCTGCTGTAAGAGATGATGCGGATTTAAAGTTTCTTTCGACACCTCATTGTAAGGTTCGTAATTCCTCATACGAATTTGCCGTGCTGAGCAAAAATAAAATTCTGAGAGATTTTTGAGAGACGCAAAGTCTGAAAAATGGCTTAAATAGGCGGTTTTCAAAAAAGATTGCGAGCCTCTGACTCTCCAGTGTAACCTTAATGATACAGTAGAGTTTCAACACTTCCCTATGTATTCAACATATAGGCTTAAAAAGTCTATAACAGCCGTAAAAAGCACCGAAAAAGTGCTTGAAAAAATCCTTGATTTTAAGTCAGAGAGTTTTTGAGAGATTTTAAGAGACGGCTAATTTCAAAATTCCAAAGTCATTTTAGTGCGATTTAGGGCATTTATGACTGAGACTTTTGAGAGATATCGCTCAAATCAAAATCGTAACACGAATTGAAATGAGCAAAAAATTTGAGAGATATTTCAAGAAAAGAGAGGGCTTAAAGTAATAAAACTTTAAGCCCTCACTTTAAGTTTGCCCTTTTATATTGTTTATCCATCAAAAATGCAAAGGTGGTCATCAGTAAGATTCTTTTTTCATATTTAAACCTTTTTAATACCACTTAGTAATACATCTTCCTTTTTAGTTGTTATGTACAGTCTGGCGCTATGTTTAGTATACCCCTCTTTTCGGTAAAATATAAGCTGTTTGAGAAAAATTCCCAACAAAAAACCGCCGTCTATAAGACAGCGGTTTTTACTATAATTGTTTAGGCTTTTTCATACATATCGGCAAGTTTCCTTGTGGACTCTGCCAAAAGCTTTACGCCCTCAAAGGCATTATTGCGATTGTATGCTTTCATAAACTGATCAGCCTCTAAGGTAAAATAGCCGTCATAGTGGATGGCTTTGAGTGCTTTCACAATTGGTTCAAAATCTATTTGCATTGAAAACGGAATTTGGTGAGAATCGTGGTGTAAATCGTTATCGTGTATATGCAGGGCTTGTAAACGGCTGCCGAGTTTTTCAATCATCTCTACGGCACTTGTATCTAAGCCGCGCATTTCGGCGTGTCCAAGGTCGAGACAGGCTACAAAATATGGGTCATTTATGGCATCCAAATGTGCATTAAAGCTTTCAGGGTTAGAACAAGCGGCAAACTTTGCTTCATTCTTTTGAACATTCCAATTCCACATATTTTCTGTTGCGATCTTTACGCCGTAGTCTTTGGCAAAGGGCAAAAGTTCTAAGAAAAACTCGGCATTTTCTTTGGGAGACTTAAGGTTATCCGGGTGAATGACGCAAATCTTGCCACCCGCTTCTGCGGTACATTCAATGGCACGCTGTAAATAAGGGCGAACATTTTTATGGAGTGACGGAAACGGTGCATGGGATTGATTGCAAACCACACCGTTCTCTTCGCCAATCTGCTTTAAGTGCCTTGCAAATTTGAGATAATCATTCGTTACAAGCGCATATTTCTTTTTAAAAAGCCCCTCAAAAGGATTCATGCGTTTTTTCATATTAAACACGGAAAAATCCCACGCATCAAAGCCGGCTTTTGCAATCATTTCAATGGCTTTTTCTTCGCCAATCACATCAACAATGGATTGAATTTCTGTAGAAGTTTTCAAAAGAAATCCCCTCTTTTCTAACTTTTTTCATTATATCAAGTTTAAGAAAAAAAGCAAGAATGAAAAAAGGCGCTGTAAAAAAACAGCCGAAATAAAATCCGGATACATCAACTTCTACAACAATTACCGTATTCAAACAAAAACAAAACCGTCTCCGCTCGAAAAACGAAATCAGTTTGTTGCTTAAAATTAAATTATTCTACCTTAGGCTGCTTTTTTGTACTGTCTGCACAATCTGGGGCAGTTCAACGACACTTCAAGTCCTCTTTTTTCGTATTATGCTTATTTCAACAGAGGAATAATATTTTCGGATACGATCTCAAAACCTTGGGCGTTCAGATGCAGACCGTCATAGCAGTATTCTTTTGCAAGCCTGCCCTTTTCGTCGGACAGCACTTTTGTAAGGTCGAGCCATTGCACCTTACTGTCAAGAGCAATTTTGTGCAGTTCCTCGTTGATTGCCAAAATCTTTTTGTTACTGCGTTTGCCGACCATCTGCCTTGCAATGATTGACAAATGCGAATTAACGGGATAAATTGCCTGCAACACAATGTTGGTATTTGGGCAAAGTTTTTGCGTTCTTTGCAAAATTTCTTTTATATTATTCAAAGTGTACTCGGTCGGAAGTCCTAAGCCGATGTCATTCGTTCCGATTAAAATCACAAGATTTTTCGGGCTTATGTTCAAGGCGTTACATTCTAGCCTTTCCAACAATCTGTCGCTTGTGTCGCCGCTGATTCCACGGTTGTAAACTGCCTGTCCTGTGGTTTGCGAAAAGGCATAAAACAGCTCATAGCTATTGAATATTTCCGTAATTGAGTCGCCGAACAGTACCGTTTGCCCCTGTTGTGCGTACGTCTCGTTCAAAAAACTAAAATTCTCTTTTTTCGTTTGCTGTACATAGTCGTAAGCCGTTTTTTTCTGAAAGTTCTTGTTCATTTGCTTCTCCAAAATAAGTTTTATCTGTCGCTGTCAACGGCAAACAAGCCCACACCGATTGCACCGCAAGATTCAGGCTTTGTTATTTATTAAACTTTATTATACATTTATTTTTGAGTTTTGGCAACTGCCAAAGCTCCCATTTAGCCCTCTCTTTAAGTTTGCCCTTTTATATTGTTTATCCATCAAAAATGCAAAAGTGGCTATCAAAAGGATTACTTATCTGACAAGTTTATATGGTGGAAAGTACGCTCCCTACTGATAACAGAAACTTCAGAGGGCAGACAAACAAATTGACTTTCTGTCTGCTTTTTGATATAATTTGGTTAGTTGTTGCTAACTTGATTGTATCATACTTATAAACGGATAAACGAACTTTTTTCAACATTTATCAAGATTCACGGCTGCTGTTTGAAATAGAAAACTACCGGGGGCGAAGATGTGGCGACGACGCTTTTTCATGAAGCTGGCGGGCTTCCCGCTCCACAGCAGATGGACGAGCGAGGAATACCTGCGTTTCCTGCGGCAAAACGGCTGGACGGTGCGGCAAAGCGCTGTGCTGAAAGCCTCGTTCCCTCTGACCTATGCCGAGTGTGTAAAATTGGAGGTGTAATATGTCATTCTTTGAAAATACCCGCAAGCCCATAGGCTTTGGCGGGAAAATTATGGTCGCCATGATGAATGTCGGGCACAGCGCCGTGGCCCGGTGGGGGCTTCAATTTCTGAATACTGCGCCGGACGCCAAGGTGCTGGACTGCGGCTGCGGCGGCGGTGCGAACATCAAGAGACTTCTAAAAAAATGTCCGCAGGGCATCGTGAAGGGCATCGACTATTCGCCCGTCAGTGTGGAGAAATCCCAAAAGGTCAACGAAGCCGCCATCGCGGAGGACCGCTGCGCCGTTCTGCAAGGCAGCGTGGCGGATATGATCTTCGCAGATGACTGGTTTGATGCGGTCACGGCCTTTGAGACCGTCTATTTCTGGCCCGATCTGCCCCGGTGCTTTCGGGAGATTTACCGGGTGCTGAAGCCCGGCGGGACATTTCTCATCTGCAACGAAAGCAACGGCGATACGGACAAGGATGAGAAGTGGACGGAGATCATCGGCGGCATGACCATCTACAAAGACATTGAATTAAAGACATATCTGGAGCAGGCGGGCTTTCACGATGTGCAGATACACAAAAAGAAAAGCTGGCTCTGTATCACAGCGCGGAAGTGAGGGAGAGGCAGACAGATGAAGGACAACGAGCTCCTATTCGACCGCAAAAGCCATGTGCTGTATTCAAAGCCTTGCAAGAATGAGATACAGGCGACCACATGTGTGAATAGCTGCCGGTGCGACTATACCATCTACGACGACCAGGACCCGTACGTAAAAGGACATCCCGAATATCGGGATGAGGCGGGCTTCAGAAGAAACAAATAAAAACGCAATGCAAAGGCGGTGAGACAAATGGAAACCTTTCTTGGAATCATGATTCCTTTCTTGGGTACAACGCTGGGCGCGGCCTGTGTATTCTTTATGAAAAAATCCCTTGGCGATCTGGTGCAGCGTTCCCTTGCGGGCTTTGCCGCCGGTGTGATGGTGGCAGCGTCCATCTGGAGCTTGCTGATCCCCGCCATTGAGCAGTCGGAGGATATGGGAAAGCTATCCTTTCTCCCCGCCTTTATCGGATTTTGGGTCGGCGTGCTGTTTTTGCTCCTGCTTGACCGTTTGATTCCCCATCTTCATGTGGGAAGTGACCAGGCCGAGGGTCCGAAAAGCAAACTCGGGCGCACCACCATGATGATGCTGGCGGTGACCTTGCATAACATTCCGGAGGGAATGGCAGTCGGCGTGGTGTATGCAGGCTTTCTTTCAGGAAATACGCAAATTACTGCGGCAAGCGCATTGGCGCTGTCCCTCGGCATTGCCATTCAGAATTTTCCCGAGGGTGCGATTATCTCCATGCCGCTCCGGGCGGAGGGGGAACGCAAGGGCCGAGCGTTTCTCGGCGGCGTGCTTTCCGGCGTTGTCGAGCCGATCGGCGCAGTGCTGACGCTTCTCGCGGCGCAGTTTGTGATCCCGGCGCTGCCGTATTTGCTGAGCTTTGCAGCGGGTGCCATGCTCTATGTGGTTGTAGAGGAATTGATTCCGGAAATGTCGCAGGGGCGGCACTCGAATCTTGGAACGGTGTTCTTTGCGGTAGGCTTCAGCGTGATGATGGTGCTGGATGTGGCACTGGGATAAGGAAGTAAATAATGATTTTACAGGTGATTTTGGAAGGCATCGGGCTGGGCGTTCTGCTCATTCTGGCTTGCGCCATCGGCATCCGCAAGGGCGCGGTGGGCATGGTGCATCTTTACAGCCCGGAGGTGCAGGAGCGGTGCGTAACGCTGGGACTTACAAGTCACACAAAGGCGTGGACAATTCCAGGAACAGAGGACTTAAAGCCATACATCACCGCAAGAGATAAAGCAAAAAAGTGGCTGTTCGGCACAGTGGGCATGGCGGTCATTTCGGCAGCACTGGCGGCGATTATGATGCTTTTTATGAAAATATGAGGTGACAGAAATGCTGTTTCAAATATATGGCGACAGAAGAAATCCTGCCGTGCTGTTCTTTCATGCAATGGGTGTAACAGGAGCGAGCAGCGAACCGATTGCGAAATATTTGCAGGATCGGTATTTCTGCATTCTGCCCACCTCCACCGTTTACTGCGCGGGGCAGAAATATGTCAGCAAGCTGGACGAAATGCGGCAGGTGGAGGACTTTCTGCATCGACAGGGCGTGGAGCGGCTGGCAATGGTGGTCGCTTCTTCCATCGGTACAGACCTTGCCATGGCGTTTCTGACACAGACGAAGCTACCCGTGGAGCACGCTTTCTTTGACGGCGGGCAGTTCGCCCAAATCGGAAAGGGTACGCGCCGCATTATGACACCGTTTCTGTATTTAGCCATCAAGAGCCTATATTGGTCGAAGGGCGGTACGCTGAAAAAGATACTGTGGTGTGACGACGATGCCATAAAGTCGTATTTTATAGACGCAGGGAAAAATCTGACCTATACAAATTTGCGGCGGCAGATTTCGGACAGTCTGGAAGATAAACCCTTTCCGCCGCTTTCAAAAGAATTGCAAAAACATACCTATTTCCAGTTTGGCAGTATAGAAGATCATTTCAAATACCGTCAAGCAGTGATGGAAGCCTACCCCTGCGGCCATTATCCCGTGTTTGAGAAATACAATCACATGCAATATCAGATTCGCGATCCAAAGGGGTTCGCCGAAATGCTGGCACACATCGCCGAGCGTGACTGTATGCCGGAACTGCCATTTATCAGAAAGTGAGTGATACCCATGAAATACAAAATCGAGAAAAACACCGTACAGGAGACGCTGATCATTCCGCTGTATGCGCGGAAGGTCTGCTCAGAACTATACCCGAATCTCTACCGGGACGAAACAGCGGTTCGCCTGATTGACGAGATCGACTACGATTTTTCTGAGGCGGAGAAAAACTCCCGCAGCCTCATGCAGCGCTTCGGTTCACTGGAGGTGGCCATGCGGCAGAATGACCTTGCTTTTGAGGTGCAGGATTATCTGAAATCTCACCCCAATGCGGCGGTGGTCAATCTGGGCTGCGGGCTGGACAGCACTGGAAGGAGCTGCGACAACGGCAGCTGTAAAATTTACAATCTGGACTTCCCCGATGTCATCGCCGTGCGTAACGAGCTTTTGCCCGCCGGGGAGCGTGAGGAAAATATCCCCTGCGATTTGAATAATACTGAGTGGTTTGCAAAAATCGATGCATCGGGCGGTGCGGTGTTCTTTGCCTCCGGCGTGTTCTATTATTTTCTGACCGAGCAGGTCAAGGCACTGGTGCAGCGAATGGCAGACGCTTTCCCCGGCGGCATGCTGGTCTTTGATGCGGCGAATCGAACGGCGGTAAAGATGATTGCCAAGACATGGCTCAAGAGCGCGAAAATCAAGGACGTGGGCGCATATTTTGCTGTTTCGGACGCGAAAAGCGAGCTTTCTCCGTGGGATAGCCGTCTGAAAGTCACCAGCCGTGGCTATATGCTGGGCTACAACGATCTGCGCGACCCATCCGTCAGCGGCTTTTTCCGTTTTCTCGCCAGGGTCGGTGACAGCATGATGAAAATGCAGATTGTAAAAATCAACTTTTGAAAGAGGCGTTTTGAATGAAACACATCGCTTAAATCAAAATCGTAACACGAATTGAAAAGAGCAAAACTCCGAGCGAATACAGAAAATCATATTTATAACCGTTGACTTCATAAAAGCTCGGGTGTATAATCAAAAAAATAAAGCTGTCTCGGCTGATGAAGACTATAAATTTTGCTGTTTCTGAACACAACAGCAGAGTTTACAGTCTTATTTTTTTGTAGGTGGTAATATGAAATTTAAAAAATATGCAGCAAAAACGCTGATGATCGTTATCGGATCAATAATATCCGCATACGGAATTACGCTTGCAATAGGCGCAGGTTTCGGCGGCGCAACACTTGCGATATTGTGGCAAGGGCTGACGAATGTGACAGGTATGTCAATCGGCACATCGTCGTTTGTTGTGGCTGTGGCAATGATAATTTTTGCCTTTTTCTATGACAGAAAGCAAATCAATGTCGGCACAATTCTTCACCAAATCATTTACAGTTTTTTCGTGGATGTATTCACAAGAATTCAGCATTATACAGATATTAAAGCGGTTAATTTTATCATAATGCTGCTTGGCATTGCTATATTTTCGTTCGGAACGGGGCTTTACTCCGCCGCTGATTTCGGCAGGGGCTCATATGAAGCAGTCACATTTTCGCTTGCCGAAAAAAACGGTTGGAAAATCAAAATCGTACGAATGGTTCTTGATATTATAATGGTAATTATCGGCGTTTTGCTCGGCGGTAAATTCGGAATTTGCACAATTGCCACCGTTTTGCTCTCCGGTCCGATCATTCAGGCAACCGTAAGCACTGTTAAGAAATCAAAGATTTTAAAAAACATTTCTTAAAATTCTCATACAAGCCTAAAAGTGACAAGACATACAAAAAGGATGGAATTCGATTTGAACAAGTCCGTAAAAAATGGACAATAGAATAAACGGAGTTAAGATTATATCCGCTAACGAAAACATTAGCGAAGGCTCAAAAAGCATAATTCTTGAATATGTACTTGAAGGTATGGCTGAATATTATTCAGCAGACTTAAGACTTATCAGAGAAAGTTATTCGTGGATTAACATAAAATGCAAGTTTAACGGTGATCCGATTACATTCGGATTCAATTTTGAACCTGCTGCCATCCTCGGAACATTCGTGTTTCGAGGCTTTTTTTATGCCCGAATACTGCTTTTTACGGCGGTATTCGAGCAAAGTGTCTGCGTTCTTTGCAAAATTTCTTTTATATTTTTCAAGGTGTACTCGGTCGGAACTCCTATGCCGATGTCATTCGTTCCGATTAAAATCACAAGATTTTTCGGGTTTATGTTCAAGGCGTTACATTCGAGCCTTTCCAACAATCTGTCGCTGTCAACGGCAAACAATCCCGCACCGATTGCGCCGCAAAATTCAGGCTTATCGGATATGAAAATCTTTGTGTTCAACCGCTTTTGCAACACTTTTTTCAAAAACATGTTTTCGGGCAGATGAAATAGTCCCCCTTGGCTTGCAACTAAACCTAAAAATCGCATAATTTTTAAGGCTTCTGCCCTGTTTTGGGCAGAAGCCTTTTTGCATATTTGATAAGATTTTCTTCTTCGTATAATATTAAATGTACCGGCTGCAAAATTGACAAAGAATTAACAGAATTTTCGTTGACACACATTATTCCTTATGATATAATAAAAGCAAATATATCGCTTATAAAGGAAGTGACTTAATGACGAAAAAAATAACAGCAATATTGTTGGCATTGTGCATGGCAATCTCAATTTTGCCGATGAGCGTTCAGGCGGCATCAAAGCCGGATATTAAAGTCGGTGACTATGTTAAAATGGGCACGTATAACAATGCCTCAATTCTTTGGCGATGTGTAAGCATTGACGATAACGGACCGCTTATGCTTGCAGACAGAATTATTGACACCCTTGCATATGATGCCAAAACAAATGACAACAGCAGTTCAAAATCGCACAGCAGAAGCTATAAGCGTGATGATTACGGTTCTAACTATTGGAAAGACAGCAATATGCGTTCTTGGTTAAATTCAACCGCAGAGGCAGGCAAAGTCGATTGGCTTTGCGGCAACCCTCCGAAAGACGGATATGTAAGCGGTGTGGGAGCGTACAACGAAAAAGCG
>PPYE01777084.1_pt1 | contig 11747 bp, 10 predicted proteins | sample 1559881 | NCBI WGS metagenome assembly PPYE01 (sample SAMN08240022, study PRJNA423297) | Human gut metagenome, whole genome shotgun sequencing project.
CTCCCGCGCCTTCGACGGCATCATCGTCCACGGCGGCGCGCTGACCCGGCCCATCGCTTCCCTGCTCATTGCGCGGCGCTTTCCGCACATCGTCATCGGCCACCCCAGCGACGTGCGCCTCAACTGGGTGGACACGGACCACACGCTCGGCGGGCGCATCGCCTGCGAGCACCTCATTGACTGCGGCTGCGAGCGCCTGGCCTTTATGGGCGAGGGCGAGACGGCGGGCATCTCCAACCAGCGGCTCACCGGCTTCCGCACGGCGCTGCTCGAAGCCGGGCTGGAATACCGCCGGGACTGGGTGCTGCACACGGACGGGACGCTGGCCTCCGGCAAAGGCGCGGCGCTTGAGCTGCTCGGGCGCGGCGAGCTGCCCCAGGGCATTGTCTGCGGCAGCAACCTGCTGGCCTATGCCTTCACGCTGGCGGCCGCCGAGCGCGGCGTGGCCATTCCCGGGGACATGCTGCTCATCACCTTCGACCGCTACCCATACAGCGGGCTGATAAGCCCCGAGCCCACGCTGGTACAGATAGACGTGCGCGACATGGGCCGCGCCGCGGCAAAGCAGCTGCTCCAGGGGCTCAAGAAGCCCGAGCTGCGCGTACAGAGCTACACCACCCTGCCCAGCCTCATAGAGGGTCAGAGCACGCGGAAGCTCTAAAAAACATCCGCCGCCCCGCAGGGCGGCGGATGTTTCATTTTTTCCTGGTTGAGGCGCGGATTATCAGGTTTGAGGCTGTCGTATAGCTCTGAGTTTGCAGGTTCGGGCGGCGTATGCAGTCCACGAGCAGCTTTGCAGCCTGGGCGCCCATGTCGCGCACGTCGATATCAACGACCGTGAGCTCCGGGCTGGCGAGGCGGGAGAAGGGGTAGTCGTCAAAGGTCAGGACGCCCACGTCCGCGGGGATGCGCAGGCCCAGCTCCTCCAGCGCGGCGACGCAGCCGAGGGCAACGAGGTTATTTGCGCAGATGACGGCGTCCGGGGCGGGCTTGGCTGACATCAGGCCCAGCGTCATACGCCGGCCCTCCGCCCTTGTGCTCTCGCCCAGCCAGATATAGCCCTCGGGCAGCTCCCGTCCGGCGCTCTCCAGGCCCTGGCGCACGCCCTCCAGCCTGTGTGCGGAGATCATGTCGTGCTCGCTGCCGCCGATGAAGGCTATGCGTGCATAGCCCTCGTCCACGAGGTGTGCGGCGGCGGTCATGCCGGAGAAGACATTGTTTATGTCTATCCAGCAGACCTGGCTCTCGAAATTGGGCAGGCCCAGGACGATGTGCGGGAAGCGCGTTCGCGTCAGCAGCGCGGCCAGCGGCCGGCTCATGACCGAGGCGTGGACGGCCAGGCCGTCGCAGCCGCGGCGGTTTATGAGCTCCTCCGCCGCCTCGCAGGCTGAGGTCGTGTCCGCGGAGCGGAGCTGGAGCCCATAGCCCCGCGCGCGCAGGGCTTCCTCCACGCCCGAGAGTATCTCGAACAGGTGCGGGTTTTCAAAGGCCGTGTTCGGCCGCAGGTCGGCAAGGAAAACGACGGTCTTCGTCGAGCCGCGCGCGAAGCTCTGGGCGCTGGCGCTGGGATAATAGCCCAGCTCGCGCATGACGGCGCGCACCCGCTCCGCAGTCTCCTCCGAGATGCTGTAATGCCCGTTTATGACCTTGGACACCGTGGACACGGAGGTCCCGGCCTCGCGGGCCACGTCCTTTATAGTCACCGCCAAGCGCTCACCCCCTCGAAACCGTAACAGCGAAGCCGTATGGGCCTATTTTATCAGCTTCCAGGCCCTCGGACCAGAGCTTTTCGCCGGGGAGGGCGCATTTTTCAGCTCTATCGGAGCAGTTCACGGCCACGTACACCCGCTCGCCGCCGTATTCCCGGGAAAAGGCGAAGAGCCCGCTGCCGCGCTCCGCCGAAACGCAGCGGAAATCCCCGCGGCGTAGGGGCGCCAGCTCCCGGCGCAGGGCAATGGCGCGGCGGTAGAAGGCCAGGAGTTTCTCATTCCCGCCCTGCCATGGCATGGGGCGGCGGTAGTCGGCCTCCACGAGACCGGAGGCGCCCAGCTCGTCGCCGTAGAAGACGCTCGGTATACCCGGGAAGCAGAGCTGGAAGAGCACGGCCAGCCTGTACCGCCGCGCGTCCCCGCCGCATAGGGAGAGAAAGCGGCCCACGTCGTGGCTGTCCAGCAGGTTCAGCTGCGCCGGGACGAGCTGCCTGCGGTAGCGCATCAGCATGCCGGTGCAGCGGCCCGAAAAGGTGAAGGCGTCCTCCGTCTGCTCCGCGAAGAAGCGGCGGCAATGGCGGCGCAGCTCATAGTTCATGGCGGAGTCGAACATGCTGCCGTCCAGCCAGTGGCCCGCGCTCTCCCAGACCTCGCCTATGAGCAGGGCCTCCGGCTTTGCGGCCTTGACGCGGCGGCGGAACTCGCGCCAGAAGGAGTCGTCCACCTCGCTGGCCACGTCGAGCCGCCAGCCGTCTATGCCGTATTCGCGCACCCAGTGCTCGCCCACGGAGCAGAAATACTCCCGCACCTCCGGGTTCGCCGTATCCAGCTTCGGCATGAGCCGCTCGTAGCCGAAGCACTCGTAGCCCGGGATGGCCTCCGGGTCCTCCGGGCGGACTACAGGGAACTCCAGGCGGTAGAACCAGTCCTTATAGCGCGAGGCCTCGCCCTTTTGCACTACGTCCTCAAAGGCGAAGAAGCGCCAGCCGCAGTGGTTGAACACGCCGTCTATTATGACGCGCATGCCCAGCCCGTGCGCCGAATCGACGAGCTCTCGGAAGTCCTCGTCCGTGCCGAGGCAGGGGTCGATGTGGTAGTAGTCTATGAGGTCGTACTTGTGGTACTCCCCGGCGGCGAAGATGGGGTTCAGGTAGACGCAGTTGATGCCGAGGCCGGAGAGGTAGTCGAGGTTCTCCGTGACGCCGCGGATCGTGCCGCCGAGCTTACCGTGCGTAGTGAGGCCGCCGAACTCGCGCTGCGTCGCCTCCCCGCTTATATAACGGCGGGAGGTGGCGAAGCTGTCCGGGAAGATGTTGTAGACCACGGCCTCATGCACCCAGTCCGGCACGCGGGCGATATCTGCGCGGTGGTTGAAGGGAAGCTTGAAATACTCCGAGCGGTCGTCCACCAGCTTGTCCGTGAACACGCCGCCGTAGTAATAGCAGCTCTCCGCGCCGTCCGAGAGCTCGAAGTGGTAGAAGATGCGGTGATAGGGGCACTCCAGTGTCAGCTCCCACCAGTCGTGGTATTCGTCCGAGAGGACGCGCTCCATCGGCTCCGGGAACCAGTCTATGGGCGTTTTGCGGCAGGCGGTATCGCCGTACCAGAGCGTCACGCGCTCCAGGTCGCCCCGCGCGGCGCGCAGGCGCAGGACTATGCGCCGCTCGTCCAGGCCGTGGGCGTATTCGGACATTGGGATGTGCAGTATGGTTTCCTTTTTCATGCTATCCTTTCACACCTCCCGCAGTCAGGCCGGAGGTCATATGCTTCTGGCAGAGGAAGAATATTATGAGCACAGGCAGCGACACGGCTATGGACGCCGCCGCGAACACCGGCCAGGAGCCGCTCGTCTCCGTGGCCTGGAGGGCGTAGAGGCCCGCGGCCAGGGTGTAGTTCTGCTCGCCGGTCATGAAGGTCGTGGCATATATGTACTCGTTCCACACGTAGATGAGCACCATCAGCGCCGTCACGACGACGCTGGGCTTCGCCAGGGGCAGGACTATGCGGGTGACGACCTGCAGATCCGTCGCACCGTCCATGCGCGCGGCCTCCTCGATCTCCGCCGGGATGGTGTCGAAGTAGCCCTTCATGTTCCAGAGGCTGAAGACGGCCATGGTGCCGGTGTAGACGATGATGAGGCCCAGCCTGTGGTTCACAAGGCCCAGGGGCCGCAGCAGGCGGTAGACGGCGAACATGCTCAGTATGGCCGGGAAGCTGTTTAAGAGCACCAGCCAGCGCAGCACGAGCCGCCGCCCGGGAAAGCGCCGCCGCGAGAAGCAGTAGGCCGCAGGCACCGCCGCCGCCAGCGAGATGGCCACCGTAGCCGCCGCGAGGATGACGCTGTTGCCGAACCAAGTGAGGATGTCCTCGCCGGTGAAGACGGCGAGGTAGTTATCCAGCGTGAAGTCCTTCGGGAGGAAGGAGAAATCCGAGCTCAAAAGCGCGTTCTGCCCGTTCAGGGAGACGCTCAGGGCGTAGAGGATGGGTATGAGCGTCACGAAGCAGAGCGCGACGAAGAAGATATTGAGGACGGTCAGGCCGACGCCCTCGCGCAGTTTTCTGCCTCTCATCTCTCCCCCTCCCCTCCCGGCTGCCAGCGCGCCGAGAAGGCGAGCAGCAGCAGGAATATGATTATGGATATCGCGGAGCTGTAACCGTAGTTGTTCGTTATGAAGGCGTTCTCGTAGGCGTAGGTCAGGATGGTGTGCAGGCCTGAGCCCGTCTTTGCGCCCATCTGCTGGGTCAGCAGGTAGATGACGTCGAACTGCTTGAAGGTCGTGAAGATGGTGATTATGACGGCGGGCGCGATTATGGGGCGGATGCTCGGGATGGTGATGCTCCACGAGCGCTGGAGCCAGTTGGCCCCGTCGAGGACGGCGCTCTCGTAATAGCTGCGGTCTATGCTCTGCATGGCCCCGTCCATTATCATGAGCATGAAGGGCAGCGCCAGCCAGAGGTTCACGATGGTGCAGCAGATGAAGGCGGAGACGTCGCTCGCCAGCCAGCGCTGCGCCTCAAGGCCCAGCTTTTCCATCCACTGGTTCAGCAGACCGAACTCGGTGTTGAACATGCCCGTCTTCCACAGCAGGATGGAGACGTAGCCCGGCATGGCCCAGGGGAACATTAGCAGCGTCTTGTAGAGCTTGCGCAGGCGGAGCCTCTTTATATTCAGCAGGCTCGCCAGCACGAAGGCCAGGATGAGCTGGACTACCATGTTCACCACGGTCCACAGCACCGTGTTTATGAGCGCCGAGAGGAAACCCGAGTCGAACACGAAGAGCGCCTTCACGTAGTTGTCCAGGCCGATAATCGTGAAGTCGAACCAGTGGTAGACGTTCATGTTCGTCAGGGAGATGAAAAACGTATAGAGTATCGGGAAAACGACGATGAGCGCGATAAGCGCCAGCGAGGGGGCCGACCAGAGGTAGCTCGTGAGCCAGCCCCGGCGCTGTTTTTTTAGCCTGCCGTCCATCACTTCATATTGGCGATGAGGCTCTCGGCCTCGGAAAGCGCCTCGTCAAAGGCGGCGTCCACATCCGCGCCCGAGAGGTTCACGTCCGTGAGCAGGTTGCTCACCACCGTCCACATGACGTCCATCTCCGGGATATTCGGCATCGGGACGGCTATCTCCGCCGTCGCGCGCATGGACTGCACCAGCTCGTCCTCCGCTACGGCGGGGTCGTCGTAGCAGGCGGCGTTCGCCGGGGCGCAGCCGCTTGCCAGGGCGAGGTCTATGCCTATCTGCGGCGCGCAGAGGGCGGCGAGGACGGCCTTTACTGCCTCGGCCTTGTTCTCCGCCGCGTATTTGAGCACCTGCACGCCCTGGACGCCGGAATACGGCGCGAGGGCCAGGCCCGTCTCGTCCACCGTGGGCATGGGCGCGATGCCGAGGTCTATCTCAGCCTCGCGCGCGCTGGGGACCATCCAGGGGCCGCCGATGGTGGCGTCCGCCTTGCCCTCCAGGAAGAGGGTGTTCACCGTCGAATACTCCGTCTCCCCCGGCATGAGGGCCACGAACTTCAGGTGGTAGCGCAGGGCCTCCTTCACGGCCTCGGGTTCCGGGAAGGGCGTGCCGTCCTCGGAGACGATGCTGCCGCCGAAACCGTGTATCCAGGCCGCGGAGTAGTAGGCCGTCGAGTGCTGCTCCACGAAGCCGTAGCGGCCGCGGCCTGTGTTCGCCTCCATGTAGGCGTAGAGCTCCTCCGTCGTGGCGGGGACCTGCTCATCCTGCATATAGCGGCGGTTGTACATGAAGAGCAGCGTCTCGAAATAGAGCGGCAGCTGGTAGAGCGTGCCCTTATAGCTCGCCGCCTCGATGGTCATGGGCAACCAGTTATCCAGCGCGCCCTCTGCCAGCAGCGTGTTCACATCCGCGAGGATGCCCATCTCCGCAAAGACGCCGATCTTGTCATGCGCAAAGATGAACATGTCCGGCGCGGAGCCGGGGTCGTTGCCCACCAGCTTGAGCGAATCCGTGAGGCTGGTCTTCTTCTCGAACACGACCTCGACCTCCGGCGCAGCCTCGGCAAGATAGGCCGACAGGGCCTCGATGACCGCGTCCTCCTTATCGTGCCAGACGGTGAGCTTGTTCGTCTCCACGCTCCCGCCGCCGCAGGCGGCCAGGGGCACGAGCAGCGCGGCGACGAGCAGCAGCGAAATTATCCTTTTCATCACACACCTCCAAAAAGCCCTGATGGGCGGGCGCATTTTACGCGCCCGCCCGTTTTACAGGCCGCTTCAGTCCTTCTTCTTTTTCTTCGAGACGACCACGGCTATGACGACCGCCGCCGCCACGACCACGGCGATGACTATCCACAGCGTCGTGCTCGAACTGCCGCTCTCGGCAGGCGCGGGCGCCTCGCTGGCCGCGGGCGTGGCCTCGGCCTCGGCGCTCGGCTCGACGGAGGGCTCCGCGGGCTCGCCCGTGGGCTGCTCATAGCTCACCGAGGCATCCTCGGGGCTGTTCACGGTGACCCACACGTCCTTGCCAGGCTCCACAGCGAGGTCGGAGGTCTGGACGCCGCCCTCGTTGGCGTTTATGATTACGCTGTTTATCCAGCCCGGGGCCTCAAGGGCATACCAGCCGTCGGCTTCGGTCATCGCCTCACCGGGCCAGGCGGCGAAGGCGTTGGTGCCGTCCGGCGCGCTCCAGGCCCAGAGGCAGGGGCCGCTCCAGTCTGCGGGGACCTGTGCGTAAACGGTTATGTTCTCGACGCCCGCCGTCTCCGGGTCCTCGTAGGCCAGCTCGTAGCTCAGGTCGTCGTAGACGGTTATCCAGAGCTCCTGCGGCTCTATGCTCACGTCCTCGGTCTGGACGCTGCCCTCGTTGCCGCTTACTATGATGCTGTTCACCCAGGCGGGGACCTTCGCGGTGAACCAGCCGTTTTCGTTCTCCGTCATGGCCTTGCCGGGCCAGGCGTCAAAGGCGTTCGTGCCGTCAGGGTCCAGCCAGGCCCAGAGGTTCACGATCTTCCACTCCAAGGGTACGTAGGCGTGGACGGTTATCTTCTCCACGTACTCGGGTATCTCCGCCTCGGTCTGGGCCTCGTAGCTCACGGCGGCGCTGTTGTCCTCGGCCACCGTTATCCAGACGGGCTTGCCCGCCTCCACCACTACGCCCTCGGTCTGCACCGTGCCGGCGTTGGCGTTCACGATGACGTTCTGGACAAAGCTGGGGACGTAGCAGTAGTACCAGCCCGTGTCGCCCAGGGCGTCGGCCTCCTCGCCCGGCCAGGCGGCGAAGGCGTTGGTGCCGTCGTCGGCCCAGGCCCAGAGGCAGGGCGCCTCCCAGCCCTCGGGGACGCTGACGCAGACGGGGACCATCTCCTCCCCCTCCGCCAGCGCCGCTGTGCCGAGGCTGAACAGGCAGGCAGCTGCGATGAGAAGTGCAAAGAGCTTTTTCATTTCTTGACCTCCGTTTTCACATTTTAACGCGGGAAACTCAACCTTGGGTAAATAGTATCATTTGTTTTTATCGGACGTCAACGGAGATTTGAGAAACTATTTTCTCTTGCGTATCCGCTATTATCTACAAGTTTTATTGTGCTCATTTGTGGTATCCGCCCGGTCATATTGCAGCGCATTTGCCAATAAGCCACAAGTTTGCCCGGCTTTGAGGAATGTCGTTGTGAAATCAGTTTCGTAACTTTTTTCGCGGTTGGACGGCGACGCGAAAATATCCGGCTCCGACTTGAAAAATGAGCGGCGCGTCGGTATAATCTCCACATAGCAGCGCCGTGATTTTTAAAAAGGAGGGCTAAACTATGACTGTCACTTCCTTCAATTCCGACAAGATGTACACCTATCTTCGCGGCCTCGCCACCGGCGCGGGGATGAAGCAGACGCTCAAGGCCATGTCCTTCGCACGTGACAAGCACAGCGGGCAGTTTCGCAAGAGCGGCGACCCCTACATCATCCACCCGCTGCTCATGGCCTGCAACGCCGTCAGCATCGGCATCAGGGATGACGCCGTAGTTGCCACCATCCTGCTCCACGACGTCTGCGAGGACTGCGGCGTCAGCCTCTCGGAGCTGCCTGTGGACGACACCGTCCGCCGCGCCGTGGACCTCATGACCTTCCGCGTCATGGACGGCGAGACGAAGGAGATCGCCAAAAACCGCTACTACAACATGCTGCTCCAGAGCCGCGAGGCCACGCTCACCAAACTGCTCGACCGCTGCCACAACGTCTCCAGCATGGCCGGCACCTTCTCCCGCGAGAAGCTCAAGGCCTACATAGACGAGACGCGGCAGTACGTCCTGCCCATGCTCCGCAAGGCCAAGCGCGTCTATCCCGAGGACGCGGACGTGCTCTTTATCCTCAAATACCACATTGTCAGCGTCGTGGACTCCATCGACGCGACCATACAGCTCTTCGAGAACCAGGCTGAATAAGCTGCGGCCCGCCGCGTTTGCGGCGGGCCGTTTTTCATTCACGGTGCATCTCAACGTATTTGCGGCGCCAGGCGGGGTCGTCTGCGCGGAAGCCCCGGTGCATGTCGGCGGCGAGCTCTTCGATGACGTCGCTCAGCTCAAGCCTTTCGAGGAACTTATCTGGTATGGCCGAGGCGCCAAGGCTTGCGCCGAGTATGTTGCCCGCCACGGCGCCGGTGGAGTCGCTGTCGCCGTCGTGGTTCACGGCGGCTATGAGCGCGGCCTCGATATCCGAGGGATACTTCAGCGCGCAGTAGACAGCGATGGCCAGGGCCTCGTCCCCGACCCAGCCCCCTCCGAGCCGGCGTATCGTCCTCTGCGGCTGGCCGCCGTGGGCGGCGAAGTCCGCGGCCTGCTCCATAAGCGTGAGGAAGCGCGGCAGCTCCTTTGCCTCCGGGAAGAGGCCGGGCATGGCCTCCAGGCCCAGAGCCAGCGCCCGGCGCGGGCTCGCGTCCCCGTGCGAGAGCGTGCAGACCATGTGCGCCAGCAGCGCCGCCGGCAGCCAGCCCAGCTCGTGGCCGTGAGTCAGCGCGGCGCACTCCGCCGCGGCCAGGGCCGCCTCGCCCGCGTCCTCGTACCACAGGCCCACCGGGGCGACTCGCATGACCCCGCCGCAGCCCTTGCTTTCGTTTATCGGGCGGCGCGTGCTGCCCGGGACCATGTCCGCCAGGGCTGACATACAGGTATTGCCCGGCGCGCGGCGGCTGAAGAGCTCCGGCACGTCCAGCAGCCAGCTGACATGCGACTCTGCCCAGTGTACGTCCGGCAGGGGGTGCGCACAGGTCTGGCTGCGGTACCAGTCCAGGTAGGCCGCAAAAACCGTGTCCGGGACGTTCTGCGCCCTCCCGCCGAGGGCCGCGCGCGTCTCTGCGCAGAGCAGGCCGTTCGCGGTAAAAAGGCTCATCTGCGTGTCGTCTGAGATGACGGCGATGCCCTGGCGCAGGCTGTACTCCGTTATCCCCTCTTCTCCGTAGCGCACCTTCATCCCGCGCGCAGAGAGAAACTCCACGGGATAGCCCAGCGCGTCCCCCGCCGCACCGCCCAGCAGGCAGCCGCGTATTTTGTCCAACGCCGCTCTCATCTTGCGTCCTCCCTTTCCTTTCATCTGCCATGAGCTTAGCACACGGACTGCCGCTCCAACAAGAACTTAATTCCGCTCGGCGCAGGACCGCTTTTTAATTGAACCCGTCCGCGGATTGTGCTATAATTTCCTATAAGAGGTGACCATCCCTTGATTTGGAACAACGAGGAGCTTTGCAGGCAATACATCCAGTCCTGTAACATACAGGGCCTGTTTTCCACGCCCGTTTTGGGCGAGATATGCCTGCACCGCTTCGCGCGCGGGGAGAACATCTACCGCGAGGGCGAGCCGCTGCGCGAGCTATTTTTTCTCGTCAAGGGACAGGTCAAAGTCTTCCGCACTCACCACAACGGCAAGGTCAGCGTCGTAGAATTTGCCTCCGCTTTCGATATCCTGGGCGAGCTTGAACTCGTCAATGCCCGGGACACGACCATCTCTGTGCAGGCCCTGCGGGAGTGCCACTGTCTCGGACTCAGTATGGCCCGCTGCCGTGAGCAGCTGCTGCGGGCTACACCTTCCTCACCTTCGTCGCACGCCGCCTCGGTGAAAGGCTCGGAGACATAAGCAACCACCAATCCCTCAACACCTCCTACTCCGTTGAGGTGCGCCTCGCGCACTACATACACTACACCCGCCGCGGCGATACGTTCGAGGAGCGGCTCACAGAGGCCGCGGAATACCTCGGCGTCAGTTACCGTCACCTCCAGCGAATCATTGCCAAATTCTGCGCCGACGGCCTGCTCGAACGTGTAGGGGCGGTTACCGCGTCTGCGAGCCCGAGCGCATTGAAGACCTCTACAAAAGGACGCTATGATATTTTCCACAGGTAACACGACATATGTCGTGTTACTTTTTTAATAAAACGTGTAAAATCCATAGTCAAAGGCTGCCAGAATTGTAGATTTTAGCGAGGAGGATATACAAATGAGCATGCACATAAGCGCGGCTCCCGGGGAGGTCGCCGAGAACGTCATTCTACCGGGCGACCCGCTGCGCGCCAGATATATCGCGGAAAAGTACCTGGAAGGCGCTGTCCGCGTGAATGAGATCCGCAACACCTGGGGCTACACGGGCACGTACAAGGGCCAGCGCGTATCCGTCATGTCCACCGGCATGGGCGCGCCCTCCATGCTCATATACGCCACGGAGCTCTGCCGGGAGTACGGCTGCAAAAAGCTCATACGCTTAGGCACGGCGGGGGCCACACAGGAGCACATCCGCCTCGGGGACATCATCCTCTCCCAGGGCGTTTCCACCACCTCGGCCATCAACGACTACGCCCTGCCCGGCCACTTCGCCCCCATAGCGGATTTCGGCCTGCTCGACAGGGCCTATCACCTCGCCGCGGAGCGCGGATGCCCTGTATACGTCGGCAACACGCTGACGAATGACCACCTCTATGTCGAGAATAAGCTGGAGTACAGCAAGCTCTGGGCCAAATACGGCATACTCGCCTCCGAGCAGGAGGGTGTGGCGCTCTACACCGCCGCCGCGCTCTACGGCGCGAGGGCGCTCATGATGCTCTCCATAGTTGTGAACCTCTACCGCCCTGAGGAGAGCGTATCCGACGCCGTGAAGGAGTCCGGGCTGGACAGCATCATCCAGCTCGCGCTCGACACGGTCATCGACTAGGTAAACGCCTGGCAGTGAAGTCTGCCATGCAAATAGTTTTTAGGTAAGGAGAGACAGTAATGAAAAAGTTCTTAGCTCTTGCCCTTGTTTTCGTGCTCGCCCTCGGCCTGCTCACCGGCTGCGGCGAGGCCAAGCAGGAGCCCGAAGGCGGCGACGAGGCCGTCAACGTCTGCGTCGTCGTCAGCAGCACCTTAGGCGACCGCTCCTTCAACGACTCCGCCAAGGAGGGCGCTGATAAGCTCGCCGCGGACTACGAAAACATCACCATCTCCACCATCGAGTGCAACAACGAGAACTTCGACGCCCAGATGCAGAACGCCGCCGACACCGCCAAGGGCAAGGAGTGCGCGCTCGCCCTCAACGACAAGGGCGCCGACGTCATCTTCCAGATAG
>PPYE01107948.1_pt1 | contig 11746 bp, 10 predicted proteins | sample 1559881 | NCBI WGS metagenome assembly PPYE01 (sample SAMN08240022, study PRJNA423297) | Human gut metagenome, whole genome shotgun sequencing project.
TGCCGGGGCAGGTGGACCGGCTGCGGCTGACCTATAACGGCAACGTCAGCTCCGCCCTGTACGTCACCTCGGCGGCCCAGCTGCCGGACTACCCGGAGCTGTCCACCTACGACGATGCGTTCTTCAAGGACCATGCGCTGGTGCTGGTGCAGGAGTCGGTGAGCTCTGGCTCCGTGGAGGTGGGCATCGAGTCCGTGTCCCTGAAGGCGGACCACGCCGCCGTGGTGACGCTGACCCATCAGGGCCCCGGCGAGGGGCAGGTTGGCACCGCCGACATGGCCACATGGCTGCTGTGGACGGAGGTGGACACCGGACTGGAGGATTACCAGTGGACGGTGGCCAATCCGGCGCTGGAGTCCCAGCTGTCTCAGTATTGATAAAGCGATCCCCAACCCCTGTCTGCCACGCAGACGGGGGTTTTTCGGCGCACTTCCCTGCCGTACCCACTGGAAAATGCGGCGGAGATAGTGTATAATGGCGAAAGTGAGTAAAAAACAGGAGGAACCCTATGGACATCAGGCAGCGCTTACACCTCTCCGGCATGGACAGCCACGCCCCGGAGCTGGCCCGGAAATGGGGGCTGGGGCTGGAGGTCACGGACTTCTGCTACGCCCCCATGCTGGACGACCCCGCCACCTTTCCGGCGGTTCGGGAGAAGATGGCGGGCATCGACCATTTCTGGCTCCACGCCCCGTTTGCGGAGCTGGCTCCCTGTGCCGTGGACCCGCTGGTGCGGGAGGTGACGGCCCGGCGCTATCGTCAGGCTTTGTCCGCCGCCCGGCAGCTGGGCATCCGCCGTCTGGTGATCCACAGCGGCTATATCCCGCTGGTGTACTTTCCGGAGTGGTTCACGGAGCAGTCCGTGGCCTTCTGGCGGGAGTTCCTGCCGGAGGTCCCGGAGGATATGGTGCTGGCGCTGGAAAACGTCATGGACGAGACGCCGCAGCTGATGACGGACATCGTCCGTCAGGTGGATGATCCCCGGCTGGGCCTGTGTCTGGATGTAGGCCACGCCAATACCTGCGCCAGCCGGACACCTCCCATGGAGTGGATCGCCCCCATGGCCCCCTACCTGCGGCACGTACATCTGCACAACAATTTAGGGGATTGGGATCTCCACAGCAGTCTGGGGGATGGCGAGATCCTCATGCAGCAGATACTGGCGGCGCTGCTGGAGCAGTGTCCGGCGTCCACATGGACCATCGAAAATCAGGACTGCGCCCCGTCCCTTGCATGGCTGGCGCAGCAGGGCTATCTCAGCGAGGAGTGACCTATGACAGATCAGGAATTGAAGCAGTACTGCGGGGCCGTCACCGTCCCGGATCGGGAGATCATGGACGCCGCCCGCCGCCGTCAGGCGGAGCTGGCCAAGCCCCCCGGCAGTCTGGGCAAGCTGGAGGACTACTCCATCCGGCTGGCGGGCATCACCGGACAGGTGCGCCCCCATATCGAGAAGTGCCGGGTGCTGGTGCTGGCGGCGGATAACGGCGTCACGGCGGAGGGCATCTCCTCCGCCCCCACCTCCGTGACTCTTTCGCAGGTCATCAACATGACCCGCCACAAGACAGGGATGTCAGCGCTGGCCCACTACTTCGGCAACGAGGTGGTGGTGGCGGACATGGGCATCGATACGGATCGCCCCATCCCCGGCGTGCTGGACCGGAAGGTGCGCCGCTCTACCGGCAACATTGCCAGGGAGCCCGCCATGACCCGGCAGCAGGCCCTTCAGGCGCTGGAAACCGGCATGGAGCTGGCGGCGCAGGCCGCCGCTGACGGCGTGCAGGCGCTGGGCATCGGGGAAATGGGCATCGGCAACACCACCACCTCGGCGGCGGTGCTGGCAGCTCTGACCCACGCCCCGGCGCAGGCCGTCACCGGCCGTGGCGGCGGGCTGACGGATGCGGCCTTTGAAAAGAAAAAACAGGTCATCGACCGGGCGCTGGCCCTGCATCGCCCCGACCCCGCCGACCCGGTGGGGGTACTGGCCGCCGTGGGCGGGCTGGATCTGGCCGCCATGACGGGGGCCTTTCTGGGCTGCGCCCAGAACCATGTCCCGGCAGTGGTGGACGGCTACATCTCCATCGTGGCGGCGCTGACGGCGGTGCGTCTCTGCCCCGCTGCGGGAAAGTATCTGTTCCTCTCCCACGCCTCCTATGAGATCGGCTACCGCATCGCCGCACAGGAACTGGGACAGGAGCCCTGTCTGCTGCTGGGGATGCGGCTGGGCGAGGGCAGCGGCTGCCCGGTGATGTTTCAGATCTTGCGGGCCGCCTGCGCCGTCATGGACGGCATGGCCACCTTCCCGGAGGCAGCTATTGAGGACGACTACCTGGCCCCCATCCGGGCGCAGGACAGCTTTACGGTGACGCCATGAGGATCCTTCTGTTAGGCGGCAGCAAAAGCGGCAAGAGCATGATGGGCCAGCATATGGCCCGGCGGCTCTCCGCCGGGGCGCCCATGTACTACTGGGCCACGCTGGAGCCCAGAGACGGAGAGGACCGTGCCATCGTCCGGCGGCATCTGGCGGAGCGGGACGGCTGGGGCTTCAAGACCATTGAGCAGGGCCGGCAGCTGCCGGAGGCACTGGTGCGGGTGTCCCCGGCGGGGACGGTGCTTTTTGACAGCGTCACGGCGTGTCTGGCCTGCCAGATGTTCTCCGCCACGGAGCCGGACGGAGAAGCCCCCCGACGCACGGCGGAGGAACTGCTGGTCATCAGCCGTCACCCGGCCCACTTTGTCTGCGTCTGCGACGAGCTGTGGCGGGACGGCGTGACCTACGAGACGTGGACGGAAACATACCGCCGGGGCCTTGCGGAGATCTGCCGCAGGCTGGCGGCGGAATTTGACGTGGTATGTGAGCTGACGGCGGGACTGCCCCGCCTGTGGAAAGGAGCGTGGCGCTTTGAGTGAGTGGCTGGACGGGTTTTCCATGGCCTGGGGGATGTTTTTGGCGATCCCCTGCCCCCTGCGGCGGTGGAACGAGAAGGCTCGTGAGAAAATGCTGGTGTGTCTGCCGCTGGTGGGACTGGCGGTGGGCGGCATCTGGCTGGGCCTGTATCTGCTGCTGCGCCATGCCGCCATCGGCGGGCTGTACGCCTTCCTCATGGCGGCGCTCCCGTGGCTGGTGACGGGCTTCATGCACTTGGACGGCTACATGGACGTATGCGACGCCGTGCTGTCCCGCCGGGAGCTGGCCACCCGCCAGCGCATCCTGAAGGACTCCCATTGCGGAGCCTTCGCCGTCATCGGCATGGTGCTGCTGGCCCTGTGCCAGTGGAGCGTATTCCTCTCCGGCAGCGCCGACGAAAGCCTGTGGGGGCTGCTGCTGATCCCGGTGGCCACACGGGCCTGTGCGGGACTGGCGGTGCTGAAGCTGCGGCCCATGGGTACCAGCCAATACGCCGCTATGGGCCGCCACGGCGGCTATGCCGCGGCGCTGGCGGTGCTGCTGGCGGCGGCGATCGCCGTACCGCTGGTCACGGACCGCAGCTTCGCCCCCTTGGCGGCAGCAGCGGGCTACGGGCTGGCGGTATGGTACGGCTTCCGGCAGCTGGACGGCATGAACGGTGACATCTCCGGCTTTGCCCTGACACTGGGTGAGCTGGCGGGAGCCGCCGTATGGACTTTGGTGAGGTGAGGATATGGACTTGATCATCGGCGGAGCATATCAGGGAAAGCTGACACTGGCGGCACGGGAGTACGGCCTGACGCCGGGGGATATCTGCGATCTGGCGGCAGGTGAGCCGGCGCTGGGCGCCCGGTGCTATATCCATCTGGAAGAGCTGACCCGGCGGCAGGAGGACACCGAGTCCTATCTCCCCCTGCTGACGGCGGCGGAGGTGGTCATCGCACGGGAGATCGGCAGCGGCGTGGTTCCCATGGATGCCGGAGAGCGGGCCTGGCGGGAGCGCCATGGCCGTCTGCTGCGGCGGCTGGCCCAGCAGGCCGGCAGCGTGCGCCGGGTATTTTGCGGACTGACGGAGGTGCTGAAATGAAGCTGACCCTGCTGCGCCATGCCCAGACGGAGGGCAGCCTGCGGAACCTGTATTACGGGGCGGCGGATATCCCCGCCCTGCCGGAGTCTCTGTCGGAGCTGCACCGCCGGGCCGGGGACTATCCCACGGCCCAGCGCTACTATACCAGCGGGATGCTGCGGACGGAGCAGACGCTGGCGGCCATCTATGGCAGCGTACCCCACACCCGGCTTCCGGGCCTGCGGGAGATGGACTTCGGCGACTTCGAGATGAAGAGCTACGAGGAGCTGAAGGACACCCCGACCTATCAGGCGTGGATCACCGACGTAGAGCACAACCCCTGCCCCCACGGGGAGAGCGCCCCGCAGGTGCTGCGGCGCAGCCTTGCGGCCATCGCCCCGGTGGTGCAGAGGCCGGAGGACGCCGTCTGCGTCATCCACGGCGGCGTCACGGCGGGGCTGATGATGGCCTGGTTCGGCGGCGGGCGCTATGACTACTCCGTCTCCCCCGGTCAGGGCTTTCAGGTGACCTTCCGGGAGGGTCAGCCGGTGTCGTATACCCGTATCCCGGCGGCGGAATAAGGCCCGCCGGACGGCGTTTTCCATCGGCTGGGGCAATTTTTTGCGCCGCCGGAGAGAAAATGGTTGCATTTTATAAAGAAGTGTGTATAATATATGGAGCGGAGCATCCGCTCCATATATTATGGCTCTGCAACTTCATATCCGGGCTTGTAGCTCAGCTGGGAGAGCGTTCGGTTCGCATCCGAGAGGTCGTGGGTTCGAATCCCATCAGGTCCACCATAAGATCCACCGTAATTCTGATAGAATTACGGTGGATCTTTCTGTTGCTTCTTTCAGACGTGCCTGTGGGAACCGCCGTATTCACGGAGCGGAAATGGAGAGCGCTGCCGCCGGCTTCATGGTGCCGCTCCCCGCAGCCCGGCAAGTATCGCAGGATACTCCTTCTCCCGTCAGCCAAACCGCCGGAGGCGGTGCGTCATAGGGCGCACCGCCTCCGGCGGTTATTTCTTTGCAAACCTTATTCGGCAGCGTTCAGACTGCTGTCCCACTTCCAGTTGCGGACCTCCGGCAGATCCACGCCGTTGTCCCGGATATACTGACGATGCTCCACCAGCTTATCCTGCATCTTCTGCACCAGATACGCCCCCCGGTTGCCCAACTGGGGCAGCCGACGGACCGTATCGATGACCAGATCGAAGCGGTCAATGTCGTTGAGAACACGCATATCGAAGGGGGTGGTGATGGTTCCCTCCTCCTTGTAGCCCCGCACATGGAGGTTCCGGTTGTGGCGGCGGTAGGTCAGCTCATGCACCAGCGTGGGATAGCCGTGATAGGCGAAGATGATGGGCTTATCCTTGGTGAACAGGCCGTCGTATTCCTCGTCTGTCAGGCCGTGGGGATGCTCGGTGTGGGGCTGCAGCTTCATCAGATCCACCACGTTCACCACACGGATCTTCAGCTCCGGCAGCTCCTGACGCAGGATGCTCACGGCGGCCAGCGTCTCCAGCGTAGGCGTATCGCCGCAGCAGGCCATGACCACATCCGGCTCCTGCCCCTGATCGTTGGAGGCCCAGCTCCAGATGCCGATCCCCTGGGTGCAGTGCTTCACCGCCTGCTCCATGGTCAGCCACTGGGGCCGGGGGTGCTTGCTGGCCACAATGACATTGACGTAATTTCGGCTGCGGATGCAGTGGTCGAAGCAGGACAGCAGGCAGTTGGCATCCGGCGGCAGATACATCCGCACCACGTCGGCCTTCTTGTTGGCCACGTGATCCAAAAAGCCGGGGTCCTGATGGGTAAAGCCGTTGTGGTCCTGCTGCCAGACGTTGGAGGCCAGAATATAGTTCAGCGAGGCGATATCCTGCCGCCACGGCAGCTCACTGCACATCTTCAGCCACTTGGCGTGCTGGGCGAACATGGAGTCCACGATACGGATGAAAGCCTCATAGCTGTCGAAGAAGCCGTGACGGCCCGTCAGGAGGTAGCCCTCCAAAAAGCCCTCGCAGAAATGCTCGGAGAGCATGGAGTCCATGACCCGGCCGTCCGGGTCCAGATGGTCGTCGATGCCGGGGATCTGCTGGTCCAGGAAGCGGCGGCCCGTCACCTCGAACACCGCCTGCAAGCGGTTGGAGGCCGTCTCGTCGGGGGCGAAGATGCGGAAGTTGCGGGACTCCATGTTCAGCTTCATCACGTCCCGGACGTAGGTACCCAGCACATACATATCCTGCGCCTCCACGGCGCCGGGGGCCTTGACGTCCACGGCGTAGTCCCGGAAATCGGGGGTCCGCAGGTCACGCAGCAGCAGTCCGCCGTTGGCATGAGGGTTAGCGCCCATGCGGCGGCGGCCCGTGGGCGGGAAGGAGGCGATGAGCTCCACCGGCGTACCGTCGGGGTTAAAGAGCTCCTCCGGCTTATAAGAGCGCAGCCACGCCTCCAGCTGGGCGAGGTGCCGGTCGGTGTCTGTCCCCATGGAGATAGGCACCTGATGGGCCCGCCAGCAGTTCTCCACCGGCAGCCCGTCCACCTCCTTGGGGCCGGTCCAGCCCTTGGGGGTGCGCAGCACGATCATGGGCCAGCGGGGCCGCTTGGCCTCGCCGGTCTTGCGGGCCTCCCGCTGGATGCGCTTGATCTCCCGGATGGCCCGGTCCAGCGCCGCCGCCATCTGCTGGTGCATGACCATGGGATCGTCGCCCTCCACGAAGTACGGCTCCCAGCCGCAGCCACGGAAGAAGCACTCCACCTCCTCGTGACTCATGCGGGAGAAGATGGTGGGGTTGGCGATCTTGAAGCCGTTGAGGTGCAGAATGGGCAGCACAGCGCCGTCGGTGATGGGGTTGACGAATTTGTTGCCGTGCCACGAGGTGGCCAGCGGACCGGTCTCCGCCTCGCCGTCGCCCACCACACAGGCAGCGATCAGATCGGGGTTATCCGCCACGGCGCCGAAGGCGTGGGCCAACGAGTAGCCCAGCTCGCCGCCCTCATGGATGGAGCCGGGGGTCTCCGGCGCCACATGGCTGGGGATGCCGCCGGGGAAGGAGAAACGCTTGAAGAGCTTCTGCATCCCCTCCTTGTCTCGGGTGATGTTGGGATAGACCTCGGTATAGCTGCCGTCCAGCCAGTCCTGCGCCACCATGGCGTTGCCGCCGTGGCCGGGACCGGAGAGATAGATCATATCCAGATCGTTGCGCTTGATGACCCGATCCAGATGGGTATAGATGAAGTTCTGGCCGGGGCAGGTCCCCCAGTGTCCCACGATGGTCTGCTTGAGGTCGCTTTTGACCAGCGGGCGCTCCAGGAGGGGGTTATCCATCAGATACAGCTGGCAGGCCGTCAGATAGTTGGCGGCACGCCAGTAGGCGTGAAGCTGCCGCAGCTCCTGCTCGCTCAGCGGCTGCTTTTTGGAGAAGCGGATGCCGGTTTTGATGGTAGGCATGGAAAATCCTCCTTACTAAAAATATCCTTCACTGCTGAAATGTCCTCTGCTGCTGAAATGTCCTCTGCTGCCGAAATGCTCTTGGCAGCAGGTGCGGTGAAACGGTCACAACAAGGTCTCCCCCGATCTGGCCGATTTCTGACACGAACCGGACACTTTTCTCACCGATCGCTGACAGGAATTTTGTCCTGTCAATGTCCATTTTTGGTACCACGTCCGGTACCATCGATGGACGAGGGCAATCACGCCTGACAGCGTGTCTTTCCGGCGCTTCTTGTCCTTTTCGTCTTGGCGGGCGCCGTCTGCATCTCAAAAAACAAAAATCACTCGAAGATCCATCGTTGGCAGGGGCCTTGCAGTTTTGCCGGAGCAGAAATGCGGCCAGACAAGGAAAGACCCGCAGAGCATACTTTCCGTATGGTCAAGGGGATCGACGCAGTATGGGCGGATTTCTGCCCGGCAAAACCGTGTTTGCCCTTGTTCATCGATGGTAAGTACACCATAATACAAAAGTTGCCCTGCGTCAAGTTGAAATCTTCCTCCTCTCGACCGAAACAATCTCCGGAAAAAACACTTGCCAGATGGATCATCCTTCGGTTATAACAGAAAATATATCCGGCGGATCTGACCGGGTATCCTATAGAGAATGTGAGATCATAAATGTCACTCTGCCCATGTCGGACGGCGAAGGGGCATTTCTTTTTTGCGCTCCGGGATCTGAGAGCAGCTCCAACGAACGCAGGAGGGCAGTTCTATGCCGAAAGCAAAATGGGAATCCGTTATTTTTACCGCCTACAAATTCTTTGACTCCAAGGAGCTTCTCTTTTTCGCGGTGCTGGAGGATATCCACACCGAGGGCTTCGCCGCGGCTCAGCACTCCTTACAGGGAAACACCGCCCTGCCCCCGGCAGAGCGTGCGGCGGCGGCCATTCTGGCGGCCTGCCGCTGGCTGTCGGAGACACGGGAGCTGTTTTAACAGGGGAAGGCTGCAGCGATGTGGCTTTTCCAAGGGATATCGGTTCGCCCATTCTAACCAAGCATTTTACCCGATGGTTAAATTCCCCTAACTGCCAAGTCACAGGAAGGAAGGTACGTTCATGGAATGTGATAGTTCTGTTTTCTCATTGTCCGACGCCTCCTGACGTTTTCATGATACTCAGAAAGCTGCCGAGGCACAAAGATGCGATATATTACAGGTAGAAAACAATAAGGCTCCGACCTTGTGAGCCAGAGTCTTATTGCTTGCCGTTGCGAATGTCACTTTCCGTATTTTGAAATTACCGCCTTATAGGGCTGTGACATGGCCTCTCCTTTTTCTGTTTTCAGAAGGTCATCGACTGCCGCAGCAGCCGAACCAACGGGCCTCAGATGACCTGATACTCCTTCAGCAGCTTCTCGATATCGGTGCCGTGGATCTTGCTGAGGACCTTCTTCAGGGCCATCTTTTCCAGCAGATTCAGCTCCATGTCGATGGGTTTCTTGCCGTCCCGCAGCTTCACGGTGGCATCCAGCAGATCCCGGACATCATATACGCTGCCCCAGACCTCCGGCACGCCACGATCCACGTTCAGCAGGGTGTACACGGCCTCCATACCGGTCCGCATGGAGTACTCCGTGGTGAAGATGGTGTCACGGGGTGTCTCGGCAAACTGGCCCAGGAAAGCGAAGTTCACAGCGCCGTCGGGTACGACCTTGGGCCGATCACCGTAGGCACGGGGCATGAAGAAGGCGTCGATATAGGGCATCATCACAGGGACGGTGTTGGCGCTATTGGCGGCCATGTCCTCGATCTCGCTCTCCGGCACGCCGATGTGATACAGCCACTCCATGCAGATCTCCTTACCGGTACACTCCCGCATAGGCTTTTTCACGTAGTCACCGGGCTTATCGGTAAACAGGGCATACACCCACACCAGGCAATGATCCTTGGGCTGCTGGCGGAACTGAGGCTGGCGGTTGATGGTCCAGCTCATGAGCCAGCTGGAGTCCTTCACGGTGACGATACCGCCGGTGACTACCTTGCCGGTGAAGGGATCCCGCTTGCAGATGTTCTTGATATAGGGGATGATGCGCTGATCCAGCGTCTCCACCGTGGCGCTCATCCAGTTGGTCTGCTCCGGATCATAGCAGAACTTGTCCGGATGGCCGAAGGAGGGGTCCTGAGCGGCGATCTTGCGCCACATATCCCAGCCGCCGCCCTCCTTGATCTCGGTGTTGTAGGGGGCGGGTGTGTTCTGGCTGCCCATGGAGGAGTTCTCTACGCAGCCGCCGTTGGTGATGAACACCAGATCGTTCTCCGTCAGGTCGATGGCCTCGCTTTTGCCGTCCCGGATGACGTCGATGCGCTTGGCCACCTTTCGATCGGCGGTGCAGTCAAACTCCACGTTGGTCACCTGCACGCCGAAGTGGAACTGGACGCCGAAGCCCTCCAGATACTTCACCATGGGCAGGATCATGGACTCATACTGGTTGTATTTGGTAAAGCGCAGGGCGGTGAAGTCGGGCAGGCCGCCGATGTGATGGATATAGCGCTGGATATAGAGCTTCATCTCCAGAGCACTGTGCCAGTTCTCGAAGGCGAACATGGTGCGCCAGTACAGCCAGAAGTTGCTGCCGAACACCTCGTCATCGAAGAAGTCGCTGATGCGCTTGTCCTGCAGCTCCTCGTTGGGGGTGAAGAACAGCTTCATGATCTCCATGGCGCCCTTATCGGAGATATCGAACTTGCCGTCGGTATGGGCATCTTCGCCACGGTTCACCGTGGCCCGGCACAGGGAATAGTTGGGGTCGGCCTTGTTGAGCCAGTAGTACTCGTCCAGCACGCTGACGCCCTCCGTCTCAATGGAGGGGATGGAGCGGAACAGATCCCACATGACCTCGAAGTGGTTGTCCATCTCACGGCCGCCCCGCATGACGTAGCCGATGTTCTCGAACCTCCAGCCGTCGCAGGCGCCGCCGGCAGTGGGACCCTTCTCCAGAATGTGGACCCGCTCGCCCTTCATCTGGCCGTCACGCACCAGATAGCAGGCGGCAGTCAGCGCCGCCAGACCGCTGCCCACGATGTAGGCGGATTTGTTGTCCACGCCCTCCGGCTTCCTGGGATGGGCAAAGGCCTCATAATTACCGCTGGAATAATACATAAAAATGCGCTCCTTTCTGTTGACCGCTGCGCCGCCCCGTCCCCTTCTCAGCACGCACACGGGAGGTCGGCGGCGTCTCGCCGGTATGTTTTCCTCTGATGATGAAAACATACACCTTGGGCGCAATTTGTTCAATAAACAGAAAAATCCCGGTGATAAGTTTTTTATCACCGGGATGGGAGATGTTCAGTTTTTTATCATTCTGCCCCGCTTGATGCAGGCTTGTCCGTCCGCATCCGATTCAGGGCCGCTGCCACGCTGCCGTGGATCACCAACTCCAGCTTCTGCACCATGACCTGTGGGTCGCCCTTCATGTCCCCCTTGATCCAGTCCAGCATCAGTCCCACGAACAGGTACTTATAGAGGGTGGCGATGAGCTCCTTGTCCTCCTGCCGCACGGACATCCCCTGGGCTTTCTCCTCCACCACGCCCTCCATCAAGTCGTAGGTGACCCGGTAGAGGTAGTTCTCCACCTGCTCCCGGCTGACGGAGCGATAGACGTTCAGGATGAAGGGCTTGTTGTCCAGCACCGCCTGAAAGATCTGCAAAAGCCCCTGCTGCCACGTCTCGTAGGTCTTTTTCCCCGCCAGCGCCCGGCTGGCATCCTCCTGACAGCTCCACTCCACCAGATCGTAGATATCCTTGAAATGGTAGTAAAAGGTCATGCGGTTGATGCCGCAGTCCTCTGCAATATCATTGATGGTGATCTTGTTCAGCGGCTTTTGCAGCAGCAGATGCTTCAGCGACGCCTCCAGCGCCCGCTTGGTGACCTGTGACATGGCGGCCCTCCTTTTCTTTCTGCCCTCATGATAGCCTCCCGGCCGCCGCCTGTCAATCCCCATCTTCGCCGCAGGGCGCAGGCGGTGATCACGAGTGTCTCAGAAGCACAGCAGCCCCGGCAGTTCTGCCGGGGCTGCTGTTTCTTCGGCTTGCGAGACGGGGCTTACAGGTTCTCCTGCTTCAGCGCCTCGATGGGGTTTTCGCTGCGGATCTTCCGGGTGGCGTAGAGCATGGTGGCGAACACCACCACGAACACGCTGCCCACGGCGATGGCCACGCTGTACCACGGGATGTAAAACCGGGCGGCGATGCTCTGGGCCACGCTGCGATAGATGCCATAGGTCACCAGCACCGATGCCGGCAGTCCCCACAGCAGCGCCCGCGCGCCGTAGATGATGC
>PPYE01644747.1_pt1 | contig 11746 bp, 9 predicted proteins | sample 1559881 | NCBI WGS metagenome assembly PPYE01 (sample SAMN08240022, study PRJNA423297) | Human gut metagenome, whole genome shotgun sequencing project.
GATGAGCCTGGCGGGTGCAGCCGTTCAGGGGATGCGTGGCGCAGATACGGGACTGAAAAATGGCATTACACAGGCTGCTCTTGCCGGTGCCGGATTTACCCATAATGCCAATCACGGGCTCGTAATGAATAACACCGTGGAGATGTTCAAGGATTTTCTGGCGTATTTCTTCAGGAAGAAACGTCAGATATGATTTCACTTGCGCGGAGAGGGAAGAATTGCTGAATGGCATACCGGTATCCTGTTGATTTCACTGAACCGGATCACACTAATCCGGTTTATCATTCAGGTAATATGGGTGTGAAAATTTTTCCATTGACGGGAAGAAGAGTATGGCTAAAAACAAAGGTATTTGTCGGAATAAAAAATGCAGTAATCCTGTTTCAGAATTTGATGAGGCAAATGCCTTAAGGTTATGCGATGATCATTATAAGCTATGGAAGCGAAATAAAGAGAATCGTCGGGTCAGGAATATTTGTCGTATAATCAGTAAATATGACAAAAGTCTGGACCGGGAGATATTTTATGGAGTAAGAGATGCTGCAAAAAATAAAACGGGAAAGAGAATTATTGAGGACGCAAAAATATTACATCAATGCCGTGCCTCAAAGCAAGTAAGAAAAAGTTTTCACAAGGGTGTGCTTCGGTCACGGGAATGGCTTAATACACAGGAGTTACTGAGCAGAAAACATATATCTGTTACAGGTGAACTATTTAAATTTTACATAAAAGATATTATCAGATTATATTGCTATAAGTTTCTCTACAGCAGAGAATATCTTAATGAAAACGCATACAAAAAACGATATCAGAGTGATATTCACCCCAGAAAAGTTAATGTTCCGATACTGCAACTTGAAGTTGCATGGATAAATAATAATTGCCGTTCAAGTGATTCAAGCACTGATATTATTATCCTTCCGAGGATGATAAGAAGAATGGTTGTATTTAATTATACGAAGATAAATAAACAATTAGAGAAATTGTTAGGGGGGATAGCACGAAAACAAACCTCAGAAAGGAATAAAGGCGGTCTCTATACCAGAATAAAAAAAGAAAGTGACTTTCTTTCTATGGATAGATTTATGGTGGAAATAGAAAATATCATAAGACCTGAAAGGTTTCCGACATCAATTTATCCAGTCTTTTCACATTCATTTATTGAACGAGAGCTTCCGCTACTGAATCTTGCCCGATCACAGTATAAAAGAGCAATAAGTAAAAGAGTGGCGAATTCAATTTTTTATACTTTGCAAAAAACTAACGTGGCATTATGGCTATATCTTGAAATGTTTGCTCTGGTGGCATTCATTAAACTGTATACAGGAAAAGGTTTTGAATTCATAAAGAACATGTGTGTATTTATCGATTATGAGAAAGGGATAATAAAATCCACACATGAAGAACTGCTGGGTGAAATTAAGCGTAACATTCAAGTGAATTTGAAGGTGAATCCTGATAATTTTCCAGAGTTAATAGACATATACAATTCATGCTTTAGTGAAAATATATTGTCATATGATATTCAGGATGGTAATTTTAAATGGCGCTCATGATGTAAAAATATTAATTTCACATTACATATTAATTATTCACAAAAAACATATAATTAATTTCAATGAGTTACATATAAAAATGTTGATGATTAGCCAGCTTAGTATGGTTATGCAATGTGATGCTTAACGCTTACAGATAATAACACATTCATATGAGCTATATATCATAATATTCAATAATCATGATATGCTAATCTGATTATGGATAAAAATTACTGAATGACGCCATATTATGATTGGCAGTGTTTCCTGTATACGATGACTTATCTCTCCCGCATCATATGGGGGCACGTTTCTTAGGAAAAGTGACGGGGTTACAGAAGCCAATTACGATAGTTTGTTGTAGAGTTATCACGAGTTTTTGTTGTTCTGAAGACGGAATCAAAAAAATAATTCCAGAGTAAACCTGTCTGTTTTTTGACCAGTAAAGATCCATGCTGGCCGTGAAAAACTGAAATCAACACTCAGTCTGCATGGATGTCTGAAGATATTGAGAATGTCGGGAATGGTACTATATACGTATTATACAGACATATCTTCACTAAGTGTTATACACGCATTTTCATATGTTTTAGTCGTTAACCTGAGAAAAGTATCTTTACGTAAAGCCCAGTGAATTAACTCAAATCCGATTGAGGTAACCTGATGCGATTTACTGTGAGTTTGCGATAACACTGTTAAATGGCTTATGGATGATTTTGTAACGGCGAGATTGATAAGGTGATTAACTGGCCCTGGTGTTTTTTCTCAGCGTAAGGTGATTATCTTCATCATAAGGCTCTTTTCAGAAAAAGTGTGATGATTGGTTGTGGTGTTTTGATTCAGATGAGAATCTGCCAATGATTATGATGTATTGTAAGAAATAACGCCTTCAGAATGTTGGAGCATGCACTTACACAAACTGTTTTTCTAAAATTAAGGGAACAGTTTAAAGAGTATAAACTGTTCATCTTCTTCAGGATTAAGCTACATTGTTGTTATGACTGACAGGATTGTTTTCTTCCCCTGACTCTGGGCTTAACAGTCCCTGGCGTTGTAGATATTCACTGACTGACATTCCAGAACTACGGATCCTGTCAGAGATTTTACGAAATTGATCCTTCCATTCTGCAGGTAATTTCTTAATTTGTCTGACTTTACAGGCTACACTGTACGGGGTTCGCCCTAGTTTCTCTGCTAGCCAGAAAAGGTGTTTACCAATTTCATCGTCCGGTACATCCTCCAGAACATCTCGCAATAAACTCTCGTCTGCCTCATTCCATGCCACACCAGCATTTGGGAAACGAGGATCGATCTCTCTTTCCTTCTTCTCCTTCTTACTTTGCTCTTTTCGGGATGATACAGATACGACAGAACGTTCTTTTACCGCTGTAATTGCCATAACTGCATTGAGCAGAGATCTGCGCTCCACATCGTTCAGCATTTTTCCTTCACAGATCAAATCATTCAGGATGTCAATGACTAGATTCAGACTTTCTTCTGTTAGCTTCATATTTCAGACCTTGAAGTATGTAGATAATCAGCACAATTACTAATGTGATAAATATCAGAAGATAATTTACAGGTAAACCGGAAAATACATCTGAAGAATAAAGGCCTCAGCTTAACGTTTCAGCCAGTTTGTGAGCTGATTGAGGTACGGCGATGACATTAACGGGAATTACTCCCCTATAGCTCTGAGCTTATTTTTCACCCTGGCAACATATGGTGGCTACTGCGCATGGTTTTGGAGTAGATATCTTACTACTCGTAGAATTGTGCTTACTGGTCAGGCCAGCGCACAGGCATTCCGTGCAATCAATAGAACACTGGTTTTTTAGTCTTCCGTTACCCATCAGGATGTTAGTGCAGATTCCGGTGTATTCGATCAGTTGTTCGGCGAATCAGCGATCGATCACGATGCGATTTCGTATGTTAGGGATGCTGGTATGATTACTCGCTGAAAAATAATGTGAAAAGGCAGTTTTTCTTTAGACATTTAGCTCATTCATGCTGTTGTTTTACGTTTTGCTGTCGTGTGCAGGATTATCTTTTCGTTACGGGACGATTCATTCTGCTTTAATCAGGAGCCATTGGCGTTGCTCAATGGCGGGATGCCGTAAAGTTTTACCGCAGTGATTAATGATGTGAAGTCAACCCGATCCGGATTCAGCGGTGATTTCCCGTTTTTTCGCATCCCTGAAAGCCAAAATTCAGGCTTACCAGCGGAAAAAAAGATGGGCCAATCAGCGTGTGCATGCAACCAGCCTGCGTTATTTCTGGTGCCGGGAGTTCGGCAAGATGTATGGCAGGAAACATTATCACGTGATATTACTGCTCAACAAAGATACCTGGTGCTCGCTCGGGGATTTCAGCGAACCGTCTTCGCTGGCGACGATGATCCAGGAGGCATGGTGCAGCGCCCTGCATCTTGAGCCCTGGCAAGGCGATGGCCTGGTCCATTTTTCCAGGTGGACGCCTTCCCGTAAACCGACATCGTCTGATGCTCGCCCTTCTTCCGATGACACGCCTTTGTCGGGTGGATGTTCTGATACCAGGAAGGCTTCAGACAAAAAGCCAGGTGAAGCCGCTGTGCTCTGGATCAAGCGTGGTGATGTGGAAGCGCTGCAGAAAGCCCGGAACAGAGCCAGTTATCTCGTGAAATATGAGACGAAGCAGCATGACGGTTCCGGGCAACGTAATTATCACGGAAGAGGATAGTGGTGAACCGTACGATCCTGACTGCTGGCGAGGGAAGGTTCAGAACTGGTATGAGGTTTAGTGCTGGAAGATGACTTTGAATCCCGGACTGAGCAGTGAGGGGGCAGTGGGAGGATGCTCTGGTGTAACAGGCCTGGATTGCAAAATACAAAACCGGTTGTACACTCGTAACGGGCAAAAGGATACGGGCAATAACACGTGGTACCCGGTGAGACAGGATCTTGTATCGCATTACCGGGAATATTCTGACAGGTGAAATGTTCTGATAAGAATCATCCTGAGGGAGGATACAACGGATATGCACGTTATTAACAGCGGCATTCGTGATGTGAAATTTGGTGAAAATGTGAAAGTCGTCATGCCAGTAAACCTCTATGAATGTGAACTGGGGGATGATGTTTTTATCGGTCCCTTTGTGGAAATACAGAAGGGATGCATCATTGGCAAGCGGAGCCGAATTCAGTCCCACAGTTTCATCTGTGAGAACGTCATTTTAGGTGATGGCTGTTTCATCGGTCATGGCGTAACTTTTGCTAATGATCTTTTTAAGTGTGGTGGTCCCGATGCCTCTGCAGAAAGCTGGATACGTATCGTATTAGGTAACACTGTAACAGTGGGTAGCGGAGCGACTATTTTAACAACAGAAATTTGCAGTGGAGCAGTGATTGGGGCTGGTAGTGTGGTTACAAAGCCCGTGCTGGTAAAAGGCGTGTATGCCGGTAATCCAGCCAGACTTTTGAGAACGCTTTAATTATTATATTTACAAATCGTAAGCCAGAATTGACTCCAGACCATTATGTGCCTTATTCACCATGAGTGAAATGCGGGATGAGCCTGCAAGTTAAGAGGATATCGGAAACCAGCAACCAGGGCAGTGAGAGCGCTGTCGGGGTCATTGATATCTCCGAAGGGAAGCCCTGGTATAAGGTGTTTGCATAAAATTATTAAACAGGCTCATTTTTAGCGATCCTCATGAAATTCATCGTAACATCCTGAATATATTATGGTGTTTCCTGTCATCTCCGGTATTTATTCCGTTCATGCAAATAACCTGATGAAACAGGGCAACGCCATAAAACCGGATAAGGACAACATGGATTAACGATAAAAATTGTGATCCTGTTTTCATTTTTCACTTTTTGATTCTGGACTGGTATTTACATTTCTAAAAACAGGCATAAAGTGAACACATGTTTGATTTTGAATATATGTTCAACTCTATCTGCGTGGTCGAATAGAAATACAGATTTATTATTTTTGTGTTTTTAAATGTCAGGAGATGTGCCATGTGTGATAAGGAATACATCATCACAATTGGCTCTGCCAATATAGATATAGCCGGATATTCGTATGCCTCCTTAAATTATGCTGATTCTAACCCGGGGAAGATTAAATTCACGCCCGGAGGTGTGGGGCGTAATATTGCACATAATCTTGCTCTGCTGGGTAAAAACTCATGGCTGATGTCAGCTGTGGGAGATGATTTCTACGGGCAATCATTATTAGCACAAACGACTCAGTCCGGCGTTAATGTTGATAAATGTCTGATTGTTAATGGGGAAAATACCTCAAGTTATTTATCACTTCTCGATAAAACCGGTGAAATGTTGGTGGCAATAAATGACATGACGATTAGTGAACATATTTCAGCTGAGTTTTTATCACAGCATATTGATTTTATTCAGGGAGCGAAGGTTATTGTTGCAGACTGTAATATCAGTGAGTCAACACTTGTCTGGCTACTGAATAATGCAGGTAAGGTTCCGGTATTTGTTGACCCGGTATCTGCATGGAAGTGTGTCAAAATTCGTGAACATTTAGCACAAATTCATACTCTCAAGCCCAACCGGCTTGAAGCAGAAACACTCAGTGGTATTTCGCTTTCAGATCGGAATGATGCTGAAAAAGTGGCGGTATGGTTCCATACACATGGTCTGAATCGCCTTGTGCTCAGCATGGGGGGGGATGGAGTTTATTACAGCGAACTGTACGGAGCCAGCGGCTGGTCGCCGCCAGTAAAAACACAGGTGGTGAACGTTACGGGGGCAGGGGATGCCATGATGGCAGGGCTGGCTTCCTGCTGGGTTGATAATATGCCATTTATTGATTCCATTCGATTTGCACAGGGGTGTTCATCAATGGCGCTGGCCAGTGAGTATACCAATAATCCTGAATTATCTGTTGCTAACGTTAAAAGCTTAGTGGAGAAACAGAATGTCTGAAATAACCATTTCTTCTGAATTACTGCAAATTTCACCGGAAGTACAGGATGCCATTAACAGTAAAAAACCTGTTGTTGCTCTCGAGTCAACAATTATCTCACATGGTATGCCTTTTCCTCAGAATGCTCAGACGGCTATTGAAGTCGAAGAAACTATACGTAAACACGGAGCAGTACCAGCCACCATTGCCGTTATTGGCGGTGTAATGAAAGTCGGGTTAAGTAAAGATGAGATTGAATTACTGGGTCGCGAAGGACATAACGTTACCAAAGTCAGTCGCCGGGATTTACCTTTCGTTATTGCTGAAGGAAAACATGGTGCAACAACGGTAGCTTCAACCATGATTATTGCTGCTCTTGCCGGAATTAAAGTTTTTGCCACAGGAGGAATTGGCGGCGTTCATCGCGGTGCAGAACACACTTTTGATATTTCAGCCGACCTACAGGAACTGGCACATACTAATGTCACCGTGGTTTGTGCAGGCGCGAAATCCATTCTCGATTTAGGGTTAACCACGGAATATTTAGAAACATTTGGTGTACCTTTAATTGGCTATCAGACAAGATCATTGCCGGCATTTTTTTGCCGCACCAGTCCGTTTGAGGTCAGTATACGTCTGGACAGTGCAAAAGAGATTGCCCGCGCGATGGCAGTGAAATGGCAAACCGGTCTGAACGGTGGTCTGGTTGTTGCCAATCCGATTCCGGAAGCTTACGCCATGGCGGAAGAGAAAATTAATGCAGCAATTGACCAGGCCGTAAAAGAAGCGGAAGTGCAGGGCATTACCGGTAAAGAAAGCACACCGTTCCTGCTGGCACGGGTGGCAGAATTAACCGGTGGTGACAGTCTGAAATCAAATATTCAGCTGGTATTCAACAACGCAGTTCTGGCCTGTGAGATAGCAAAAGAATATCAACAAATTGTCTGATATAAATGAACGGGCAGTGTGAGGTCGCCCGAAATTACCTGAACCAGATTCCGTGTCTGGTTCAGGTATAAGGGGAGAGCATTATGGACATCATGAGAAGTATAGTGGGAATGGCAGTATTGCTGATAATTGCATTTCTACTATCAGTGAATAAAAAACGTATCAGTTTACGTACCACAGGAGCTGCACTGGTTCTTCAAATCGCGATTGGTGGGATCATGCTCTATTTCCCCCCGGGGAAATGGCTGGTTGAACAGGCTGCACTGGGCGTACATAAAATTATGTCTTACAGTGATGCGGGCAGTGCCTTTATTTTTGGCTCTCTGGTAGGGGACAAAATGGACGTACTGTTCGATGGGGCGGGTTTTATCTTCGCCTTCCGTGTACTTCCTGCCATCATTTTTGTTACAGCGCTTATCAGTCTGCTGTACTACATCAGAGTGATGGGGGGGCTTATCCGTATTCTGGGGGGGATTTTTCAGAAAGCTCTGAACATAAGTAAAGTTGAGTCATTTGTGGCAGTAACGACAATTTTCCTGGGGCAAAACGAGATCCCGGCAATTGTAAAACCGTTTATTAATCGTCTGAATCGTAATGAATTATTTACTGTCATCTGCAGTGGGATGGCTTCGATTGCCGGTTCAATGATGATCGGCTATGCCGGGATGGGGGTTCCGATTGACTATTTGCTGGCGGCGTCGTTGATGGCGATCCCGGGGGGGATCCTTTTTGCCCGTATTCTGAGTCCGGCCACAGAAGAATCAAAAGTCACTTTTGAAAATCTTTCTTTCACTGATACTCCTCCCAAAAGTGTTATTGAAGCAGTGGCCAGCGGGGCGATGACCGGGTTGAAAATCGCTGTCGGAGTTGCAACGGTAGTGATGACCTTTGTTGCTATTATTGCTCTGATTAACGGTATAATCGGTGGTATCGGAGGCTGGTTTGGTTATGGTAATATTACCCTTGAGGGCATTTTCGGCTGGATTTTGGCTCCCCTTGCGTGGATCATGGGCGTTGACTGGGCGGATGCTTCACTGGCAGGAAGTCTGATTGGTCAGAAGCTGGCAATTAACGAATTTGTTGCTTATCTCAATCTTTCACCCTATTTACAGCCAGGCAGTACGCTTGATGTGAAAACCACCGCAATTATTTCTTTTGCACTGTGTGGTTTTGCCAACTTTGGCTCCATTGGTGTGGTGGTGGGTGCCTTTTCAGCCATATCACCTCAGCGTGCACCTGAAATTGCACAACTGGGCATGCGTGCACTGGCGGCGGCCACCCTGTCAAACCTGATGAGTGCGACTATCGCTGGTTTTTTCATTGGGCTGGCATAAAAAATACAATCCCGGGTGTTACCCCCGGGATGTTTTTAACAGATATTGCGCGTTATTAACGGAAAGTGTTGGGTTATTGATGCTGGTGCTGGCACGTGACAGTGCTGCACATGCCATCGCAAAGTGAGCACTTTCCTGGAAACTACTTCCTTCCAGAAAACTGTAAAGCAGACCTGCCATAAAGCCATCATCTGCACCAAAGCTGTCCACAACGGCATGAACGGGCGGTGTGAGCAGAAATTGTTCTCCCTCTCTTTGGCTACAGAAAACGGATTCATCTCCCATCCAGACAAAAATCTGTTGCACACCCTGCTGATGTAGTGCGTTCACTGCGGTGAGTAGATCGGTCTCATTGTTGACAGGGGAACCCCATAATATCTCCAGTTCTTTTTGTGTGGGTTTCAGGGTATGGATATGCGGAAGCCAGTTTTTTACATTAACAGCCTTAAATTTCGACACTGTATCAATAAAAACGGGAATGCCGTCAGCGACCGTAAAGATCCATTCAAGGGCGGCAGGTGTCAGATTACAGTCAGCCAGCACCACGCCAGCGTGACGGATTAACATACGTGAGGCGTCCAGCAACTGCGGCGTCAGTTGTTGCAGAATATGGGTATCATTAATCGCCATCACTGTTTCTGCCTGTAGGTCGGCGATGGAGACATAAGTTGAAGTATTTTGTCCGTTCAGTCGAATACAATTGGTGACATTAACGCCGGCCAGGCGGGTCTGCTCCAGTAATGTTTCGCCATAAAAATCATTGCCTACAGCAGATATCAGATGCACATTGCGGCCCAGAAGGGCGAGATTATGGGCGATGTTGCGTCCGACACCTCCGGCAGAGCAGTAAATACTGCCCGGACTGGAGGATTTCTGTGGATAATGGATATCCGCCACCCCACGGATATCCATGTTAATCGCCCCAAGAACAACACAGTATTCCTGTTCTGTCAGGATGTAGCCTTTCCCTTTAATCGCACCTTTGCGCATCAGATCCATAATGTGTGCAGCAACACGCGACCGACTGATTTGTAAAATCTCAGCAATTTCATTCTGCTGGATCAGTGGGTTGTGACGCAGGATCCTGAGTATCTCTTTTTCTCTGTTGTCCATGATTATGCAACTGCCTGTTCGGTTTTTCGTCAGCGATCATCAAAGTAAATAGCTTCGTTTTTCCCGGTGAACGTGAAGCTAGGGGAGATTATACTTCCGGATGTTCATTCAGGGCAGAAGAATAATACATCAGTTAATTTTCTGTTAGTACTTTGTAGTCGAATGTTTGGGGAGTGTGTCTGAATGACAGCCAGATGGAATGACTTTTTGTAGCCAGGTCATGACTACGACTCATACGCTATTCTTAATTCTTATTTCTTTCCATTATACGCAAGTATTTTTAATTTAGGTTTATTACTATAATTATATTCACTTTGTCTTTATTCACTCTGTTTTTACTTACTCTCTATCTTTACTCATTCCATTACTCTGACCCTCACCCGATTATACTTACTCCCTTCCTTGTCTAATCTTCATTGCCACCATTATCATGGTATCCACCTTCTCCACCTTCTCCACCTTCTCCACCTTCTCCACCTTCTCCACCTTCTCCTTCATTCAATCATAACTACTGTAATTCATACGATACTCAGATAAGTTATTTTACTACGTTGTTGCTAATATCTACCTGTTATCAGTCTTCACTGAAACAGCAATTGATTTTAGTCATTATCCATAATGAACTGTATTGACTTAACGATGATTGTTGTTGACCTGAAGTGTTTTAACTATTCTGGTAAATATCAATACTTCTGTCATCACTGATTAACTGGATGTTTACTCTTTGATAAGGTATCCATGATTTCGTCATGTTTAACAGCGCAGGATAAACAATGAAATTAACAGAGTGAATTCCTGATTATATTTGTTCGTTTCTGATTATCTTGTATGTTAAACAAAATGAAAATTATCCATCCATGGTATATTTTATTCTGGTACCGTGTACCCGTTAACGCTCATGTTTTGAAGTGAGTTGTTTTTAACAGATTAAATGAGAGTGTATGATTTTATCAGGTTACAGATATGTGTTGGCCTTGTACACGTTTTTGCAGACTCACTGAGAGCAAGTTTGTAGTTTATGATGTGACTGGTCGTAATATGTTTCTTAATCTCCCGGTAGTGGGGTTTTATTGCGTATTTTGCAGTGTTTCATTGTGTTTTATTGAATCTGTATTTTTTTACTCCTCGTTTATCTCATTTCTTTAGTCAATGCCATCAGATAATCCATTTCTTTCTGCATAATGCTGCGTATCGTTAATAACTCGTCGTATCCATTCTGCTACAGCATGCCTGATAAATACCATCTGTAAGTTATTACCGTTATGAGCGAAAGCATTAATTCGTTCACAGAGCTTAAAACATCATTAACTTTCAGGAGTCATCAACATGCCTAAATCTTACACACCAAACTGGTTTTTTACCGCGCATAACAGCGGTTCGGCACACCGCTGTACATATCAGCCGCATTATACATACAACATCAACATTCCCGTGCGTCATAACGATCCCGGGAGCATCGAAAATATTCGCGGTGCCCTGCATTATCTGGCGAAAGAAGAACAAAAAGACGGGCTGTGTGCCTACGGCTGCAATGAAGTTCCTGAACGTCCTGCAGCAGGGCGTCCTCGTAAGCCTCACTTCTGATAGTTTGAATCATGAGTTTCCTGGCCCGGAAACACTTCGTCGGTAAAAACTTACCTCGACGATTAATGATGTGAACTGAAGTCAACGGAGATCATTCACCCTGAACCTGCATCCGGTGTTCTGTCCCTTGTCGGTTACCTGATCTTCCTGTTCTGTCCCGGTTCTTTACGTATTCCATCAACCCCATCCGCAAACCATAACATGTCAGCTCATTCACGGGCAGGGCGCGTTGTAGACTGGCCCCCTGAATCTCCAGACAACCAGTATCACTTAAATAAGTGATAGTCTTAATACTAGTTTTTAGACTAG
>PPYE01662464.1_pt1 | contig 11746 bp, 7 predicted proteins | sample 1559881 | NCBI WGS metagenome assembly PPYE01 (sample SAMN08240022, study PRJNA423297) | Human gut metagenome, whole genome shotgun sequencing project.
TGGAGCGCCAGAAGGAAAAGGAAATCCTGTTTTTAAAACAGCAGATCGCAGAGCTTGAGAAGCTGCTGCAAACCTATCGGGACAGCTAATCGTCCGCTTTCGTTAACTGCGGTTTTCCGTCACAGTTTCTTTACTTTTTGGCTATTGGATAGTATACTGAAAGCAGAAAATGGATATGAAGAGAAAGAAGAGGGATCGCTATGGCTTTTGCAGTAACCAGCGAACATATTCTTAAAACTGCCATGCGCCAGTCTGCAATCGATTTATCCTGTGCGCCGGAGGATTTTTTGAGCGGGGAAAACAAGGTCGTCTGCTCAAAGCCGTCCCCGGACGCCAGAAAATATCTGGAGCTTCCGTTTTTATTAAATCTCGTCTCTTACGGAAACAATGTGGTCGCCTCAATATCGCCGACGTTTGAGACAATCGCACGCAGCTATATTGACCGCTTTCCGGCGGAGCACTGCTTTGAGACGCCGAATCTGCATGTGTTAAACGATGCATTACAGGAAAAGGGCTCGCGCGTCTGCTTTATGGCGGAATACTTCCTGCCCGATCCCGCGCTCCTGTCTCCGCTGCCCTGCGCCTATGAGACAAGGATTCTCTCACAGGATGATTTTTCCGCGTTGTACCTGCCGCAGTGGAGCAATGCGTTGTGCGAGAAACGAAAGCACCTGGATGTGCTGGCCGTCGGCGCATATGACGGGGAAACGCTGATCGGCCTTGCAGGATGCTCCGCCGACTGTGAAGAGATGTGGCAGATCGGCATCGACGTGCTCCCTGCGTACCGGCGGCAGGGGATTGCGAGCGCGCTCACCTCGCGGCTTGCCTGTGAGACGATCAAAAGAGGGAAAGTCCCGTTTTACTGCGCGGCGTGGTCGAACGTCCGCTCTGTGCGCAACGCCATCCGCTGCGGCTTCCGTCCGGCGTGGGTGGAGCTTACGGCGAAGCCCGCAGCGTTTGTGGAAGAATGGAACGGCATCCTGAACGCAGAATGAGAAAAGGCGCTAAAAGTTGCTGTGTCAGACAGGATGTTACTTAGAATATAAGCAGAAGAAGCCACGCCGCGGCTTTCGGCCGCAGCGTGGCTTCCTCTTTCCTTATTGGCAATAAAAACGACTAAACGGCCGTTTTGCAGGTTTACATGGTCAGGCTGTCAAACGACTCGCGCAGGGTATCGCAGGACGCGGCAAGCTTTGCGCGCTCATCCTCCGAAAGGTCAAGTTCCAGCACACGGTGGACGCCGTTGGCGTTTACGATGCATGGTACGCCCACATACACACGGTTTTGTCCGTATTCGCCGCGCAGCATGGCGGATACCGTCAACACGCTGTTTTCGTCGCCCAAAAGCGCGCGTGTAATCCGTGTCAGCGCCATGCCGATGCCGTAGTAGGTGGCGCGTTTTGCCTCAATGATCTTATAGGCTGCGGTGCGAACCTCTTCAGAAATCTTTTCCATATCGTCGGCGCAGTATTTATCGGAAAACTCTTTGCACAAATCCATGACCGGCTTGGTTGCAAGCATTGCCTGGCTCCACGGGACAAACTCGCTGTCGCCGTGCTCACCCATGACATAGGCGTGCATGTTCCGCGGATCAACGCCGAAATAGTCGCCCAACAGATAGCGGAGCCGCGCGGTGTCAAGCGCGGTGCCAGTTCCGAGCACGCGGCGCGGGTTGAAGCCCGAGAGCTCACAGGTGATGCGCGTCATAATGTCCACCGGGTTGGTCGCAACCAAAAAGATGCCGTTAAAGCCGGACTCTGTGACCGGGTTGATAATGGAGCGGAAAACTTCCGCGTTGCGCTGCAAAAGATCCAAACGAGTTTCCCCCGGCTTCTGCGCAACGCCTGCGGCGATAACCACCACGTCCGCGTCGGAGCAGTTTCTATATTCGCCGGCGTAAATTTTCATATTGGAGCCGGAGAATGCCAGACCGTGGTTTAAATCCATGGCTTCGCCCTCCGCGCGTTTTTTGTCAACGTCGATCAGAACAAGCTCGTCGCAGACGTTCTGGTTTAACAGGGAATATGCGTAGCTCATTCCCACCATACCGGTTCCGATTAAAACAACTTTGCGGGTATTGTACTTCATAAAAATCTCCATTCTGCTTGTGCCGCGCTCACTGTTTCAGCGGCGGGCGGCACGCCGATTTTTTCATTGCCGGCGTGACTTTTCATACCGGCAGCCTTTCCGTACCGATTTGTGCCGATCCCTTTTGCATAGATACAGTATGTCCGGAATTTTTCATTCCATACTCTTCCTGTACGTTAATCATACCACGTGAGTATAATTGATGCAAGCCCCGCGTTTCTGTTTGTACAAATTTAAAAAAATAAAAGTTATATGCCGTCTATCTGCAACAGGGCAAAATGTATCCTGGAGGGATAGATATAAATCAAAAAAGGCATTGACCCACTGGGTCAATGCCTTGGGCCAATGCCTTTTTCTGTTATTCCGCTTGGCAATCAGTAGCTGAGCTTGATCGTCTTGATTTCGAACGGGCGGAAGGTGAGCGCAATGCCGTTTTCGCAGGCAAGCTCCTCCTGCGACTCTTCGAGCATATTCGTAAGCTCCGCCTTCTTCACGTCAAAGCCCGTATGGAGCACTGTGTTCGCAAAAGTGCCCTCTGCCTCGTAAAGACGGGCGATAAACGCGTTTCCGCCGTCCTCGCACGGCTTAATGGTCTCAATGATGACATTGCCCGCGTCGATGGTCAGAAGCGACGGCAGGGTGTACTCGCCTGCGCGGACGAGCGGGCGGTAGTTTGCCATATACGCTGGCTTGATAACGGTTTCCGCGTTAAAGCCTCCCATGTGCGGCAGGAAACTGTACGTCACGCGGTGCTTGCCCTCGTCCCCGCGCGGGTCCGGACGGATGCCGCCCTTGTGCAGGGACAGACGCATCCTGCCGCCCTCAACGGAGATGCCATATTTGCAGTCGTTCAAGATCGCACAGCCGTACTGCGTCTCGCTCAAGTCGGTGTATTTGTGGTTGACAACCTCAAACATTGCCTGCTCGGTCGAGTTGTTGCGCGTGGTCGGTTTCATTGCGTAGCCGAATTGAATTTCATGACGCGCCTGACGCGAGAGAATCGTTGTGTCGAATGCCGTCTTGAGGAAGCGGCGCTTGTCGTGCCAGTCGATCTCCGTCTCAAAGTCGATACGCGGCGTATGGACGTTGCATATCATGTCCTGACGGATGGTCGAAAGCTCAGACAGTTTGTACGTTCTGCGGATGCGCAGCTGCGCTGCGCCGTTGGAGATGACCTCTTCACTCAAGAGCTCGGCGCAGTCTTTGAACTTCGGCTGAATGTCCGCATCAATGTCCCAGTTGTCCCACGCGCTCGGCACGTCTTCGGCCATTAGGAAGGTGTTGAACGGCAGACCGCCGACCAGCTGACGGCCGTTTCTCTTGTCGATAAAGGATTTGATATAGCCTTTATCGCTGAATGTAATCTCCGCGAACGGCGTGCTGACTTTGCCGTCTTTAAAGGTGAAGTTCTCGTTGCCGCAGGCACAGCGTCCATCATGGGCGACGGTGAGAGAGGACATCGCCGGAAGCTTCAAACGTGCGACAGCCAGAAGTTTGTTGTCGTCCAAATCGCGGACGTACTGCTGGCAGACGGTGTCGTCCGCTGCGATATAGCCCTTGTTCCCGTCTAAATAGATGACGTCGTCCACGTCGAACGGCAAAAGGTTGATGATTGTATCCTTGCTCTGGTCGCCTTTGCCCTTTGTGAGCCTGTCCGCAATCGCCGCCGCCTTTTCGATGACGGCGGTCGTCTCCCGGTTTGACTGCTCATGCGCGGTCTGGATGCAGGTGCCCGGCAGGATATCGTGGAATTGGTTGACAAGCAGCGTCTCAAGCAGAGGATGAATCTCCTCGTCCGAAGCCGGTCTGCCCGTCTTGACAGCTTCTGCGACTGTCAGAAGCTCGGCGTTGTGGATCGCGATTTCGGCCTTGCGGTTATTGCGTTTGATCTGATGCTGGTTTGTGAGTGTGCCGCGGTGCAGCTCAAGATACAGCTCGCCCGAGTAGACGTTCGGGTTCACCGCTTCCTTTTCAAGACGTTTCATGAAGTCCGAAACGCTCATATGCTCCGCCTTCGGGCAGCCGTCTAAGTCCTTCACGCGGCGAGCCATCTCGATCATCTCAAACATTGGTCCGCCGCCGCCGTCGCCCTGACCGTAGGAGATCAAGCGGGAGTCGGAGACTGTTTTCTGCTGAACGAAATCGTTCGAGCCGCGGCCCTCCACGCGTCCGAGCAGGGTTTTCGGGTCCGGCCAGACATGCGTGCAGTTGAAGTGGACGAATACGTCCGTACCATCAATGCCCTCCCATACAAAGGTCTCATACGGGAATTTGTTCGTATCGTTCCACGAGAGCTTGGTGGTTAAAAAGTAGTCCACGCCGCAGCCCTTCATAATCTGCGGGATCGCCGCGCTGTAGCCGAAGGTGTCCGGAAGCCAGAAACAGTCGGAGCGATAGCCGAAATGCTCTTGTGTGTAGCGCTGGCCCCACAAAAACTGGCGCACCATTGATTCGCCGGAGGTGATGTTGCAGTCGCACTCGACCCATACGGCGCCGTTCGGCTCATAGCGCCCTTCTGCGATTTTTTCCTTGATGCGACCAAATAGCTCCGGATAGTGCCGGCGGATGAGTTCCAAATGGAACGCGCTGCTTTGAATAAAACGGTATTCCGGATACTCTTCCATTAAAGCAAGCTGGTTCGCATAGGTACGCGCGCATTTTTTGATCGTCTCAGAAATGTCCCACAGCCAGGCGGTGTCCATGTGGCTGTGGCCCACAAGGCCGACCTTCGGTGCAGATTCCGCGTTTTTCGACTCAAGGCACGGACGCATAATCTCTCTCGCCTGAGCAAGGGCGGCGCGCCAGGTGGATTCATCCGTGTGCTCCGGCGAATAATACACCGTCTCATGCACCCTGGCCAGGCAGTTTATGACGTCCGCACGGCGGAAGCTCTTCTCGTCCATGGCCTCCGCGAGCTGGTTTAAGCAGCGCAGGTCGTAGATGAAGTCCGCGATGTCCTGATTCTTTGTACAGATGTCGATGCTCTCGAAGGTGTAGCGATAAGAGGGAACCGGGTTTGTCTCAAACGGCTGGGTGCCGATAACATGGTGGCCCGCATATGCCTCAATTACAATGTCGATCACCTCGCCCGTCTTCGGCTCCAGGCGGAGCAGGTCGCAGTAATGGTTGCCATGGTCGGTCTCCGAAATTTTGTAGGCGAAGTTGCCGAACGGCACCCCGTTTACATAGAGAAGGGCCTCGTAGCTTCCAAAGCGGGGATAGATGTAAAGCGGCTTTCCAGCAAGCTCCTCTGGAACCGTGAAGCTCCCTTTAAACCAGCAGTAAGAGCGTTGTGCACCCCAGACGTCTCCCGGCTGCACGGCGCTGTAGAGCGCTTCGTCCGCAGGGGCGGCGTAAAGCTGCTCCTTTGTTTCGTATTTGACGACGGATAGTTCGTCCTGCTTTTGGAATACATAGCGGTTGAGCGTGGATTCAAGCTGCGTAAGCTTTGAAAGCATGCGCTCGATCTGCGGCTGATTCAGCATAGCATGTCCTCCTTTAAAAGCCGCGTTTGGGCGGCGGATATAAGCAGACAAAAGAATTCTGCGGCTTTATTGTAACAAGTTAAACGACATATTGCAAGAAAAAAAGAAAAGCAATTGACTTTTATGTAATTTGTGCTATAATCAAATTCGTCGAAAATGATTTTTTTGATGGACGACCTGTTTTGAAGAAAACTACCCCCCAAAACCGAACGTTTTTTGGATATTTCGACCCCAATCGGGCGCGTGTTGTCCAGAAAAATTGCAGGGAACGGGGGCTGTCAAATAATGAATATGCTGCGGATGGCCTTTTCGTCATTATAGATAATACCACGATAAAATATTTAGTGTTTTTGCGAAAAAACTATTGCAAATTTCTTTTGGGTATAGTAATATATATACATACATTACGGGTGCGTATTGCGCATATTGCATAATGTCGCAAATAGTAAGGGGATTTGTCTCTTGTGCAAAGCAGGCGCTGCTCGTAAATTCAATGAAAGAATAGGAGTGAAGACATGGCGAAGGTTAAAGCTGAGAAAGTCAAACGCAAAAAGTTTACCTTTGACGATCTCGAATTGGTTCTCTTATCTTTGCCGACCGTAATCTGGTACCTGGTTTTCAGCTTTTTGCCGTTGTTTGGCCTGCTGATTGCCTTTAAAAACTGGCAAGTTTCCGGTGGATTCTTTGAGTCGTTCTTTTCATCGAAGTGGGTTGGACTTAAGAATTTTAATTTCTTGTTCTCCACTACGATGGCGATGGAGTCTCTGCGTAATACGCTGCTGTACAATGTTGTCTTCATTGTACTGGGCGTTGTAATCCCGGTTACGTTGGCTATCATGATCTCAAACCTGTACTGTCAGAGACTCGGCAAGGTCTGTCAAACGGCGATGTTCCTTCCGTACTTTATGTCGTGGGTCGTAGCAAGCTACTTCCTCTTCGCTTTCTTAAGCGGCGACAAGGGCCTTATAAACGGTGTCATCAAATCTTTGGGCGGTAAGGGCATCAGCTGGTATGGTGAAGAAGCGCTTGGTTATTGGCCTTTCATAATCGTCTTTATGAACATTTGGAAGTCAACCGGCTACGGCATGGTCGTCTATCTGGCAACGATAACGGGCATTGACTCTACATATTATGAGGCGGCCGTTATCGACGGCGCTACCAAATGGCAGCAGACGACAAGGATCACCATCCCGCTGCTCAAACAGATCATGGTCATCATGTCAATCATGGCAGTCGGCAGAATCTTCAACTCGGACTTTGGCCTTTTTTATCAGGTCCCGAAGGATACGAGTCAGTTGTATCCGGTCACTCAGACACTTGACGTCTATGTTTATAACGCATTGATGAATTTGAACAACATCGGCATGAGCTCGGCGGCGGCATTCTTCCAGTCGATTGCGGGCTGCATTACGATCCTGATCGCCAACTTCATTGTTACAAAGATAGACGAAGAGAGCGCATTCTTCTAAGGGGGTGAACGAATAATGGCTAAAGAAAAAAAAGTAAAAGAAAAAAAGGTTTTAGAGGGTCTGGCGAAGTTTAACCGCGTCAGCAAGCCGGCAAACATTATCTTCTCCATCATCTTCATCATTGCCGCACTGTGCTGCGTTATCCCGTTGATTTTCGTTATCATAATTTCGTTTACCGATAAGACGTCCATCGCTGCAATCGGATATTCGTTCTTCCCGCAGAAGTGGTCGCTTTCCGCGTATGAAATGCTGTGGGAATCACGTGATTCGATTGTCAGAGCGTTCGGAGTTTCCATTTTCATTACGGTTGTCGGCACGGTTCTCGGTTTGTTCCTAAATGCCACCATGGGCTATGTCCTCTCCAGACGCAGCTTTAAGCTCAGAAAGCTTTACACATGGCTGGTGTTTATCCCGATGATCTTCAACGGCGGCATGGTTTCCACCTACATTATTTACACTCAGTTGTTGGGACTGCGCGATAACATTTTGGTTCTGATTCTGCCGCTTGCGGTGTCGTCTTTTAACGTCATTATCTTGCGAACGTTTTTCCAGACGACAGTTCCAGATTCGCTGATTGAATCCGGCAAAATTGACGGCGCGAGCCAACTGCGTATCTTCTTCCAGATTGTACTGCCGATTTCCCTTCCGGCTCTGGCAACAATTGGTCTGTTCCTTTGCTTCGGTTATTGGAACGATTGGTGGAACGCGTTCATGTATCTCAATGATCCGGCGCTTTTCCCGTTGCAGTACGTTCTGATCAATATTGAGAGAAGCTTTGAATTCTTTACGAAAAATGCGGCGTTTATCGGTTATGAAGCATATCAGCTTTCTGCAATGCTTCCGCAGGATGGTATGAAGATGGCGCTCGTTGTCATCATCGTTCTGCCGATCGCATGCGCTTATCCGTTCTTCCAGAAATACTTCGTTTCTGGCCTGACAATCGGCGCGGTAAAAGGCTGATTGTTTTTCTAAATCGTATTTAAATCGAAATGATTTAAATAATATTTTTTAGGAGGATTTCGTTATGAAAGGCAAAATCAAACTGCTGTCTCTCCTGATGGCGCTTGCTATGGTTGCCTCCATGTTTGTCGCTTGTGATAACAAGGGCGATACTGGTGACGGCAGCAGCAAAGACAGCAACGAGCCGGTTGAGCTTACTTGGTGGCATTGGGGCGACGCTCCGACCAACGGCGACGCGGCGATCAAAGCGCTGAATGAGAAGTCTTCAAAAGACATCGGCGTAACGATCAAATTCAATTGGGCAACACAGGATGCCTCCAAACTGAAGACGGCACTGTCCACGGGTACAAAGGACGACATCGCATTCATATGCGATTGGTACGGCAACTACCTGGCCACTGCTCAGAAGGGTCAGCTCGCTGACATTACGGAGCTCGTTAAAGCACAGACTGATCTTTGGAACTTTGTTCCGGATTGGGGCTGGAAAGCAGTAACGGTTAACGACAAAATTTACGCTGTTCCGACCATGAAAGACTCTGCTGCTGAGCAGTTCTGGACCTGCAACAAGGATTACGTTATCGATCAGGCTGGCTTGGAAGCTGAATTCAAAGCTACCAACGATAAAGTCTCCTCTGTTACTCCGCTTCTGAGAAAGCTGAAAGAGTATGCAGATGCCGGCCATCCGTATCCACACGACCTGACCGCTCCGATCAACTACGCCAAAGGTGGTTTAAACGGTTACGAGACTGGTTGGGATATCATTCAGCCCGACCTTCACATTGGCGATAAAATCGACGAACCGGGCGTTAAGATCGTTTCCACTTATGAAGATCCGGATATAGTCGCGGTTTATAAAGAACTTGCTACATGGTACAAAGAGGGTCTTGTAAACCAAGACTGTGCACAGCTCGAAAAAGATCCGGAGTATCTGGTTGTCGGTAGTGGTCAGGGCTGGGAAGGCGCAGAGGTTGCTTCTTGGGGCCAGGGAAAAGATTACAAAGTTGCAATCAACAAGAAATACGGCCCGGTTGCTACCCGTGCTACCGTTATTGGTTCCACCAACGCCGTGTTCGCCAACTCCAAACACAAAGAAGAAGCTGTTAAATACCTTGCTTACATCAACACCAACAAAGAGTATAGAGATATGCTCGCATACGGTGCGCCGGATGTGAACTTCAAGTACACTCAAGACGGCAAATTCGTTAAAATTCTGAATAACGATTATCAACCGGCTTCCTTCTCTCAGGCTACTACTTGGATCATGACTCCTACTGAGGGTGTTCCGGAAACCATGTATAAGGATATTCAGGCAATGTCGGAAAGCGCTACCCTTTCTGATTTGATAGGCTTTACTTTCGATCAGTCCGAACTTGAAAATGAAATCGGCGCTGTTACTGCTGTTACAAAGCGGTATGCACAGGGCCTGCAGTGCGGCACCTTCGAAGATGTTGACGGCACACTTGCTGCAATGCTCAAAGAAATGAGAGCTGCCGGCTACGACACCATTATCGAAGAGGCTAACAAACAGGTTCAGGAGTATCTCGGTAAATAATTATTCCCTGAATAATTGAAAAGAAGAACCCGAAGGGGTTCTTCTTTTTTGCCTTAAATCAAGAGTCTAAATTTTCTGTACAAACTTCTTTCTTACATCCTCCAATAAATATCTTCGAATAGCCAAGCCTCTCTTTGCATAATTATGTGTAAAGGATGTTTTTTTGAACAGATTTTGCCGTGCCGCTTGACCTGCTTATGCTTGCACGGTACAATAAGGAGAGGATTATTGTGCGATCCCGGACGAGCCGTTTGATAAAAGCCGTTCTTTTGTGCATGCTGCTGACTGCCTGCAGCATGCATGGCGACCCGATTGATTCATTGTTTGAGCGCATCCATCAGGCAAACAAAGCCTTTTCGGAGGAAAGCGAAACGCCGAGCAGCCAGTCTTCCCAAACCACAGCGGACGAGCCGCTCCGCGGGGTCTGGATTTCCTATCTGGAGCTTTCCAAGCTGGCGGGCAGTGCGGAGGGTGTGTTTCATGCGCAGGCTGCCGCTATGATGCAGCGGGTAAAAGAGGCGGGCGGGAACGCCGTATTTGTCCAAGTTCGCCCGTTTGGCGACGCGATCTATCCCTCCTCGGTTTACCCTTGGTCGAAAACCGTCTCCGGCAGTACAGGAAGTGGGCTATCCTATGATCCGCTGGCCGTATTGCTGGAGCAGGCACACGCACAGGGGCTTTCTTTTCACGCGTGGATCAATCCCTACCGTTTGATGAACGGGACGGATTTTTCAAAGGTAGACAACACTTTTCGTACCGCCGCGTGGTATAATGGAAGTTCCCGCAGTGCATATATGTACGAGGTGAATGGCATCTGGTGGCTCAAGCCATCGAACAGCGAGGCGCAGGCGCTTATCGTGGACGGTGTGCGCGAGCTTCTGAGCAAGTATGCGCTTGACGGCATCCATTTGGATGATTATTTTTATGCCGTTTCGCCGGAGTCGCTGGGCGAAACGACCGCATCCGCAAAGGAGAATAATACGCGCCTGATCAAAACGCTTTATGATTTGACGAAAGAGCTCAAACCGAATGCACTGTTCGGCGTAAGCCCGGCAGGCGGTTTTCGTAAGGACAGCACGCTTCCGGTTTCCGATACCGGTGCGCTCTCAACGGATCTTGCACTGTGGTGCCGGGAGGCTGGCTATCTTGATTATGTGATGCCGCAGATCTACTGGGACGAAACGCACGAAATTCAGCCCTTTACCATGACATTGGAAAAATGGCGCGCGTTTGTAACAGAGCCATCGGTGCGGCTCTATGTCGGGCTGGCCTCGTATAAATTTGACGCCGCTACTATTGAGAAACAAAAGCAGGCAGCCTTGGAAAAAGCCGACGGATTTTGTCTGTATCGGTATGACTATATCTGACGTTTAGGAGAAACGGACATGAAAAAAGACGGGGAGAACAGCGTCCCGGAGCCCTCGCCGGAGCCGCAGAAAACAGGCCGTGCCGGCAGGACGTTGCGCATCGTCCTGTTTCTTTGCATCGCGCTTCTGCTGGCGGCGGGCAGCACCCTCGGCTGGATTCTGTTAAAACAAAACAACGACGCCGCAGAGGCTATGGTCCAGCTTTCCTCTGAGGGGAGTATTGCGGAGGAGTCCGGCGGTACGACGACGGAGCCGGTTGCTGTTCAGATGCCGGAATCGACGCGTGCCGCGCGTATTCGTCCCGGAACGGATTTTTTGCTGATTTGGCGGCGGATGAGACCGCATTGCGGGAGGAAACGGACAAGCTGTTTGGCCTTTTGGAAACCTATGGCATGGATACGCTGTTCGTGGATGTGCTCTGCGACGGCGCGGCGATCTTTCCGGTGGATGGCGTAAAACAGGCATATGGCACGGATCTTTTAAAACTGCTTTGCGATACCGCAGCGGAGAAGGGTGTGCGCGTATACCCGGTGTTTTCAATGGCCTCGCTCCGCTCGTTAGATGGGACACAGTACCGCTATCCGGCCCTTGCCGCGCCGGGGCTGCTGGACGACGTGCTGCAAACGCTTTGCTCCGGCTATGAACTGAGCGGGTTTGAGGCGACGGACTGCGCGGCCCAAAAGTCCGGCGAACTGTATGCAAAATACGCCGCGTCCGGCTCCTGTCTTTCTTTTGAGGAGTACCTTATCACTGTAAGCAGCGGCGCATCTTTCCGCGCAGTGCACACCGTAAAACGGTACAAGCCATCGCTGCCGGTCGGACTCT
>PPYE01483722.1_pt1 | contig 11745 bp, 7 predicted proteins | sample 1559881 | NCBI WGS metagenome assembly PPYE01 (sample SAMN08240022, study PRJNA423297) | Human gut metagenome, whole genome shotgun sequencing project.
CCATTCTTGGTCCCCGTATCGGTAAATATGGTAAAGACGGCAAATCAAAAGCTATCCCAGGCCATAGCCTGACTATTGCTGCACTGGGGGTATTCATTCTTTGGTTCGGATGGTTCGGATTCAACCCCGGTTCTCAATTGGCAGCAGCAACCGAAGCCGACGCAATCGCTATTTCCCACGTATTCCTGACAACGAACCTGGCTGCTTGTGCCGGTGGTTTCTTTGCTCTGTTGGTGAGCTGGATGAAATATGGAAAACCATCCCTGTCATTGACACTGAATGGTATCTTGGCAGGTCTGGTAGGTATCACAGCAGGATGTGACGCAGTATCTCCCGCAGGAGCAGCCTTGATAGGTGCGATATGTGGTGTCGTAATGATATTCTCCGTTGACTTCATTGACAAGGTTTTAAAGATAGACGATCCGGTAGGTGCATCTTCCGTACATGGTGTGTGTGGTTTTTTAGGAACGATTCTCACAGGTTTGTTCTCTACCAGTGAAGGTTTATTCTATGGATACGGTTTCGGATTCCTCGGTGCACAACTATTCGGAGCATTGGTAGTAAGTGCATGGGCAGCAGGCATGGGATTCATCATTTTCAAAACGCTTGATAAGATTCACGGACTTCGCGTTCCGGCACGTGTCGAAGAAGAAGGTCTTGACATTTACGAACACGGTGAATCTGCTTACAACTAAGTTACTTATAATTAAAAGTAAGTCTACTCATCAGTAAGTGAATTAGGCTATATAGATTAAAAAGATTTATCCCGGGCGGGCCTGACCGCCTTCCCGGGAACCACACAGAGAAAATTATTTGCTCTAACATATTTAACAACAAATCAAATTAGGTATTATGTCAAAACTTAGATTCAGAGTAGTAGAGACAGCTTTCAAGAAAAAGGCTGTTGAGGTAGCAACACCTGCCGAACGTCCTTCGGACACGATGCCTTCGTTGAACATGACGGCAAAGGTGGTATGATGGAAGAATTTACAGGTAAACTGCTCGTACAGCAGGAGCCGGATGCTTCTTCTTTCCCGAATGGCGGTATCCGTAATACATTCGAAGCTCGCGGATACAGCGCATGGGACCCCTCGTCACCTGCTTTCATCGTGGATGATACACTTTGCATCCCGACTGTATTTATCGCATATACCGGTGAAGCTCTTGACTATAAAGCTCCCTTACTGAAGGCATTGCGTGCTGTAGATAAAGCAGCCGTAGCCGTATGTCAGTATTTTAATCCGGAAGTGAAAAAAGTAGTTGCTTACTTAGGATGGGAACAGGAATACTTCCTGGTAGACGAAGGATTGTATGCCGCACGTCCGGACTTACTAATGACCGGTCGTACTTTGATGGGACATGACAGTGCCAAAAACCAACAGTTGGAGGATCACTACTTCGGTGCTATCCCCACCCGCGTAGCCGCTTTCATGAAGGACCTTGAAATTGAAGCGTTAAAATTAGGTATTCCTGTTAAGACTCGTCACAACGAGGTTGCCCCGAACCAGTTCGAGTTGGCTCCTATCTTTGAAGAGTGTAACCTTGCTAATGACCATAACTTACTGATTATGTCATTAATGCGTAAGGTAAGCCGCCGTCATGGTTTCCGTGTACTGCTTCATGAAAAGCCGTTCAAAGGTGTCAATGGTTCAGGTAAACACAACAACTGGTCTTTGGGCACTGATACAGGTATCTTATTGATGGGACCGGGCAAGACTCCGGAAGACAATCTGCGTTTTGTTACATTCGTTGTCAATACATTGATGGCAGTTTATCATCATAACGGACTACTGAAAGCTTCTATCTCCAGTGCTACCAACGCCCACCGTCTGGGAGCGAATGAGGCACCTCCTGCAATTATCTCCTCTTTCCTTGGAAAACAGTTGTCGCAGGTATTGGATCATATCGAAAACAGTACGAAAGATGATTTAATCAGCCTTAGCGGTAAACAGGGAATGAAGTTGGATATTCCGCAGATTCCTGAATTACTGATCGATAATACAGACCGTAACCGTACTTCTCCATTTGCTTTCACAGGCAACCGCTTTGAGTTCCGTGCCGTAGGTTCCGAAGCAAACTGTGCTTCTGCCATGATTGCATTGAACTCGGCCGTAGCAAATCAATTGGTGAAGTTTAAAAAGGACGTGGATGCGTTGATTGAAAAGGGAGAACCCAAAGTTTCCGCCATTCTTGAAATCATCCGCGGATATATCAAAGAATGTAAAGCCATTCATTTCGACGGTAACGGTTACAGTGACGAATGGAAGAAAGAAGCTGCCCGTCGTGGACTGGATTGCGAAACCAGTGTTCCTGTTATCTTCGACAATTACCTGAAACCGGAAACAATTGCCATGTTCGAAGCTACCGGTGTAATGACCAAGAAAGAACTGGAAGCCCGTAACGAGGTGAAATGGGAAACTTATACGAAGAAGATTCAGATTGAGGCACGTGTATTGGGTGACTTGGCAATGAATCATATCATTCCGGTTGCCACTCAATACCAGACGGACTTAATTAATAATGTCTATAAGATGCAATCTCTTTTCCCGGCAGAAAAGGCTGCGAAATTGTCTGCTAAGAACCTGGAGCTTATTGAAGAGATTGCCGACCGTACAGCTTTCATCAAGGAGCATGTAGATGCAATGATTGAGGCTCGTAAGGTTGCAAACAAGATAGAAAGCGAACGGGAAAAAGCCATTGCCTACCACGACACGATTGTCCCGGCACTGGAAGAAATCCGTTATCACATCGACAAGTTGGAACTGATTGTTGACAATCAGATGTGGACGCTTCCAAAATACAGGGAACTATTATTTGTGAGATAGAAAAAAAATTATCTATTTCTTTTGTTGGTTGTTTTAAGTTTGCGGGGAGGGGTGCTGTGAAGCAGTCCTCTTCTTTTTTTTATTCGATAATCTTTGCGTCTTCAATATCATCATCGTCATGCATAACCGGAGCCTTCGGGCGGCGACGGGCAAACTTGAACCAGTTTATCAATTCGGAAAGAGAATAAACCAAACTGCTGATACCAATAATTATAAATGCAGTATTACGCGCTCCTGTCGGATTGAACAAAGCGATAATACCCGCAATAAGAATCAGCGAAGGAATCAGATAAAAAGCTCCCGGAACGGGCATCCACCGACGAGCCATCGACAAAGAAGCAATCTGTTGCACTCCTCCCATAATCAGGATAAATCCCAATAAAAACATCAGGACATCTGCAAAGAATTCAGGCATCACAATCAACCAAAGTCCGAATAATAAGCTACCGATTCCTTCTATCGGAAAACGGGGAGCTGCTTCACCTTCCGGTCTTTTCCGGCCGAAATAGCCAAAAAGGCTGATAACACCGGGAATCAAGAAGGCAACACCTACCGTAATGACAATATAACTGGCAGCCGCATTGGGCCAAATCACGAGTACCAATCCAATCACAAGTGCGAAGAGAATGCGAATAAGGGAATAATTCATTGTTTTCATAAATTCTATATTTTTTAACCGAGTCTGTTCCAATACTTTTGCGAATATAAGTGTTTCTACTGATATATAAAAATAACAAATAAACATTGTAATAAGTTCGTAATAATATCGTTATGACGATTACATCTCACATTGATATTTTTGCAGAAATTTTAAACAGTTCCTTTTTCACAATGAAACAAAGCGAAATAAAAAAGAAATACCCTTATGTAGAGCGTGACATCAGTTGGATGTACTTCAACCAACGTATTCTGCTAGAAGCCGCCCGTCCAGAAGTGCCACTGCTGGAACGACTCACTTTTCTTGGCATCTATTCAAATAACCTGGATGAATTCTTCCGTGTCCGTGTAGCGACTCTGAACCGGATCGTAGAATATGCCGATAAAAACATACAAGCAGAACAAGAAACCGCCGCCTGCACTCTGAAACAAATAGGAAAGCTGCACAATCGTTACTACAAGCAGTTTGAGGAGATATTCGCTTCCATTATGGAGGAATTGAAGAAAGAGAATATCTACGTCATCAAAGATGCGGAAATGACGGACGAACAGAAAGCATTCGTCACTTCTTTCTATCGCAACAAACTGAATGGTTCTACCAATCCGCTTTTCCTCAATGGAACCCGCCCGCTGGACGATCAGACAGATGAGGATATTTACCTTGCCATCCGTCTGCTGCGCAAAGATGAAACGGGAAAGATAAAGGAGAAAGACTATGCAGTGATTGAACTGCCGACCGGAGACTTCGGCCGTTTTATTCAATTACCTGATTCGGATGGAAAAACATATCTCATGTTTCTTGATGACGTGATCCGCTATTGTTTGCCGATGATTTTTGTTGGCATGAAGTACACAGATTATGAGGCGTACACTTTCAAATTCACTAAAGACGCCGAAATGGAAATTGACAGTGATCTGCGAACAGGGGTACTTCAGAAGATTTCCAAAGGTGTGAAAAGCCGGAAGAAAGGGGAACCGATCCGTTTCGTCTATGACGAACAAATTCCTAAAGACTTGCTGAAAAAGTTGACCGGCCGCCTGAACGTGGATAAGAATGACACGCGTGTAGCCGGAGGACGCTATCACAATTTCAAGGATTTGATGAAATTTCCGGTTTGCGGTCATCATGAACTGAAATATCCTGTTTGGGAACCTATCTTCAAGCCTGAACTGAATGGCATGGAAAGTCTGCTCACTTTGATTCGTCGGAAAGATCGTTCCTTACATTATCCTTATCATAGTTTCGATACTTTCATCCGTGTGTTGCGAGAAGCCGCTATCAGTAAAGAAGTAAAAAGTATCAAGATGACGCTTTATCGTTTGGCTAAAGACTCCAAAGTGATAAAGGCTTTAATCAGTGCAGCCAAAAACGGAAAAAAAGTCACAGTAGTTATCGAACTGTTGGCACGTTTTGATGAAGCGTCTAATATCAACTGGAGCAAGAAAATGCAGGATGCGGGGATTCATGTTATTTTCGGAGTAGAGGGTTTGAAAATTCATTCTAAATTGCTGCATATCGGCACTCGGCACGGAGATATCGCCTGCATCAGTACAGGAAATTTCCATGAAGGAAATGCACGTATGTATACTGACTATACCATTATGACTGCTCACCGTCCCATTGTCCGGGAAGTCAATGCCGTATTCGATTTTATCGAAAAGCCTTATACTCCTGTTGATTTCAAAGAATTGCTCGTTTCTCCCAATGATATGCGTAAACGATTCATTGCGCTTATCAACAAAGAGATAAAAAATAAGGAACAGGGAAAAGAGGCTTATATCCTTGCTAAAGTAAATCATATTACTGACCGTGCACTTGTTGAAAAGCTATACGAAGCCTCAACAGCGGGTGTTCAAGTGGAACTGGTAGTACGCGGTAACTGTTCTTTAGTGACAGGCGTTCCGGGTATCAGCGAGAATATACACATCAATGGTATTATCGACCGTTATCTCGAACATTCGCGCATTTTCATCTTCGCCAATGGTGGAGAAGAAAAATACTACATTGGTTCTGCCGACTGGATGCCTCGCAACCTGGATAATCGTATTGAGGTGGCGGCACCGGTCTATGATAAAGAAATCCAGGCAGATTTAAAACGAATTGTCTGCTACGGATTCCGGGATACGGCAAAAGGAAGAATTGTGGATGGTACAGGCGAGAACCGGGAAAAAGAACGGGAAGAGAACAGTGTCCCATTCCGCTCACAAGAAAAATTATATAACGAATACAAGAATACATTATGATAAGTATGAAGAAAGTTAATTATGCGGCAATAGATATAGGCTCTAATGCGGTGCGGCTGCTGATAAAATGTGTAAACGAGGAGAATGCGCCCGAATTAATGAGTAAGGTACAGCTCATCCGTATTCCGTTACGGTTGGGAGAAGACGCCTTTACTGTGGGGGTTATCTCTACAGAAAAAGAGAAGAAACTGATTCGGCTGATGAAAGCCTACAAACAATTAATGAAGATATATGATGTGGTAGACTATCGTGCGTGTGCCACCTCTGCCATGCGTGATGCACGTAATGGCAAGGATATCGTTCAGCAGATCGTCAAAAAAACGGGTATCCGTGTAGAAATCATCGACGGGCAGGAAGAGGCGCATATTGTTTACGACAATCATATCGAACAGTTATTTGCTTCAGGACAAAATTACTTGTATGTAGATGTAGGAGGTGGTAGTACGGAAATTAATCTCATCAGCAACGGTGAACTGAAAAATTCCCGTTCATATAATATAGGTACGGTACGTATGCTTAGCGGTATGGTAAAGGAAGAAGAAAAGGAAGCTTTGCGCACTGACCTGATAGGGCTTGCCACAGAATATACCCCTATCAGCATCATCGGTTCGGGAGGAAATATTAATAAGTTATTTCGTTTAGCGGACAAGAAAGACAAAAAAGCGTCTCTCCTACCCATCGAATCACTGCAAGATATATATGAAACATTAAAAGCCCTCTCTACCGAACAACGTATTAAGCAATATAAGTTGAAACCGGACCGGGCCGATGTTATTGTTCCTGCTGCAGAAATATTTCTCGAGATAGCTACTCATGTAAAAGCTACCGGAATTATTGTACCTACCATCGGACTGTCCGACGGTATTATAGACAGCTTATACACGCAAAACATGAACAGACCTGATTCTCCGCAATCTCGATGAATGAATATATAAAAAACTCCTGATACTAAGTCTGGATATACTAGTATCGGGAGTTTTTGTCTCATCTTGCTATAATGTATAGATTCATCTTTAAAAGAGTTAGGTATTCGGATTTTGTTCTTTATATTTGTGCAACTATATATTTGAAACAATATGGATATAAAACTTAGAATTGAGCAATCTTCGGATTATCATGAAACCGAAAACATTACACGGGAAGCATTCTGGAATCATTATTCTCCGGGATGTGACGAACATTACCTCCTTCATATTATGCGTAACCATCCTAAGTTTGTGCCGGAGCTCGATATTGTTGCAGAACATAATAACAAGATTGTCGGTAATGTTGTCTGCCTCAAATCATTTATCATGGCAGATGACGGTAACCAATATGAGGTTTTGAGCCTGGGGCCCATTTCTGTCCTCCCCGAATACCAACAGCAAGGTATCGGAGGAAGAATGATTGCACTTACCAAAAAATTAGCTTCCGAAATGGGATTTCGTGCTATTTTACTTTGTGGTGACCCGGATTATTATCTCCGACAAGGATTCATTCCTGCCGAAACATTAGGGATTCGCACTGAAGACAATATGTATGCTACTGCTCTTCATGTTTGTGAATTATATGATAATGCTTTAGCCAATGTAAAAGGCCGTTATATAGAAGATAAAATATATCAGATTGATAAATCTGCTGCTAATGAGTTCGACAAGCGATTTCCTCCAAAAGAAATTGTAGTTGGTACTCCGTCACAAAAACGGTTTAATCAGATAGTAGTGATGCAGAAAAAAGCGAATTAAGGTTGAATAACCTAAATCGCCTGATTTGTACATCTCTGGAGCTCGGTCCTGCTATGATATTAAGCAACTATCATTCAATATAGTTACCATTCTTCGTATCTTTGCAGTTACAAAACATTCAACATGAGAAATTTGAATTTACAAAAAGATACTACTGACACTTTGTAATTCTTAATCTATCAGGGATCGCTTCTTTCCTCCCTTTGGCTGAAGTAAAATTTTTCTGCCACTGTAGAGGGCTTTATTCAATTCACTATTCTACAATTAAGCATGATATATATACATTTTAATACGCGCACAGCATTTCTACAATCAAACGGGCATCACATGTACTAATAAAGTTCCCTTTTACTTTTTTCTTTTTACCATTATCAAAGCCCCAAATAGAAAAATCAATGGAAAGAAAGTAGGAAATTCTAACAACATTTACGATATAGCGACACTATCCCAATGGTTTGTTTACTTCATCCATAGCTTTTGATGACATTATCCGCATCTTTTACTTACTTTATCCTTATGTTTTTTACAAATATAGCGGCGCTTTTGATGTAAATATGCGGTGCTTTACGCAATAAAGGCATTGTTTTTCAATAAATCATGGGGATTTTCCTGCTAATAGAGAAGAATGATAGAACATGAGAGATAGCAAAACCCTTGATTACACGAACAATCGTCAGAATAATCAGAGATTCTAAAACTTTATGTATTTACTTTGTCATCGAATGGGTAATTACATAAAAAGGGGAGCATTAAGGCAGCACTTACTTCCTACAATCTCCCCATAATCAATGCACACAAGTTCTTTTCGAATAAAACTGTTTGCAATATTTCTCTTTAATAGTTTTAGTACTGAATCACTTTATCACTACTAACTGTCTTATACCAATCAGTAGTTGAGCTCTGATCGTGTGCCCAATCTGCAAATTTAGAATATGCGTTCGTTATCACTGTTGTTTCTGTTGGATAAGCAAATTTATCAGGAACACACAAAGCCCATGTATTATTAACTGCCTTGATTACCTCAAGCACCTCATTATCCGCCAATTGTCCATTCGCCGTAGCCGAATTAAAATGAGTCAAATGGATTTCTGTTCTCTTTTGACCTATCCCCTGATAAGCAATGAAGAAGTCTAAACCATCTGTCACACTAGGGACGGATATTTCATTTTTAAGTTTGACGTTCACTTCAAGAGTATATATATCTGTAAGAGGAGTGCTAGCATTCCCAGTATTCAACATGGGGCGTTGTGCTCCTGTATATCCATATACATAATGTGCGTCTCCAAATAAAGGAATCACAAGTTCATTGCCATTGGCTTCATAAGATGCATTTTCAAATATACCAGAATTTAATGAGCCGGTACGTTGAGCAGCGCCTGCACCAAAACTTATCTCTTCCACATTATTTTTGTCTATTCCTCGTATTCTCAAACCAGCACCTAATTGTTTCACGGCACCAACTGCCCGAAGGTCAATTTTATATTTTAGTTCTTTCACATCATTACCGGCTGCAGGCAAAGTTACATTCAACACAATATCATTGAAATCGTAATCTCCTGCTTTCGGATAGTTATCTTCGAAAGCATAAGAATAAACTGCATATCGAATTTCTACATCATCAGGTTTTTCATCAGAGTTATACCCTTCTTTAACACAGTCACCGTCAGCAGGAAGTATAAATTCTGCTTTGCCCGGATTACAATAGGTAGCACCTTGCTGTAATCCCTTATTTACTAGCCATGCAAAAGGAGACCAGTTATAATGTGCTTCGCCTTTATATGTTTGATCTGTTATTTCACAAATGATATTATTACTTACTTTAGAAGCAGATTGAGCCAGACCGGAAGTATTATCTATTTCGTGAATTCTTAATAAGGCAGTTCCTTGTGTCGGACCGGTAACTGTTCTGAATAAATTAGCTTTGCCCGTACAAGTCAACATGGATTGTGCTTCCATCACGATATTATTATCATTTCCATTACCCGTCAATTCTTTGCAAATAGCTTCGGAAGTATTTCCCATAACAAGCGTACCAAATTGTAATTTTCCAGCTTTCAGATAACAACCGTTTTTAATATTAGTATTATTGTTGCCATCTATATTTTCGACTTCAATGGTTCCATGATTTATCAATGTCGTACCATTTGTAGAAGCATTATAAGAATTCAGTTTAAGTGTTCCATAATTCACAAAATCAACTCCGTTTCCACTTCCATCAATTTTCAAAAAGTCACAATCAATCGTACCCGCATTATAGTTTGTACGCCCAGCCGAACTATTTGTTATCTGAATACCTCTGTCACCAACAATACTTCCTCCCTGCATCACAGTTATATAAGAAGCCCGCGTTAATATCAGACTCCCATTTTTAGCAATCTCTATCTTTCCACCATTCTCAACGATAATTTCTGTAATATCAGAAAATTGATTACTATTCTCTATAACCCATGTGCTTCCTTGAGGAACGATTACTTTCACAGCACTTATTTCTCCATCTCTATTTCCAGTTGCACTAAATCCAGCTTTAAAAGTTCCTTCCTGAATCTTAAACCAACGCTCACTTTCTGTAAAAACAGGAAATTGACCATAACTTCCACCCCAGCCAGACTTTGCAGAAAGATCCCAATTAGCCTGAATGACAGTAGAAATTGCCTTTTTAGCACTAATAAAATCGGCTGTATAAGGAGCTTCCATGACTGGTATACTAGTCGTCACAGCTCGTGATATAGAACGTGTTGGCGTACCTTTGTCTCCAAAGTGCGCTGTCACTGTACCATTTTCAATCGCTGTCGGTTGGACCAGATAACGTTTGTGTTCATCTATACGCGCAACAAACACTTTATCAAGAGATGTTGCGCAATCCATCACCACATCCAAAGTCATACTTTGAGTGGCAGTTCCTTCCGCTAAGAGTTTTGCTGTACTTTCCGGGCTTAATGGATCGGCATCAAATATCTGTATCTTATAATCTACTCCTTGATCCCCATTGATTGACACATGTGCCGTTACACTTCGTGACATTGTCCAATCACCATCAGAGTCGATGTTTTTTACAGGAAAAGTTTCTTCGTAAATTTGTTTCAGTTGATCTGCATTAAACAGATTTTTCTCATTATCAACGCAACTAATAAAACTGATAGAAGATACTAACAACGAAAAAGTGAAGATTTTTACAATGCTTTGTTTCATAATCTTTAAATACTTAAGTTTGCTTTATTTGCACAAAAAATAAAAATCATTACGAATCAACAATCAGCAATGAATGTACAAAGATAGTTGTATTTACAAATAAGAAACGGATAAAGTTGTATTTTTCGACCTACGGTTAACATCTTTTAAAAGATAAGACTTTAATTACTCCCAATAAAAAACGACCTATTACATTATTGAATATTAAAAGCTTAGAAGTACAAATATGCAATATGCAATCAAAAAAAAGAGTTGCAGATTCTATGCAACTCTCAATTAAACGACAAAGATCCAGTGTTACAAAGCACTACAACTACAAAATACCGAGCTCTTTCACCTCCTTATTAAAAGGATAAAAATTAAAAACTAAAAGGGGAAAATCAATGGTAATACAAAAATCATCACGATTCCCATAATAATCTGCAACGGCAATCCTACTTTTACATAATCCATAAAGGTATATTGACCGGCAGGCATCACCAAGGCGTTAGGCGGTGTAGAAAATGGGGAAGCAAAACACATACTTGCACCTACCGCCACAGCAAATAAGAAGGGAACCGGGCTCACTCCAATCTGTATGGCACTTTGTAAAGCAATCGGTGCGAGTAAGACAGCAGTAGCTGTATTGCTAATAAACATCGTCATCAGCGAAGTTGTAAGGTAAATACCTGCCAACAATGCAACCGGTCCGTATGATCCCAAGCCGGTCACCAATGTGTTGGAAATATATTCCGAAGCTCCCGTTTTCTCCAATGCCAGAGACATAGGAAGCATGGCTGCAATCAATACAATGCTTTCCCAGTTAATCGTTTTATAAGCCGCTTCTACATTGCGGAAACATCCCGTGAGCACCATCAATATACCCGCTATCATAACAGCTGTAACCGGAGCAACCGGAATGAAGTCAAAAACCATCATTGCCACCATTAACACCATAATAGCAGCTGCCACCGGAGCTTTATAGTCTAACGTAACTTTAGCCGCTTCCGCCAAAGGTTGTCCCAAAACAACCCAATCAGAATCCTCTTTGCTAAGACGGGCTATATTATTCCATGTTCCTTGCACCAAAAGCACGTCACCACTATGAATACGCTCATTCCCCAAAT
>PPYE01030979.1_pt1 | contig 11738 bp, 10 predicted proteins | sample 1559881 | NCBI WGS metagenome assembly PPYE01 (sample SAMN08240022, study PRJNA423297) | Human gut metagenome, whole genome shotgun sequencing project.
GCGTGGATGTTGAGGACATCGATGATTCGCTGAAGGCGGTTGTGGAAACTAAGCAGACGGAGCTGTTGTTCGTCGCATTGTTCCTGCGCATGCTCAAGCTTGGTGGCCGTTGCGTGTGCATCGTGCCGAACGGCGTGCTGTTCCGTTCCAACTCGAAGGCATACCGGCAGTTGCGCGCCGAACTGGTGGACAGCCAGAGGCTCGAAGCGATTATCTACATGCCGTCAGGAGTATTCAAGCCGTATTCGGGCGTAAGCACCGCTATTCTCGTGTTCACAAAGACGGACGCGGGCGGCACGGACAAGGTTTGGCTCTACAACATGGAGGGTGACGGATACACGCTCGACGACAAGCGTGACCCGGACGAGAAGCACAACGACATTCCCGACATTCTCGAGCGATGGGGAAACCTCGACGCGGAAGAACAGCGCGCCCGTACTGATAAGAGCTTTCTGGTGCCGAAGAGTGAGATCGCGGAAAACGATTACGATTTCAGCTTCAACAAGTACGCGGAAACAAAGTACGAACGTATTGAATATCCACCGACTGAGGAAATCCTCGCCGATCTTGATGATTTGAACAGGCAGATGACGGAAAGCCTCGCGGAACTGCACAAAATGCTCGGAGGAGGCCAGAATGACTGACAAACACCAATTTGACGGACAGGGTGTGAAACTTGGTGATGTAGCTACCTATATCAATGGATACGCATTCAAGCCTGCAGATTATTCTTTGAATGGAAAACAGATTATTCGAATTCAGGATTTGACGGGGAACGCGTATCAGACGAATAATTTTGCCGGTGAATTGGATGATAAGTATCTAGTTTCATCTGGCGATGTATTAATTTCATGGTCTGCAAGCTTAGGAGTATTCGAATGGAATAAAGAAGAAGCATGGCTCAACCAGCATATCTTCAAAGTAGTTTTTAACAAACTTCCTGTTGATAAGCGCTATTTCATCCATCAAGCGCGTTATGTTATCAATAGGGGAGCAATGTTAGCGCATGGAGCTACAATGCGCCATCTGACAAAGAAGGTTTTTGAGAGTCTACCTTTTTCGTATCCAAATCGGTCTGAACAGCTGACAATCGCTAAACGACTTGATGATATTCAAAGGCAAATATATTTGGCAGAAAAACAAATTAGCAAGCTCGATTCTCTTGTCAAATCCCGGTTTGTCGAAATGTTCGGAGATCCATGTGACGCTAATGGGAATAGGGCAAAAGTAAAAGTCGCTTCGATTTGCGAGCTTAGGATTGGTCCGTTTGGAAGCGCTCTGCACAAAAATGATTACATTTCTGGCGGCCATCCATTAATTAATCCGTCACATATTATTGGTAGCTCGATAATCCCAGATGCAGATTTGACAGTTAGCGATGATAAATATAAGTCATTGGAAGCATATCATTTACTGCCCGGCGATATTGTGCTGGGTCGTAGAGGTGAAATTGGACGTTGTGCAGTTGTTCAGGATAAAGGTTTTCTCTGTGGAACCGGTAGCATGGTTCTTCGGCCAAGAGCAGGGGTGAGAAGCGAATATCTTCAACGTGTTGTTTCATTCCCCTCATTCCGGCAGGCGCTAGAACGCAATGCAGTTGGCGTGACAATGAAAAATCTCAATGCCAAAATTGTAGGAGCTGCCGATATGTACCTTCCTTCAATTAATCAGCAAGATGACTTCATTTCATTCACTAAGCAAGTAGATAAATCGCGATTTGGCGGAATGCTCCACCTTCTCAACAGCCTCTCTGGAATTATGCATGCAAGCTTCTTTTCTGTGGCTGACACAGACTAGAAACGATTGGAAAAACACTGGAATAACACCCTATGCAAGCCGTGGAAGCGGTACGATGAACTCATATGGTGTTTTCCGCGGTGTGATGGGGCTGGAGGGGCATATCATGAGCAATTTCTCGTTCCTGCTGGGTCAGGATGATTACGAGCAGTTCGCCATTCCATGCGTCGAAGCCGAAAAAGCGTTCTCCATTTCTCCGACCATGTGCGCCATGGCCACGCGCAAAGCGTTCGAACTGGCGGTGAAATGGGTGTACGCGGCGGACCGTTCCATCCAAATGCCGTATCGCGACAATCTCCAATCGCTAATCCACGAACCCACTTTCGAACGCGCGATCGGCAACCAGAAAATGTTGGATTCGTTCCAATACATCGTCAAAGCCGGAAACATCACCGTCCATGGCAAGACGCGCATCAGTCCCAAGGACGCGATGTTCGATCTGAAACTCCTGTTCGTGTTCATCCAATGGATCGACTACTCGTACGGCAAATGGTACGAAAAGCGCGTCTTCGATCCGAAACAAGTGCCGTGCGTCCAACAAGCGCTCTCCCGTAAGGAAGTCCAAGCCAAAGAAGACGCCGCGAAACAGGACCTCGCCAAGGAACTGAGCGCCAAAACCGAACGTATCCAGGAACTCGAACGTCAGCTTGAGGAATCCCGAGCCGCGCTGTCCGTGCAGAAGGCTCCGCGTCCACCCATGCCGGACAGCGAGATGGATATCAGCGAATACGAGACGCGGCAACGGTTCATCGACCTTGATTTGCGGCTCGCCGGATGGGATGTTGATTCCGAGGCTGAGGTCGTCAAAGAACGCAAGGTCACCGGTATGGAAGACCATGAGGGGCAGGTCGGCTATGTCGACTACTACCTCAAAGGCAGAGACGGCAAGCCGCTGGCGATCATCGAGGCGAAACGAACCTCGTATGATCCGAAGAAAGGACTGGAACAATCCAGACAGTACGCGAAATGTCTGGAACGCGAATTCGGATACCGTCCGCTGATTTTCCTGAGCAACGGATACGCCACGGAATTCGTGGATGACGAGAACGGTCCATCCCGTCCGGTCGGGGGAGTGTTCTCGCAGGATGACCTGCAACGCATTATGAACCGGCGCAGGGAAGCCATCGATCCGCGGACCGTTCCGGTGAACGAGAAAATCGCCGGACGCTACTACCAAATCGAAGCGATCAAAGCGTTCTGCGATAACCTGTGGAAAGGCAAGCGTCGTGGACTGCTCGTCATGGCCACGGGAACAGGCAAAACCCGCGTATCCGCCGCACTTACCGACGTGCTCATGCGCGCGCGGCTTGTGAAAAACGTGCTGTTCCTTGCCGATCGTGTCGAACTGGTCAAGCAGGCGAAAAGCGCTTACGGCGAATACTATCCCGACTGGTCGCTATGCAATCTGTGCGACAACAAGCACGACGTCGACGCCCGGGTGGTGTTCTCCACCTACCAGACGATGATCGGTGCAATCGACACCGAAACAGCATCCGACGGAAAGCCTGCGTTTTCTCCGGGACATTTCGACCTGATCATCGTGGACGAAGCACACCGGTCTATCTTCAAAAAATACAAGGATATTTTCGACCATTTCGACGCGTTGGTCGTAGGCTTGACCGCCACACCACGCGATGAAGTGGACCGCAACACCTATGACTTCTTCCAAGCGGAACATGGCGTGCCAACGTATCTGTACGAATACAAAACCGCCGTGGAACGAGACCACTATCTCGTACCGTTCTACAACATCGAAGCAAAAACCAAATTCACCGACGAAGGCATCACATACGATGACCTGTCCGAAGAGGACAAGGAACGTTACGAAGATGATTTCGGTGAGGACGATGGCGAGGGCGGAGTCGAAGTACCCGACCATATCGACGCGGACGCATTGAACAGATTCGTCATGAACGCCGGCACGGTAGACGCCGTATTGCAAGACCTCATGGAACATGGCATCAAAACCATGGGCGGAGAACAGATAGGCAAAACCATCATTTTCGCGCAGAGCCAAAAACACGCGCGTTTCATCGTGGAACGATTCGGCGCACTATATCCCAAGCTTGCTCGTGGCGGCTTCATCAAGGTCGTGGTGCACAGCGAAGACTACTCGCACGCGATCATCCAGGATTTCAAACGCAAAACCATGCCCGTCATCACCGTTTCGGTGGACATGATGGACACCGGCGTGGACGTGCCGGAAGTCGTGAATCTCGTGTTCTTCAAAAAAGTTCGTTCGCGTATCAAATTCTGGCAGATGATCGGTCGTGGCACACGCCTATGTGAAGGACTTGACTGCGTGGACGGCATCGACGGCGAATACGTGGACAAGAAGCGTTTCTACATTTTCGACTATTGCGGTAATTTCGAATTCTTCCGCGAGCAGAAGAACGATGCCGATGAGAAGCCGGTCGCGTCCCTCAGTGAGAGGATATTCTCACGCAAAACCGAACTGGTCCATGCATTACAGTCGAGCGAATTCACTTCCGACGAAAACCTCATGGCATGGCGTGACGAACTCGTCAACGACATTCACGGACAAGTCGCATCCTTGGACGAATCCAAGGTATCAGTGCGATTGCGGCGCGAATACGTGGAAAAATACCGGAACATTAAAACGTTCGAACATTTAAGCGACATTGACGTGCACGATCTGACCGGTGAAGTCGCTTCTCTTACGCATTACGACGGCGAAGACGAGTATGCGTTACGTTTCGACGCGCTGATGTACGGCCTTATGGTGGCTTCCGTCAGAGGACGGACCGCCGCGAGACATAAGACGAAAATTCGTGCCATTGCCACGAGGCTCAAGGAACGCATGACCATTCCTCAAGTCAAAGAGCGGGAAACGGAAATCAAATTGGTCGCCGACAATCCGGATTACCTCGATGGGGCCTCCCTTGAGGAACTGGAGCGGATTCGTATGACACTGCGCGATCTGATTCGCTTCATTGCGGACTCCACTGCCAGGAAAATGGTCATCACGGACCTGAAGGACCCTGTCATCGACCGATCGGAAGGACGGGAATTCGACACAGCCGAGCATTACGAAGACTACAAGCAGAAGCTCAACCGATACATCAACGAGCACAGCAACGATGAAGTCATCCGTAAACTCCACTACAACGAGCCACTTTCCGGCAAGGACTTCTCGAACCTTGAAAACATCATGATTCATGAGCTTGGTTCCAGAGAGGAATACCAGAAGGCGTTCGGAGACGTTCCTCTCGGACTGTCGGTGCGCCGTATCATTAAACTCGACCATCAGGCGACAATGAAGGCGTTTGGCGAATTCATCAACAACCATTCGCTCAGTCCCGCGCAGAACGCGCTGATGAACAGAATCATCGACTACGTCGAACAGAACGGATACGTCCAGCCGGAAGACCTTGCCCGACCGCCGTTCGACCGGCCGAAGCCCTTGTTCCTGGTGTTTGGTAAGGAACTGATGGACCTGAAAGTATGCATCGAACGTTTGAACGCCAACGCCATGGCGCCCATCGCGTGATGGCATAGGGCAGACGTGTAACGAAAGTTTTATCCTACGAAAACGCGTGTTTCGTAATAGCTGGTAATCGTTGTAATGGACGTGATGCGGAACGTGCGTGAGCGAGTATGTGAGCGTACGTGTCAGGTGAGCCGTTCCAGCAGCCAGTCACGTAGGATGACGACGTGGTTGATGTGCGGATCGCGTGCCGCGTACAGCAGGGTGATGTTGGCGTCGTGTAGCAGATTGCGTACGTCGTCTGCGAATTGCGCCGCTTCGGGGCGTGAATTGAGCTGCTCTATGTAGCGTGCTTTGAATTCGTCGAACTTCGCCGGATGGGGCTGCGGACGTTTTCTTGGAGATGATCATGCAGCCATTCCCTGGCTTTGACGGTATTGTACCGGACTCATCCAACCGAGTGATTGCTTGATGCGCTCGTGGTTGTACCAGCGGATGTACTCGTCGATCAGGACGAGCACCTCGTCACGGGTACGCTCCTCCCAGTGCTCGGGATAGACGGACTCCGTCTTCATACGCCCGAAGAACCCCTCCGCGGCGGCGTTGTCCGGCGAACAGCCTTTGGCGCTCATCGACCGCGTCAGCCCGTAATGGTTCATGAGCTCCAGCCATCCGGGCCACCGGTAATGGCACCCGCGGTCGGAATGCACCAGGGGCCTCGCCCCCTCCGGCAGCGTCTCCGCGGCCTTGACGAGCATCCCGTTGGCGAGCTCCGCGTTGGGACTGAAACCGGCCGTGTACGCGACGATCCTGCCGTCGTGGCAGTCGATCATCGGCGAGAGGTACACCTTCCCGTCCCGGGCCTTGATCTCGGTGATGTCCGTGAGCCACTTCTCGTTCGGCGCTTCGGCGGTGAAATCCCGTTTGACGAGGTTGCCGGGCGCGGGAGTCGTTTCGCCCTCGTATGAGCTGTATCTGCGTCGTTTGGGCACATGCGCGACGAGTCCGTCCTCGGCCATGATCCTGCGGATCATCTTCTCCGAGACGCCGGTCCTGAGCATGGCCTTGATTCTGCGGTACCCGTACCTGCCCTTGGACGCGGCGAACGCCTCGGCCACCTCCGTTCTGAATCCGGAGTATTTGTCAACCCCGAGTCTGGTGTGGTGATAGTGGTAGCTGCTCGGCGCGATGCCGAGCAAGCATATCATCGAGTTGAGTGAATACGCCGGCCTCAGACGGTCGATCAGCAGCGTCTTCTCCCTGTTCGACAGGCGCCGCAGGTCGGCGCCTGGGTCTTTTTTACGACCTCCACCACCTCCCTCATCAACGCGTTCTCCAATTCCAACTCCTCGACCCTGCGGCGCAGCGTCTCCGTGTCGTCGTTGCCGTCCCCGGCATCCCGGCTTCGACACGGTGCGGACGCGGTCTTGCCGTTCTGCGCGGCGTTCCTGTTCCTGGCCTGCAACGCGGCCATGCCGCCCTCCCGGTACGCCTTGACCCAGTTGTGGACAGCTCCAATGCTCACGCCGAGCCGTCGGGCGGCCTGCTTCTGCTGCATGCCGCCCAGCACCAGTTCGATCGCCTTCGTTCTTGTCTCCAAGGGGATGATGGGTTTCGCCATATGGCCAGCATACCTGGGATCCTTCGCCAGCCAGCGTTCCAGGCACTGTCTGGTCGGGTATCCCAGATACTCCACCACCTGGGCCGTGGTCGTCGGCGTGGTGAAATACAAGTCCACCGCGCGCTGTCGTTCCTCGGGGCTGAACATATGATAATCCTTTCGTCCGGTCTCCAAGAAAATGTCCGCAGCCCCAAGCATATATCCTTGTCAACCATAACCAGCAAATGCACGTTTATAACCAAATTGCAAGCAAATTAGGTTTGCAGAAACATTTTGGCGAGGTGGCTCTTAAACCGAGTCAATTCATCAATCGATTTAGTGAGAAAACAACAAGTAATCGAGCTATTGCGGACAAGCCCCGAGGCAAAGCCGATGTAGTGCTTGTTGATGAAGCTCATCTGCTGTTGACGCAGGGTGACCAAGGATACTCGGGCAAGAACATGCTGCACGATTTATTGCGTCGTGCGAAAGTGGTTATTGCGGTATTCGACCCGAATCAGATTTTGCAAACTTCGCAGCGTTGGAGCGAAGAGGATCAGGACATGCCCTTTCCGCAGCAAGCAGAAAGCGACGTGCAAAAAACTGCTGCTGGCTATAGCGGGCAGTTGGAGCGATTTGTGCCATTGAATATGTGGGGTGATCACTATTTGCTAAGTCGCATATGCTTGCATAGGCAATTTCGCATTGCTGCGGATGATGCGACGATTCGATGGATTGATGATTTCGCTGATGGTAAGAGAATAGGTCGTATTCCTCAAGACATTGGGGAGAAGGATAGAAAAACAGGCGAATATGTCCGCGAGCCATTTGAAATCAGAGTATTCGATTCGCCGGTTGGACTGTTTAAAGCCATAAAGGAGAGGGCATATCTAAAGGCTTCAGGCGTTGACGGATGCGGGCTTTCTCGTGTGGTTGCTACGTATGATTGGGAGTATAAGGGCGGCAAAATCAACGATTCCAGTCCCGATGGTCTTTGGAATGTTGAGATGCATCGCGATGCACAGGGAGTATGGCGCATGGGAGCGGCTCCGGGAATGCAGAGAGGATACGATGCGTTTAATCCTGATGGAAGAGCTGATTATTTCTGTCATCCATGGAATTACGAAATCAAGGTAGGGGATAAGGGTCTTTCCCTAGATGCTGTCTGGGCGGAAAGTCCGCATACGCTTAATGAAGTAGGATCAACGTTCTCTATTCAAGGGTTTGATCTTAATTATGTAGGTGTCATCATTGGACCGTCGGTTACCTATCGCGAAGGGAAAATCGTTTTTAACGAAAAGGCAAGTTGTAATAAACGTGCAGTGAGTAAGAGGAACGGCTCAATCAGCTACGCGCAATCCAATCTGCGTAATGAACTGAATGTTCTGCTCAAACGCGGTGTGCATGGATTGTATTTATTCGCCGTTGATCCTGAACTGCAGGCCGCTCTCAAAGAAGCTGCCAGTAAGTAATTGCTTGACTGTACTTGATGTTCGTCTATGTTCATCTTTGAGTTTATCCAGCCGATGCGTATGCAATGTTGAGCGATACATAACCGTCCGAAAAGAGGCCGCCATGAAATACGGAATGAGAAAACCCAGCTGGAAGAAGAGCCTGCCCGCGCGCACGAAGGGACGCGCCATCCGTGCGGTCAAGCGGGCGCTGATCCCCGGCTACGGCAAGAAGGGCATGGGGTGGCTGCATCCCAAGCGCAAACTGTACAACGCCATCTACAAGAAGACCACGTTCAGCCTGTTCGACCTGTTCAAGTAGTCGGTAATCGGGTAATCGCTAGAACAAATCATCATGCGATCCGGTGCGTGTGAGCACGAGTTGCAGCTCCTGCTTCTCCACACGGTAAATGACGAGCCAGTCACCCTCGATGTGGATTTCGCGGTATCCCCTCCAGCTTCCGGTCAGCTGATGGTCGCGGTATTTTGTGCTGAGCAACTGTTTGTCCTGGGCCATGAGCGTGTCGATGGCCTGTCTAAGCTTATCGGGATTGTAATGCTTTTTAAGCAGAGCCTTGAAATCCTTTTTGAATTGCGTTGTGCGAAAAACCGACTTAAGCATCCAACAGATCCTTCATCAACGCATCCGTGCTGGTGAAGGATTCTCCGTCATGGGTTTCCGCTTGGCGGCGTGCCTCAATGCTGGACGGATTGTCCCTGGTGATCTTGAAAGGCATGCCGTTTTCGCGGATTGATTGGCGCAGAAAGATGTTGATTGCCGTTGACAGATCCATGCCCATATCGGCATACAGTTCCTTTGCCTCTCGCTTGATCGCTGGGTCCGTGCGGAAACTGATCGTCGCAGTGTCGCTCATAGTCGCTCCTCATCATATGCAGGTGACGGTTACAAGCAATTGTAATGCGAATGTCATGCTGTTGTCTATACACGAGATCCCGCCATACGGGAGCACATTCCGTATGGCGTGATCTTCTATGTTCGTAATATCGCGTCTATGCTTCGGGAAAGGGTGATCAACGTTTTGGAATCCATGCTGGCAAGCGTTGCGGTCATTCCTGCAATGTGAATTGGAAGGGACCGTCCGCCACGGAACCGACGCGCATGCGGGCGCCGAACCGGCCCTCACACACGGGGACATCGCCCGACCGCAGCGCTTCATTGAACCGGATCCATATCAGATTCGCATGCTCATCATCGGCATCATGAGATACTAGCTGCGGCCTGCCGACCGCGGAACGCCGCAACGTGGTGAGCGGCTGTGGAATCGACAGAATCTCGCCGTGCATCTCCTGAACGGACGACGACAGTTGGCCTTGCGGACCGTCGAAGCAGCGCAAGGTGAGCACACGATGCGCCATCCGTGCAAGCGTTCCCTCATCATCATCAGGTTCCACTTCAATGGTCAGCACCAATCCGGGCCCGATCTGCACCATGTCGAATGTCGGATCCGGTGTGCCCAATTCGTTCAATGCGATGGCGCTCGCCTCGGACACGCGTTGCAGGGAAGCTTTCATAACGATCAAGTGTACGGCAGTGGATCGGACGACCGTCGCATGGAAAAAACGGCTGGACGCCGGTAGATTGGGGTGTTATCTACCGGCGTCCAGCCGTTTTTTCCACGAGTCGGATGGCGTCAGCTCTTTGCGTCGAACTTCTGCGCTTCCGGCACGGAGCCCAGCGATTCCTCGTTGTTGTTCCATTCGGTGGACCAGCCGTCCACGAACGCGCTTTGCACCTTGTCCCACTTGCCGGTGCCCTGTGCGTATTCGACCAGCGCGGAGGCGATGTCGTCCTGCCACTGCTGATCCGGAATGGTGAAGCTGCGCACTTCGGTCTTGCCGTCATTGCTGTAGGCTCGGGCAGCCTCGGTCAGAGGATTGTCCGGCTGGTAGTCATCGGTGAACGTGGTGAATGGCACGGAGAATCCCATGTCCTTGGACAGGATCTTCTTGGCCTCGTTGTCGGTGATCATCCACTTGATGAAGTCGAGCGTGGCCTTCTTGTCCTTTTCGGAGGCGTTCTTGTTCACCGCCCAGCTCGCGTCATACACTCCTACGGGGCCGCAATCCTCCTCGCCCTTGATGCCCATGTAGTAGGGGAGCATGCCCAGGTCCTCATCGGCCACGTCATTGCCCTTGATCTGCGAATACGCCCACACGCCGTTCGGGTAGAACGCCACCTGGCCGAGCGCGAATTCGGAGGTCACGTCATCGTAGGTCTTGGAGCTCACCATGCTTGCCTCGGTTGGGCTGGTCTTGAGCTGCAGGTCGAACATGTCCTTGTAGTTCTTGAGATACGTGCCCTTGATGGTCTTCGAGAACGTGGTGTTCGCGTCCCGATACTCGTAGTAGAGCGGCAGACGCGTCATATGCGCAGCGAATCGGTACGTGTCGGAGGCATCCAAGCCCGGGGTGGCGAACGCGCCGTCGACGCCGAGGTCGTCCTTGTGCTGCTCGATGGATTCCGCCACCTGCTTCAAGGTCTTGTAGTCCTTGATGTCATCGGCGGACTTGATCACCGCGTAGCTCTTGGAGCAATAGTCCTTGATGATCTTCTTGTTGTAGATGATGCCGTACCATTCGGCGGCGTACGGCAGGGTGTACGAATTGCCGTCGATGGTGTACGAGTAAACCTTGCCGGTATCGTTGAGCAGTTTGAACACGTCGGTGTCCTGCAGCGGTTCGACGTACTTCTGATACTTGGCGAACTGGTCGAAGCCGGCGACGTTGAACATGGTTGGTGCGTTGTCCTTGGCCAGCTCAGACTTCATGGTGGCATCGTATGTGCCGGCGGCTCCGGTCTGGATGTCCACCTGCACGCCGGTCTTCTTGGTGTACATGCTGGCCAGTTCCTTGTACTGGTCCACGACCTCGGCCTTGTTGTTCATGAAATACACGTGGCCCTTGCTGGAATCGGCGCTGCTGCCGCCGCAGGCCGCCAGCGATGTTCCCATGGCGAGCGTCGCCGCGATGGCGACGATTCGTGTGATGTTGCGGTTCATGATGTGCTCCTTTGCTTGGTTGTTGAATGCGAATTGCGGTTGATGGGGTCCGGTCAGCCGAGCGCGATCCACGCGGTGGTGTCCTGCGGCAGACGGCCGTCGTCGGTGAGGGGTCCGGAGACGAGCAGGATATTGCCTGCCGGCAGTTCGGCCGGTTCCGCACCGAAGTTGGTGACGCTGGCCCAGCCGTTGGCCCTACGGAAGGCGATGGTGCCGCCGGTGTGCCCCTCGGCGCCGTCCGGCTTGCCGGAGGACCGGTCGCAGTCGAGCCAGGTCAGGGTCGTGTCGGCCGTCATCCATTCGTGACGCAGTCCGAGCGCCTTGCGGTATAGGTTGAGCATGGAGCCGGAGTCCGTGTCCTCCCTGTCTACGGCGTAGTCGGCGATCCGTGCGAGAAGCCGCATCTTCCGCAACCGCAATGG
>PPYE01414082.1_pt1 | contig 11738 bp, 22 predicted proteins | sample 1559881 | NCBI WGS metagenome assembly PPYE01 (sample SAMN08240022, study PRJNA423297) | Human gut metagenome, whole genome shotgun sequencing project.
ACATGTTGGGGATCATCAGCAGCAGGCCCTGAGAAGCGGTGAAGGTGGTGGTAACAGCACCTGCACCCAGAGAGCCGTGCACAGCGCCTGCAGCGCCTGCCTCAGACTCCATCTCGACGACCTTGACCTGGTTGCCGAAGATGTTCTTCTGGCCCTGAGCGGACCACTGGTCCACAGAGTCAGCCATCGGAGAAGAGGGGGTAATGGGGTAGATGGCAGCCACGTCCGTGTAGGCATATGCTACATGAGCGGCAGCGGTATTGCCATCCATGGTTTGCTTTGCTCTAGGCATTTTTCTTCCTCCATTCAGAATTTGGTACCTTCTGCGCGGGGCAAACGTCTTTTTGCCGGAGCCGGAGAACTCCTTTGAAAAACGTATTGCTCAACTGATAAGCGCCGCACTTCGCCGGAGCCGGAGAACTCCACAAAAGCACACGCTCATCGAGGGCAATAGCCCTGCCCGGGGCCGGAGAACCCCATGAAGGCACTATTGCTCATCTAATATAATAGCAAATTCCGCCGGTAAAGGCAACGCAAACCGACTGTAAAAACACAACAAAAATTCAAGAAATTTTTTAGCGCTTTTTTACAGATGTGTTCTTTGCTGCATCCATGACGGTGTTATGCTCCAAAATCCAGTATCCATGAGGCTTTTTCTTACAAAATTCGGTGAGATTGTAAAATAAACGCAAGAGATAACGCAAGAGAAATCTAGCGAAATCTCTTGCGTTATTTTTTGCGCATTTTTCGGGAAAGAGAGGGGACAGGATGGCGAAACACATGACGCAGGATGACCGCAAGGTACTGGAAGCCCGGTATAATGCAGGACAGAGCATCGCTGGAATTTCCAGAGCGATGAGCTTCAACTACTCCACCATTTATAAGGAGCTGAAGCGCGGGGACACCGGCAAGATGGATGCGAATGGTCGTGCCGGGTACAGCGCAGAACTGGGACAGCAGCGGTTGTACAACGCAAAGCAGCGGTTTAGGTATCGGGCGGAGAACCCGGCGGAGTGAGTATGGGCTGTGTTTTTGAGCTGAACCATTGCTACAATGTGGACTGCCTACCAGCAATGGAATTGTTCCCGGATGACTATTTCGACTTGGCCGTTGTAGACCCGCCGTACTTTTCCGGCCCGGAGCGGCGCGGGTACTACGGCTCTAAAGTCAGCAAGATAGGTGTACATCGGGACTACCCGATTTCTCCTGCTTGGGTGAGGCCGGGGCCGGAATACTTCCGAGAACTGCTTCGTATCAGCCGCCACTATATTATATGGGGCTGCAACTACTTCGATTATAAATTTGCAACTGGGCGAATCGTGTGGGACAAGTGCAACGGCAATTCCAGCTTCTCGGACTGCGAGATAGCAGCGACCAACTTGTTTTCCACGGTGCGGATGTTCCGTTATATGTGGTCTGGGATGATGCAGGGAAAGAGCATTACGGACGGCGGGACGATGCAGGGAAACAAGAGCTTGAACGAGAAGCGTATCCATCCGACTCAAAAGCCCATTGTCTTATATGACTGGATTTTCAAGAACTATGCAGAACCAGGACAGAAAATTCTTGATACGCACCTTGGCAGTGGGAGCAGCCGCATAGCAGCTTACGAAGCAGGGCTTGATTTTATTGGATTTGAAATCGACCCGTTTTATTTTTCCGCAGAAGAGGAAAGATTTGCAGAGCACACGAGTCAAACCAGCCTGTTTCACATGGAGTAGAAAGGAAAAAACAATGAGTCTGAAAAATTTCCACAAGAAGTTCAACTGGCACCGTTTTTGCCGTGATGCGCTGCATTTTCTGGAAAGCACGCTGGTGTTCGGCATCATCTGGGGCATTCTCGAAGCGCTGACATGGGGCGTCTATACTATCTTCGGAATCAACTTTGATGCAAGAGCTGTAAGCATTGCATGGGCGGTTCCGCTTCTGGTGGATGAGCTGATCGACATCGCATACGATTGGAGCAACGAAGTCCGGGGCTGGGACTGATTGACCCGGAAAGGCATGGGCAGACCTACCCGCCCACCATGCGGCTACCCACGAGGGGGCCAGCCGCCCGCCGTCCGTAAGGCCGGAGCCTCACCTGCTAGGGGCGGAAAGAATACAGCAGGGTGGCCCGCATGGGCAGGAGCGGTGCCCATCCGTCGCCGCTCTTTTATATGGCACAGCCAGTGCAGGTGGGGATTCGACATGGCCCTACCGCCCGGTGCTGACTCCGGGATGTGCCGCCATCGAACGAATATTCACGCAGGACAGAAAGGACAGACCAATATGCATGATGAAAGCACGATTGGGTTGGAAGCATGGCTGGAAAATGGACGGATCGCTCTGTGGGCGCATGGTGATGGAGAAACGCTGGTGAACGTGGCCGTTGGTGCGCTGGCCAATATCATTGCTGCGCATTGCGAAACGAAGGAAGAGACGGACAGTCTGGTGCTGGATGTAAAGGCGGCACTGGCGCCCGCTGTTGAGGAAGCGTGGAAGGATCGCCCCCAAAAGATCGAGCCGGCGGATTTATCCGCAGCCGGATGCGCTGCTCAGAATGTCATGCAGGAAGCATAACAAAGGAGAACGATTATGGACAAGGCGCTCCTAAAGAAAGAGTACAGACGGCTTCTGGTGCAGGCCATTGAAGGCAGGTCGGGCGGTGCGGCGCTGATGGCTGTACTGGAAGAAGTGGACTTCTACAATTCACCCGCCAGCGCAAAGCACCATCTGAACGTCTCTGGCGGTTTGGTACTGCACTCGCTCAATGTGGCGAGGACAGCGCTGGAACTGTGTGAAAAGATGCCTCAGTTTGCAAAGTGCGACAAGAATGCGGTTTTGACCGCTGCTCTGCTCCATGACGTTTGCAAGGCTGGAAAGTACATCAAAAAGCAGGATGGAAGCTATCAGTATAGAGATACTGAACTGCTGGGTCACGGTGAGGAATCTGTCATCCGCATCCAGAACTGGATTCACCTGACAGATAAAGAAATCCTTGCTATCCGCTGGCATATGGGTGCATATACCGGCGAACAGAACTGGAATACGCTCAGTAAGGTGTACGACCGCTGCCCGGAAGCCCTGTGCCTGCACATGGCTGACATGATCGCCACGCACATCATGGAGGTAGAAAAGTGAGCGAGTGTACCGCCTACTATGATCTTCCGAATGGTGAGCGGATAGAACTGCCAGTAGCCATGCCGGATGTTGCGGAAGTGCCGGGACCTCTATGCGATGGAGAATTTGGATTACCGGAAGCCGTAAAAGAAATACTCAAGTGGGCAGATGAAACATTCGGAACATGGGAAAGCGATTTCAGCAGCTTCACAATCTGGACAAAGCCGCGGAAAAACTTCAATCCGCCGGAGCGCTGGGAAGTAGCGCAGGACAAGCGCCGCAACCCAAAACCTTTGGGTCGGAATACTTATTTATATAAAGCAAGGAAGGTCAAGAGCTTGGCAAGAAGTACATACACCAGCAGCGCCCCGCGCAAGTGTGTAAAAACGAATGACGTAAAACAGTGCAAGCATACGTTCAGAATCACCGACGGAAAGTGTGCGCCGTGCAGTGGTACAACGTGGAATGCAGGCACTATGAGGAAAACGGTGCTGCTGATACAAAGCATCATTCCTGCGTATAGGACGAATAAGCAGCCCCGCACCGCAGAAGCGGGGCTGCTTTTATGTGGCACGGGGCGTTTCCTCTGGCACAGAAATGCCGACAACGCGAGGCCGAACCTCGTCCGTGCCGACCTTCATGGAAGCTGGCGCGTTTTTCATCATAGCCTGCCAGCATTGCGGAAAAGTGCTATACAGCAGACGCACCCCCTACCGTCTAAGCCTCGGATGAAACGCCGGGCTGCTAATCCGCAAAAGTCGCACCCGCATGAATAAGCTGCGAACGGGTGCGCCGCAGTGTGAGCGCAGAAACACCCTGTTCAATACGCGCAGGCCAAAAGCGGAAGGCCACCATCGTGGCCGCCCCGCCCGGCTCTCTCTTCACCGGGCGGGTAGATATGCGGACGAATATGGGATGCACCTGCTCCCGACTATCCCCTATGAGCAGGTGAGCCAGTTCGATTCTGGCCGTCCGTGCAAGAAAAGAATTGAGGGAAAACAAATGGAATTGAACTGCTTGACGCCGGAGTTTCCGCAAGGAGCAAGAGTCTATGATGCAAATGGTGTTGCGCCGTCATTGCTGAATAGCGCTTCTGCCATGCGCTCACAAGGGTTTCTGGTTTGCGGGGGGGGGGCAAGAATGGAAGATGATTCGGTGATGTGTATGGCCGGGAATATGGTAGACAGAAACACAGACCAGAACGGAAGCGGTGTGAGGGCAGATGCCTCCTTTACGTTAAATACGATAGATCGTCATGCGGTAGCTTATGATGCGAGAAACCACCGAGTGAATGGCGAAGTGAGCGGAACACTTCAGGCAAAAGGAGAAGGGGGATGGAGCTTGAATTACATAAATCCGGTGCTCCAGTCAACGGATGGAAAGATGGCGGCATTCAGAGAACAGAGCTACGATAATTATGTTGAGGATGGCGTGCTATCCGATAAATACGATGTTGGCAACACGGGACAAGGCTCTTGGCCGCAGAACGGGCTTGGGCATAGGAAATGCTGGCGATCCTCAGTTCACAATAACAAAAGGACATGAACACGCAGTAGCATACAGCTTTGATAGTCTTGCCAGCAATAGCATGAAATCTGCAAACCCAAATAGCGGGTGTCATGAAACGAACACCGGGAGAACACTGGACTGTGGGTATCCTGATCCGTCGAAAAACCAAGGCGGGATAGCCATCGTCCAAAAGAATCCCGTTACTTTCGACAAGACAGGAGGAATCGAGCGGGATGCAGAAAGCGATAGCGATTGATTTTGACGGGTGCTTATGCGAGAACAGGTATCCCGCTATCGGAGAGCCTTTTCTCCCTGTCATCGCCGCCGCCAGACTAGAGCAGTCAGAAGGCGCCGGTCTGATTCTCTGGACCTGCCGGGAGGGCAAAGCGCTCGAAGAGGCGGTTGCCGCTTGCGAGAAGTGGGGGCTGCATTTTGATGCAGTCAATGAGAATCTACCTTCGTGGAAAGAGTTCTTTGGAAATGACCCCCGCAAGGTGGGCGCCAATGAATACTGGGATGACCGGGCGGTGATTCCGACACCAGAGGGAATATGGAAACCGACTACAGTGGAGGATAAAAATGGATTTTCCCGATAAGAAGTACGCCGTGATTTATGCAGACCCGCCGTGGAGCTATCGCCAGCATGGCACTGGTCCCAAGAGCCGCGGGAATGCGGCGCAGCATTATCACACGATGGCCGTCGAGGACATTTGCGCGTTGCCTGTTCGCCAGCTTGCGGGGGGGGGGCAAGGGTGCGCGCTGTTCATGTGGGCAACTTTCCCGACCATCCCGGATGCACTGCAAGTCATGAAAGCGTGGGGCTTTACATACAAAACCGCTGCTTTCGTCTGGGTGAAAAAATACAAGTCGGGCGGAAACTTTTACGGGATGGGGGCGTATACCCGCGCCAACGCCGAAGTGTGCTTGCTTGGAATTACACCGGGATTCAAGGCGAAAGAGCTGGTAAAAAGCCATTCGGTGCATCAAATAATCGAGTCTCCGGTGCAAGCGCACAGCGTAAAGCCGGACGAAGCCCGCCGCCGCATTGTTGAACTGTTGGGAGACATTCCCCGCATTGAATTGTTTGCACGCCAGCGCACCCCCGGTTGGGATGCGTGGGGCGATGAGCTGGAATAACAGGAGGAAGGAAAAATGGATGGATTTGTAAAAACGCTAGGCATTCTGCTTCTGCTGGCCGTTGTGGCACTGTGGGCGGCTGTGATTTTCCTCGTACCTGCCGCACTGGTCAAATTCTGCTGGCTATATCTGGTGGCATGATGGAAGCCAGAGATTTGCTGGCCGCAAGAAGTGTCCTGTGCAGGGCGATGCGGAGAAAAAGAATACTTCTCCCGTGTAAGAACTGCCCGCTGGAAAGGCTCCGGGAGCCAGGAACAAGCTGCCGAGACAGCGTGTTGAAGCACAAGAGCGAGGCGGAAGAAATCTTGAAAACCAAATAGCACAGCTCCAAGCAAAAGAGCCGCCCGCCGCGGCGGCTCTTTTTCATGAGCATAGGGACAGGCCCGCCCCGGTTCGATTCCGGGATTGCCCAAAATCAAAAGGAGGATGTGCCGATGCAGAGATATTATATCCTGCTGAAAGCATCCGGCGGACGTGGACTGCCTGCATGGCTGCCGTACCGACTGGACGCGATCAGCGCAGAGTGGGCAGTCGAAAAGGCCAAGGAGTTGGCAAAAAGCCACTACCCGGAATACACCACGTTTGAGGTTCAACTGATCGAAAATGAAGGGAGAAGCAAATGAAACTGGCAGCAATCGCAAAGCTCATCAAAGCCGATGAGTATTGCAAGCTCTACAAGGTGTTCTACAACGATGGGCAGAGCTGTGATCTGTACATCGGCACAAAAACCGCAATCTTCCCGCTGACGGACTTTCCCAAAGCGCAGAACGAAAGGGAGTTGGCGGCGTTGCTGGGCATCGGTGAAAAAGAGTGGAACGATATTCACTTTGAAAGCGACTGCCCGGATGACATTCGGCACATCGAGGGCATGAACCTTGACGATACGGCCAGCGGTGAGCTGGACTGCGAGAACGGCAGAATCAGCATTCGCTATTGCGGGTGCAACTTGCTCCCGATGATAGAGCCTACTTCCCGCACGGTCGGTTTTGTGGATGCAAAACAGATCATGCCGGTGGCGGATGAGATGCGCAAGAGCGGCTATTTCAAATACTGCGTGCGGAAGATGGCAAGCGGCGGTCGGTATTACGTCATCAAGGATGGCATGGTGGTACGCGGCGCTGTGATTCCCGTTAAGCTGGAACCTTTGGCAAAGTCTGGCCTGTATGCCCTTGCCGATATGGCAAGGAAAACGAGAGACGCCGCGGACGTCGAGGATTTGAGCGAGCAGAAGGACGAAAAAGAGTAAAGATGGCGAGGAAAAATAATGCCCCGGCAGAAGTTGAAACCGTCACTGTTACGATGAGCCGCCCAGTGGCGGAAGCTGTGCAGGCTGCTTGTGAGATGTACCTGCGTCTGCACATGGGCCAGTTTTATGATCTGGCCGAAGACCTCTGCATGGCGAAGCACTATGCCGATATGAGCGCAAAACGATTCGAAAATGCAGAGGACGAAAAAGAAGACTTTTACCGGGCGTTGGAAAACCGGAACATGATGCAGGACGATATGGACAGAGCATATCGAATGTTTGCCTGTTATCCGCTCATTGAAGACGGTATGCGCATCCCGTACCGCGCGGAAACGGTCTGGCTGGGTATTCGTCATGCGCTGGCATGGCACGATAACCCGGTGGGCGACTGGACAAATGTGAGGTTTGACCCGCCGCTCAACCGCTCCGATCAGCCGCAACCGAAAATCGAACTGAAAGAAAAAGAGGCTTAGCATGAAAGCGACGTGGGAAAAGCACATCGACGAAACGGCGGCGTATGGGCCAATCAACTGCACTCCCTGCTGGAACGGTATGTGGGAATGCTCCAGCTGCGGCAAAGAAGAAGAAACGAGGTCTCCATTTTGTAGGAGATGCGGCGCAGAGATGGTGGAACGGCATAAAATTTGCCCTTTCTGCAAACAGGAGGGTGAGCCGGACATGAGTTTCTGTCCGAGGTGTGGTCATCAGTTGGAGAACGTGGAAGAGAAAATCAAATGGTGATAAGGAGGCCGACATGGAACCTGAAAACACCTGCTGTAACTGCTACTGGCACGATGCAAAAAGCTGGTTCTGCTACAACTACCTGTCACCGAAAGGCACGGAGGATACAGACCCGGAGGATAGCTGCGAATTTTACGAAAGGAGAAGCGAGTATGACAACTAAGCGCCTCAAAAAACTGCTGATGGCGATGGGGCTGTCCCGCAACCAAGTAAACAGGATGGTTAAAGAGCAGCGCGACACTGGCTCGAAGAAAGTGAGCAATGAGCTTTACTACCATGTGCTTAAGCAGAATTTTAAGTTGTTCACATCGTCCTGTGGCGGTGAGGCGCTGCCGTATCTCAACAGCTTGGTTTTGCAGTGATGACGAACAAAGCGTCCAAATAAACACGAAGGGGTGGAAGTCCTCTCTTGGGGAGCTTGTATACCCGTTATTTCTGTGACTGTGATGGTTCACAGAAAAGAAAATAACACAGGAAGTTGACCGAAGCAGGGTGGGGATGGAGATGCGCAGGAACTATATCAGAGAAAAGAAAATCCTCTGCGGCGATAGCTATATGGCTGTGTGTCTCTATTCCATCACCCCGCAGGAGCACAAAGCGAGAGGGAAAAAACGGAAAGAGTCCAGCACAGACCAGAAATCCAGAAATAAGATGTCCTCTCTGCGCAAAAAGCAGAGAAAGGCCATTGCAAATTTTGACAAGTACGGATTTTTCCTCACCGGGACCTTTGAAGAAGCTTTCCTGCCGGACGACATTCTGGCCTGCAAGCGGGAAGTTGTAAACTATAAGCGCCGGGTGGTCGCGGCGGCTTGCAAGAGGTTTGGCGTAAGCCGGGACAAAATCCGCTTGATGCTGTGGGCGGTGCGCAAGGGCGAGTCTGGCCGGTTACATATGCACGGCTTCGTGGAGTGCGCGGGGCTGAGTCAGAACGACCGTCGCGAGTTTCGTGAGATGCTGGAAGACCTCTGGCGTCGGCGCATTCCCGGCACAAATGAGTACGAACCGCTGGGAACGATGAATGCAGACCGCATTGATATGAAGAAGCTGCTGGGCAATGACGGAACCACACAGGGCAAGCATGGCACAGTGGGCTACATCTACGGCCACAAAGAGCGAATCTGCGTGGAAAGCAAAAATTTGAAATTGCCGGTGGAGCAACCGCCGAATGACACCAAGTGGAGTCGGAAGCAGTTGCACACAGCTTGCGGCGATATGCAGAATGACGCCTACTGGTGGGGAACACGCTTTCCGGGCTGGACGCTGGAAAAATGCGTGGTCTATGACCCGGAAGAGCTGCATCAGTCTGACCAGCGGAGGGAAGACGGCTGGGAAGTGACGGAGCCGCAGTGTTATGTGATTTTGAGCAGAAAGGGACAACCATGAGAACCAGAATGGAGCTGGACGACCTGCCACCGAAGTACCGGGCGCAGGCAGAAGCACAGATTGCGGCCAGATACCGGGGAAAGTGTACCTCTCCGCAGCCTATGGCCGCAGCAGCCAGCGCCGCGGGAAAGTTGGGCAAGGCATTTGACTCCTACGGCGAATATGTGTACTACATAGGCACGATTCTGCCCGGTATTCGGTCTGGAAAAATCAAAGAGGCGACGCCGCACCCGAAGTGGACTTTGCTGTCGGAGGAAGAGTATTGCTGTGTCAAGCTCCCGGCGGCACACTATACGGCAGACTACAAGATCGTCTATGCGGATGGCCGGGTGGATATTGTGGAAATCAAGAGCAAGTTTACACGGAAGATGCAGCGGGACTATATCTACCGCAGAAGGCTTTTTATCGACCTGATCGCAAAGCCGAAGGGTTGGGGCTTTGTCGAGATCATCACCCCGGACACGAAAGCAGAGATGAAAGAGTGGAAACGTCTGGCAGAGCAGGCGGGAAAGGGATTATATGGGCAAGAGTAGAGCAAAAAGGCCGGCATATAGCCGCCAAAGTGTCCAGAACGCCGTGACGCAGCAGCTCGGCGCTGGAAAGGCGAAGAAAGTTGTGCTGCTGAACCGTGAGGCAATCGGGTGGGTGGTGCAGCGCTGCGCCATTGCCGCCGCGCATGATATTCTGCAACTGGGGCAGTGTGACGCGGCTGTTTTGACGCTGAAAATGAACAATGCGATCAGCCGCTACATTCTCGACCGGAACAGGTACGGCGAACCGATGGCCCGCAAGCTACTCGAAAAGGCAACGGCACACCTGATGCCGGAAGAATTTCTTCTCCCGGCGGGAAAAAAGATGCCCCGCACGAAACGCGAGTTTGAAACCTTCGCGGAATGGCGCGACACGGCTAAGATGGAGATCCGCTTCTTCGTGATAGCTGCCGAAGAAATGGGATTCACTACGGAGCAGATCGAGGCCGTGAAGCGGGGAACGAAGGAAAAATACCAGCTCTTTTTGAGTTGGGTGGAAGAATCGGGCAGCGAGAAGGTAGCATATGAGCGTCTGAGCAAGACCATCGAGGATATTTACGGCATGGGCGCTATGCCGGAACGCACAGATGGTCTGGGGCCTATTTTCGGAAAAGCAGTTTGATTTTCGGGAGGATTGAGCAGTGAAGGTACATGAGGCGGAGGCAATCTTGAAGTATTATGCAGACATTCCGCAGCGGATAGAGATCATCCGCCGCCAGTGTGCCACGCTGAACGACGAAGTTGACCCTATGCGGGGCATGGGAACCGACGGAATGCCCCGTGGTGGCGCACCGGGCGACAGTACCGCAGCGATGGCTTGCAAGATGGAAGAGCTGGGTATTGGGGACCAGTTGCGCAGGCTGGAAAGCCAGAAGGCCGTGTTGCTCAGAGATCAAGACCTCATCCGGGAACAAATGAATCGCCTCGACAGTGGCCACAATACGATTCTGACGGAGTTCTACATCGGCCACAAAAAATGGGGCGCGATCCAGCTCAGTACGGGATACAGCGTCCGGCATTTGAAGCGGCTGCGCAATGTGGCCTTGTCCCTGCTGGGAAGGGGCTTGGAACGGCTCCAGGAATGCCCCGCTTTATTATCGCGTGCGTTAAATGCGCGCGAGGGCAAGCCGCGGGCGGACGCTTGGGCGGAAGGAGATATTCTCTTATAGGCAAGGCGGTCTATGGAACCTCACGTGCAAGCGCTTCCGCAAAATCGTGTTCAATGCCGTGGAAAAACAAACACGACTCCCCCGAAAATCGGAAAATGAGCATAGAAATAACCCGGCGGGCAGTTGACCTACCGGGTTTCGTGCAAAGGAGCGTAAAAATGAAAATCAAAATCGAGATTGACGGTGGCATAGTAAGCCCACGGGAATATGCAGTAAGGACTATCACAAAAGAAATTGTGAAAACTGGTATCAAAGAAAAACAGGTCTGGTACAACGAAGAAGCAATTCAAACTGAATTGGAGAACGCTGGGGCTGGCAGGCTGGTCAGGTGTTGGTTAAAAAATGTTTGGCCGCTTCCACAGCTACGTCTTTTGCGATGTCAAGTATTACATCGACGCTGAAAGATCCGGCCTTCTGAGCGGTGCTTTTGACTTTTGCCCAATTTGTATCCGTGCGGATGTTTTCAAGAAAATTATGCCCGGAAGGGGTCAATTCCTTGATGTTGACGCGGTATTGTTCCGGGGAAGAACCGGGGAAAAGAACAATAAGCCCAGACTCGGCACAGTATTTGATAGCATAAAGAATATCGTCGTTGTCAAATTTTCCTTCAAGTTCGACCTGATACGCTGGCGGGTCAACCGGATCTTCGCCAAGCATATCGAGCGTATCAGTTCTTGCGTAGTGGATGAAGTAGCAGCAGTGGTCAAAATCCGTGTGATTTTCGACGCAGAGCATAACGGCGCGGACACAATCCATATTTAGTTTCATGCAAAACCATCCTTTCAACACCATAAGCCCGTCAGGTCATCGACCCGGCGGGCTGTTTGCTTTCGTGATTTACTTTTCGTGCGGCGGCTCAGGGTCCGGTAGGGCGTGGCGCTTGATGATGATCTGCACTTCGTTCGGGTCGCGGCCTTCCTC
>PPYE01454623.1_pt1 | contig 11737 bp, 9 predicted proteins | sample 1559881 | NCBI WGS metagenome assembly PPYE01 (sample SAMN08240022, study PRJNA423297) | Human gut metagenome, whole genome shotgun sequencing project.
CTTGAATATAATTTTGAGCCGGATTATGCCGATTCTATGTTTAATTTTAATTTATCGGTAAAAATTTACCGAAGTATTGTTATATTGTAGCAGATTATAATATCCATAATGGAATGAATGGCAACAATATAAACGATGTGCATGTAGACCATGAGGGTCGCATCTGGATTGCTAATTATCCCAGTGGAATAACCATCCGCGACAATCGTTACAGCGGTTACCGCTGGACTCGTCATTCGGTTGGAAACCGCCAGTCACTTGTCAATAACCAGGTGCATGATGTCATTGAAGATAGTGAGGGTGACCTTTGGTTCGGTACCAGCAATGGCATAAGTCTATATAGTTCCGCTACGGGGGAATGGCATTCCTTTTTCAGCACTTTTGATCATGAACTGGAAGATAAGAATCATATATTCCTGACGCTTTGTGAAATCTCGCCCGGAATTATTCTGGCAGGTGGTTTTACCTCCGGTCTTTACCAGATAGATAAACGTGCCCTTACGGTTGACTATATTGCTTCTTCTCTTTTTTTTCATTTAGACCTGCGTCCCGATCAGTACATTCGTGACATAAGGAAAGATTCGGAAGGTAATATCTGGTCAGGCGGTTTTTACAATCTGAAATGTTTTGATCTTAAAAGTGGCAAATCCCGTCTGTATTCCGGCTTGAATTCTATTACCTGCATTCGCGAAAAAGACGATTCTTCGATGTGGATTGGCACTTCGGCAGGACTATATTTGCTAGACAAATTTTCCGGAAAATATCGCAGCATCGATATGCCTGTGGAATCTATGCATATCCATGCCTTGTATCAGGGAGACGATGGTGTGTTGTATATAGGTACCAGTGGTTCCGGGCTGGTGCTTTATAATCCCGAAGAAGAGGCCTTCGCTCAGTATTATACAGATAATTGTGCCCTTATATCCAACAATATCTATACAATTCTTCCTAAACCGGACGGGGATTTATTGCTTAGTACGGAAAATGGAATTGTTCATTTTTCACCTCGTAGAATGTCATTTAATAACTGGACGCGTGAACAGGGGCTTATGAGTGTCTGTTTCAATCCCGGTGCCGGTATTTTGCATAGTAGCGGTCGTTTTGTCTTGGGAAGTAATGATGGGGTCATTGGTTTTCCTTCGGATATGCACATACCGGTCCCAACTTTTTCTCCGATGTTGCTTAGTGATTTGAATATATCCTATCAGCCTGTATATCCCGGTGATGAAGGATCGCCCTTGGAAACGGATATTAACGATACGAAAGTTTTGAAACTTAAATATGAACAGAACACTTTCTCACTGAGGGCTTCCTCCATTAATTACGACTATCCTTCTAATATTTTATACTCCTGGAGATTGGAGGGCTTTTATGATGAATGGACTACGCCTTCTTCCAACGGTCTGATGCGTTTCACCAATATCCCTTCGGGTAAATATATGCTTCATGTACGTTCCGTATCTAACGAAGAAAAGTATAAGAGTTATGAACAGCGCAGTATGTTGATTATCATATCTCCTCCGTTGTGGGCTACTCCGTGGGCTATAGCCGGTTATATTATATTGGCCGTTCTGGTGTGCGTGATTCTGTTCCGCATCATTACACTGAGGAAACAGAAGAGGATTTCGGAAGAGAAGACACGCTTTTTTATAAATACAGCTCACGACATCCGTACACCTCTGACTCTGATAAAGGCCCCGTTGGAAGAACTACGGAACAAAGATATGGTGAATGAGGAAGGTAAGGGCCATGTGAGCATGGCTCTGAGAAATGTGGATGTTCTTTTACGGCTTATAACAAATCTTATTAATTTTGAACGTATCAATACCTATTCGTCACATATGTATATTGCTGAATATGAATTAGGTACGTATGTGTCAGGCATTTGTGATCCATTTCATGCGTATGCAAACATCAAGCATATCAGGTTGACTTACGAAAGTAATTTTCAATACCTGAACGTGTGGTTTGACAGGGATAAGATGGATTCTATCATGAAGAATATCCTGTCGAACGCCATGAAATATACACCGGAAAATGGGAACATATATGTCAGTGCATCAGAATATGAGGATGGTTGGGGCATTGAGGTGAAAGATACCGGAATCGGTATTCCCCGCAATGAACAGAAAGGACTTTTTCATACCTATTTTCGAGGTAGCAATGCCGTCAACTTGAGGGTTAGCGGTAGTGGAATCGGCCTGGCATTGGTGCATAGGCTGGTGCGTTTACATGGTGGAAAAATAACTATAGAGAGTACGGCGGAACAAGGTACACTGGTAAGAATCATTTTTCCTAAGGGGAACAAACATTTTCGTAAAGCCAGTATCATATCTGCAACTCCGGGGCGATCTATTAGCATGCCGGAAGTTGTTATTCCGGCACTTTCTGCCGTTGAGCCCAAACAGTGTGATGCTTCTTCCCAGCGCATCCTCATCGTGGAAGATAATGACGATTTGCGTATTTATCTGGCGAACACGCTTGGTGAGGATTATCTGGTGCAGTCCTGTCACAACGGAAAGGAGGCTCTTGAAATCCTATCCGAGTTTAAGCCGGATCTTGTGTTGTCAGATATTATGATGCCGGAAATGTCGGGAGATGAATTGTGTGCCGCCATTAAGGGCAATATTGAAACATCTCATATTCCGGTGCTTCTGTTGACTGCATTGGGTGATGAGAAAAACATGCTGGAAGGACTGAAGATAGGTGCGGATGATTACATGGCGAAACCTTTCAGCATCAGCATATTGAAGGCGAGTATCAACCGTTTGATTACCAATCGGATCTTATTGCATAAGAAGTATGGCAGTTCGGACTTCGAAACTGAAAAATGGCCGAAAGGGTGTCGGGATACACTTGACTGGAAATTCATAGCTTCCGTCAGGGAAAATGTGGAGAAGAACATGGCCGATCCGGATTTTACGGTAGATATGCTTTGTTCGCTTCACCACATGAGCCGCAGTAGTTTCTATAATAAAGTGAAAGCATTGACTGATTGTTCTCCGGCAGATTATGTACGTCTCATCCGTATGCAGTATGCTGCCCGAATGTTGAAAGAAGGCGAACACTCTATTACGGAAATAGCGGATATGACCGGGTTCTGCGATGCGAAATATTTCAGAGAGGTATTCCGGAAGCATTTCGGGGTCAGTCCGAGCGAGTATAGGGGAAAAGGGACGGCAGAAAAAGAAAATTCAGATTTAAAGCAAGATAATGATGGGAGTATGTCAAAATGAAGTTTAGAATGCAAATTACATGAATTACACAAATGATTCTTTTTTTATCATTCTGATAATCAGAACTTATCTGACTTGTTGTTTGCGTAATTCATGTAATTTGCGTTCTTTTATTCTGTTTTGGCACATTCTCTTATATTGCTGCAATGTTTTGTTTGATTGTACTATGGAGTTTTTCTTTCAAGATGTGCACGTCGACCGGTTTAGGTACATAGCCGTTGAATCCCTTCTCCAGAACCTTTTCTTTGTCAGAAGAGAAGGAATATGCCGTAACTGCGATGATGGGTATTGTTTTTGAGAATTTCCGTATCTCTCTCGCTGCTTCATAGCCATCCATTTTGGGCATATTGATATCCATGATGATGACATGTGGCTGAAATTTTCGATATAATTCTATGGCTTCTTCACCATTCCAGGCATGTATCAGATTGTACTCTTTATTAAGAATAGAATCGAATAACAGGTAGTTGTTTTCATTGTCTTCTGCTATTAGGATGACAGGCTTTTGCTGGGGTACTTTTGTGGTAGGATTAACAGCTTCGTGCCGCTTATTCTGTTGTGTAGCAATTTCCGGCTTATACGGTATTGTGAACCAGAATGTGCTTCCTTTGTCTTTACCTTCAGATTCAACTCCGATTCTTCCTTTCATCTTTTCGATAATGTTTTTGCAGATGGAAAGGCCCAGTCCTGTTCCTTGGGTGAAAGTATCCACTTTGGTGAAACGCTCGAATATTTTATTCTGATCCTCCTGTGAGATACCCCGGCCTGTATCTTTTACATAAAAATAGAGTTCTTCTCCACGGATTTCATAACCAAATGTGATACTGCCTGTCGAGGTAAACTTGCTGGCATTGACAAGTAAGTTGATAAGTACTTGTGAAAGTCGGTTACGTTCGGTTTGTACATGGCACTCGGTAACTCCGGGAATAAAATTCAGGACAACATTCGGTTGTAGTCTGCGTCGTACTGTTCTTTCTACGTCTCTTGCCAGTCCGTTCAAGTCAACGTGCTGGTAATTGAAATCAAGAGTATTTGCCTCTATTTTCGACAGATCCAGAATGTCGCTGATAAGTTGTAGGAGAAGCTGGTTGTTATTCTCTATGATACTGATGAACTCTTCCCGTTCATGTTCATCCTCAGTGGTGGTCAGCAGGCTGGAGAAACCTATGATGGCATTCAATGGTGTGCGTATTTCGTGGCTCATATTAGCCAGGAATGCAGACTTTAGCCGTTCGGATTCCAGAGCTTTTTCTCTAGCTGTTACCAGTGCCTTCTCTTGTCTCTTACGTTCTGTAATTAATAGTAGCGAACCTACCAATGATATCGGATTGCCCTGCTCATCGTATTGATCTACTACCGCATTCGTTTCAAGCCAATCTGTAAATTTTCGTCCTTCCACTTCAGTAATGATGCGAAACTCTTCTTTGGCATGTTGTAATTTTCCGGATGCAAGATTCTTGTGTATCTGTTGCATACGTTCCACATCTTCCGGGTGCATTTTCTGAAAGTATTCGGAGGCCTTTATAATGTGCGCCTGGGGAGTGGACCCTTTTTCTTTAGTGAAATTCATGTGGGCCAGTATTTGTTCTGATTCGCAAGTAATCATATCGTTTTTCAGGTTCCAGCGCCAAGGAATGATTCGAGCCACGCTCAAGGTCATTTCCAGTTTCTTATTGATTTCCCGCAATGCGTTTTCCGCTTCATTGCGTGCTGTGATGTCAACTCCGAAGATATCTATGGTATGCTTTTCGGACGACTGGCAGATAATGAATTCATAAAAGGTGTGAGTCGGCTTAAAATAGTGGGTAAAGGTAATCGCTTGTTTTTCTTTGAATACCATTTTTATAAATCGGGGCAGACAGTCAATCTGTGAAAGCGAATTCTTATTCATATCATTCTCCTCATTTGCTGTAAACAAATTATTGAACAAGCTATTGCCGGCTTGGTACTTTATATCTATTGCCTCTCCCTTTTCATCGAAAGCTACTTTTGCCTGGGTATACGATATCGGCATATTGCACACAAGTGTATTATGGGCACTGAACAAGGCTATTTTCTTTCGCTGAAACAAGTATATTATAAGTGCGATGACCACAAGTGAAAGAAGCAGGATTGTTCCGCTGATAATCCACCATCTATATTTTTGCCAGAATGTGAGCGGTTTATTCAGGAATATTGTATTTGACGGACAAAGGTCTGCATCAAGGCCATCCAATTTCAGTTGTGCATAGTTGACGAGCGGGTATGACTTTTTACTATATACGAATGGGATGTCACGTAGCTTTTTTCCCTGGAGCATTTGCCCGATAATGTCAGTTAATGATTTCTCTAGTTCTGCTTGGTCATAGAAGTATCCGCCAATGAATCCTGCCTTATTGATGTACGCTCCTCTTAACGCAAATACCGGCTGAGGTGAAGATGCCACTAGCTGAAAATCACCGCTGATGAGTGTAGGCGATCCAAACAGGTTTTTACGTTCATAGAACCAGGTAGAAAATAAGATGCTTGTGGTCGGATCATCTGTCAATAAATATTCTTGTAGTTGCTTGCTGTTTTCTTCTTTACCTACCAGGCGTTCGTATTCGATATTCGGATATTCTGATGCGATGTACGAGTGTATGAGTCGGTCCAGTCGTTGATTCTGATAAAGCTCGTCTGCCGCAAATATAATTCTCTTCATTTGAGGCAACATCCGTATCATCATGTCAATGGTTTCTTTATACATATCCGGGGTTTCAATAAAGGTGAAGTTATATTGTTCTCTGATGTCATTCAGAGGTGCTACTTTATTATCCGCCATATTTATAGAGCGTCCTGTGAAGTAATATTCCCGGGGGGCATAGGTATCTTCATTGGCAATCAATATCATTGGAATATCTCCCCATTCTTTCTGAATGCGATCTCTTAAAGTAAAAGCTATACTGCCTATGAGCACCAGATAATCCGGCTTATTCTTTTCATAACGCTGGAAGATTCCTTCTTCCATTTGGTTGTACAATGAGTCATTTCGGATAAATGTACCATTTATATGTACTAAATCGGCACTGACATCTTCTATTGAAGAAGTTTGGAGCATAATAGGGGTTATAAGCGTTTGACTCCATGGGGCTCCTTCATTATAAGAGTTAATAATAAGTAGTCGATGTTGTTTGGGGACTACGGTTGCATGGGCAATGGATAAACTTAAGTGTAGTAAGACAAAACAGAGGCTGATTATATGTTTCCAAGATAAAAAAAGTCTCATAACCAGATTATTAAGTATTCTTTTATATTGAATTAATATTAGATATTAATACAAAAATACAAAAGTAAGGTTTCTTATAATTGCTTTTTAACTCTATATTAATAAAGATTAACTATTACATTCTATTATTGTTGTGAGTTGTGGTTTTATCATGCAAAATTATACTAACCATTCTGAGCTTCTGATAGGTCAGTTTTATTTTGTAGAAAATAAGGCTGTTTCTGATGAAGCAGCCTTATTCATTTTCGAGGGAGATTTATCTTACCCCTTTACACATTCATGGCATTGGCACTCAGTGCCCCTACTATAGCTGAAGCTACCGCAATCACAATTTTGAGAATTTTATCCCAGATTGACTTTTTCATATTCTTTGATTAAATGATTAGTGATATTTTAACCCAGCGGATTTTCATCCAGTCCTCCCTCGCCGCTACCGGATCCTCCCTGGTCACCGGAAGAGTTGCCACCTGACGAACTTCCGTCCTTGTTTACCAATGCCTCCAAATCGTAGAAGTCAATTTTCTGTCCGGCACGTGTTGCCGTCACATCCGGTCTGATGGTGGTTGATGGTCGGAAATTGATTTTCACGGCCTTAATGTTCTTAGCCGTGCAATCCTCCTTTTTCTCCACTCCGACGGTCCGCGCTGACAGGCTGAACACCCCGAAATCCTTGATGTTCACCGATTGTCCGCCATACAGCTTGTCAATCAGCGCCTCTACAAAGTTGGTGATTACACTTTTGATATCTCCCAAGGTGAGTGAACTTTTCTCCTTCATCACGTACGCCACGTCTTCCAGGTCGGCATTGTCCCCTAACGTTACCAGTTGCGGATAAAACTTTGCCACCGCATCCTCCTTTCGCGGATCTCTCCGCGGAATCTTTTTGAATGGTACTCCCATAATCAATCATTTTTTTAAAGTTAAAAAACAAGGTTATTTAATGATCCTTTTGGGAAAGCTGTCCGAATCCTCTTCTCATGCTTTTCTTAATTTGCTCTGCCATCATGGGCTTGCCGGAAGATTTTCGCTCTTTTCCCCTTTGGACATTGCAAATATACCCCGTTCTTTTCCCTTCCACTTTCCGCTTGAAGCTATTTGAGTTTGTATGAAAAAAAGAGAATCTAAATGAGAAGTAATACCTTCTTTATTCCTTTCTGTTGTCGCTGTAAATGAGTACCTTTATACCATGTAAATCACTAAAAAACAAACTTATGAAAGAAGAAAACTTAGATGAAAAAGTCCCTGTCCGCGCTTATACCAAAGCCGACCTTGCCATGCTTTACAATCCCGGTGTATGTATTACTACCGCCCTACAACTTCTCCGCCGGTGGATTTATGCTAACAGGCAACTGATGTCGGAACTGAAGGAAGCGGGTTATAACAAGAACCGCCATTCTTATCTGCCCCTTGAAGTGAAACTTATATTCAAGTATCTCGGTGAGCCTTAGATAGTTTGAATCCGGCAAATGAAAGATTTGTACTTTTTGTAAATAAAATGCCAATAGATGTAACGGGTGATAAGAATATATGTAATCCTACATTACATTATTTCTTATCACCCGTTACATTATATGATAACTCTACTTTCAAGAAACCTTTTCATCCTCTATTCCCCTTGTTCCCTTGTCAACTGATAAATAGAGAGTATGCGAAATTTAAAACGGCAATACTCCCTCTTCCTTATCGTCTTTCCCGTCCTTTTCATCCCGGTTCTTTTCCCTGAATCCATTGTTTACCTCATCATTTTGCAGGTCTATCACTTCATATTCGGTGCTTCCCTGACTGTTCCTTCTTGTCCTGAACCCGTATTTTTCGAGCGACATCACCAGTATCTGTATCGTCTGCCTGTTCACCTGTATCTTTCCGTAAATGGCTATCTTACTGAGTATGGTGGCTGCGGGCATCCATTTCACGCAGGTCTCTCCGGGCTCCGGCTTCCGGAAGTATACGAGCAGGTTTTCCTCCACCGGATCCTTCATTCGGTGCAGTTCGTTGTGGCGGTTCAGCTCGTCTATCTCTTCTCCTTCGTACCAGTATTGGTACCCCTGCTTTAGCAGGGCATGCGCCTGCGCGTATACTCCCTCGTAGTTGACGGGTGTCCTGTAATCCAGTGAAATGATGGATGAGGGCAGGAACCGTCTGTTTCCCCCTATGTCCTGCAGGCATTGGCGGCTGTTGGTGCTGGCAATGAAAGATGCGTGCCGTATGAAGGTGTACGCCTGCGCATCGTACGCTTTCCGTTCCGTGACGCTCTCCTGTGTGATTACCCTCTTCAGCCCCGCCAGGTCTCCGACCCTTGCCCCTTCGAACTCTTCCATGTTGATGATGAGGTGTGTGCTGAGCAGCAGCTGATGGTCCTTGTTTTCGGGGTTGGCCATTCCGTTCCGGTAATATTCCCTCCACTCGGGCGGCAGCAGCCTTCTTATCCATGTGCTCTTTCCCTTTCCCTGTTCGGAGTAGAGTATGATTACCAGGTGGTTCACGGTGTCGTCCTGCAATGCACAGGCCAGCATTCCCACGAACCACCTCCTGAAACTTTTCCTCCAGAACTCCTGGTCTTCGGCCTGTACGGTATCCGCCAACCGGCCGATGTAATCGGTCACTCCGTCCCATGGTTTCAGTTTCCCGATATACTCCGTGAAGGGATTGAAGTCCCTGGGGTATGAAGAGTCAATGACCGTCTGCAGGTAATTTCGGAAGCACTTGATTCCCGCCAGTTGCAGGTCAAGGAAGATGGCGTTGTAGCTCCTTGTCCTCATGGGGCGGAACCTGCCTTTCCATCTTTCTTCCTTCTCGTTGAAGTTGCGGTATTCCAGGCGGTCCAGTATCACGTTCCTTCGGAAGTCATAATGTGTTTTCAGGAAGTCGAGTACCTGGTTTATGGTGTCCGGTTTTTCTTGCTTTCTCCCGAGCGCCTCATACGTCTTGTCGGTATAAATATACGCGTTTCGTATGGGTGCCGCCACATCAAACTCCTCACTGCCTAACTTTTCCTGTGCCAGGCGTATCACTGTTTCCTCTTCCAGTCCTTTTGCATAACACTTGTTGCCCAGTGCGAACATGAAGCTGTCCCGGTTTCCCGGTTCAAACTTTGATATTCTCTTTACTGAGAGCACCGCCTTGTTGAATTCCATCTTTTCCCACGGCTCGGCTTCCGGTTTACCGGCCTCTGCTTTCTTGCCCTCCGGTTTATTCCCGCTCTTGGGCTTCCCTTCATTCTCCGGCTTATCACTCACCACTTTACCACTTATCACTTTCCTTCTCCCCGGCTGTGGCTTTTCGGGTGGAATGATATTTGTCAGTGTCTCGTCCACCTCTTTCAGCAGTCCTTCATTCAGGTACGCCTTTTCATCGAAGGAGGTGAAGAACCCCCTTGATATGTCCTTTCCGCTTCCGTCCACTTCCACGCCGAGCAACTTTTCGTAATATACCTTGCAGGCGTTGTACATGGCCAAGTGATGTTTTTCCAACGTACTGAATCCTACTTTTTCTTCTGCGGCTAACGTAGCCCTTAGCCGGGTGGCATAATCCGTTTTCAGGAACACGAAGACCTTGAACCCGTGTCCTTTTGGAGTCAGGAAAGAGGCCAGCGTGTCGGGATCCCCATTGATTTTCCCTCTCAGCTCTTCCAGCTTCTCTTCGGGCTGGTCGTCAATGTCCAGCAGGGTGATGTGCGTGTATCTTATCACGCTGTATGCCTGTCTTTTTTCCCGATATCCCGCCGTGACGGTATAGAAAGGCAGCTGCTTCTTCACATTATTCGCCTCTTCCATCTTTCCTTGTCCTACTAACAGTCTGATTTTGGATACGCTTTTCGCATGTATCCCCATTGTGATGTTCTCAATTACTTTCCGGAGTGTAATCTCTCCCCGGACATTGCTGAATCCGCTGTATGCGGTAACCGGAATATTTTCCATTTGTTTTTTAGTTATTTAAATCCGCCTTATCGGCGCCGCGAAGTAGGGGATAATATTCAGAATGGCAAAAACGCCTTTTTATTGCTGAAAGGCGTTTTTGCACAATTTTGTCTGTTCACTTATTTTTCTTTCTTTTTTTCGCTTCCTCCTCCTTTTCCAGAAACGCTTTTCTCAGATTAATGATATCAGTATTAATGCTTTTCAGTGTCAGGAATCCTTTTTCCTGCTTTCCCTTTTCAAAGCGCGCGATGTGCTCCAGTTTCCTTGCCAGATCCATGGTTCCTTTGATTCCCGTTTCTTTTTTGTGGCGGATAAGCATGTTTATCCATGGAGTGAGGAATTCCTTCCTTTCTTCGGCCCCGACCAGAATCCGTTCTCCAAACGCTTCATTTTCAACTAACAGGATATTGACCCTGTCTTCTTTTCTCTCGATTTCGATGCTGTAACAATCCTTGTTAATGAGCTCAATACTCAAGATTGTGTTTTTTTAGTCATAAAATCACAATTTTAGAAGTTAGTAATTTATTTTAAATTCGCTATTCGAAAGCAAAATTAACGGTTCTATCTGTAATATCTGTTGTTTCCATCTGAAAAAGTGAATGTTTTTTGTTTCATGTGTTACACACGGAATGGTAAATAGGTATGGGGACCCGCTACCTATTATTTATAGAATGTGTGTAACAGACTATAAAGAAAAAGTTAGGAAAATACGCGCCTGTAGATGCACATGCGCGGGGACATTATTATAAAAAGAAATTCAATGTTGGGAGCTTGTCGGGTCGGGAACGTGGGGATGATGAAATAGAGGGTAGAGTGGGGAAATAAATGTAGTGTCAATAATGATTGTCGTAAATGATGGGTGTTTTTTAATCGTTCGTTTAATGTGCACAAAGATAATGCCCGGAAATGAAACAACAAAATATTCTGATAAAGAAAAATGAAATATTTTCTGTTAGTCTATATATATTACTAATACATAGATAGTTACCTCTGAAATGAAATTGTGATTTTGCGATTACTTTCTTATTGAAAGAATCTTAGTGCAAAAATAGCCTTCCGACGTGCCTTTTAAACGAACGATTAAAAGATGAATTCTTTGCTTAATCCATTCGTTTATAGCTCTTTACCTGTGAAAACAAACAAGGTAATGAACAACTACAAAAAAACAATGGGCAAGAGGAACACGATACTTGCCGTATCTTACATAAAGTGTTCGCAAGTGATTGAAATTCAAGCTTATGCAAGAATGTCAAAGCCCCGGGAGAACACCCTTTTCTGAAATAACCCTTGAAATGGAAGCGGATAAAGAGACTGAAATATGGTATGCGATGCGTGCCACG
>PPYE01684000.1_pt1 | contig 11737 bp, 7 predicted proteins | sample 1559881 | NCBI WGS metagenome assembly PPYE01 (sample SAMN08240022, study PRJNA423297) | Human gut metagenome, whole genome shotgun sequencing project.
GGAGATAATCAAAGAACTCCCAGGAGGTCATCTGATCCGGTGTTTTCAGCCAGATATATGGAGCATTTTTTCCACCGGACACGGAAAATCCTGCTGCGGAAAGTCCCTCCAGGATCGTCTTTGCATTACGCATGTAATAAGCGATCTGCTCCTTCAGCTGTGCTTTTCCCTCCGGAGAGTAAACAGCCTCGCCTGCTCTCTGTACAATGTACGGAGCACCGTTAAACTTGGTTCCGTGGCGTCTTGCCCAGAGACTGTGAAGCTCTACGCCATCACGCACCAGTTCCTTCGGAACAACAGTAAATCCAAGACGAACGCCTGTAAAGCCAGCATTTTTGGAAAAGCTTCGAAGCTCGATGGCACAGGTTCTCGCACCCTCGCACTCATAAATGCTGTGCGGGACATCCTCCTCAGAAATATATGCCTCATATGCTGCATCATAGATGATCACGCAGCCGTTTTTGTTGGCGTAGTCAACCCACTCCTGAAGAGCTGCCTTTGTGATCGCACCACCGGTGGGATTGTTCGGGAAGCAGAGATAGATCAGATCCGGTACCTCATCTGCCGGGATCTCCGGAAGGAAACCATTCTCCTCTTTGCAGGGCATGTAGATCACACCGTCAAAATTCTCTCTCTCCTTGTTATACAGACCAGTACGTCCGGCCATAACGTTGGTATCTACATATACAGGATAAACCGGGTCGCAGACCGCAACCTTGTTATCCAGTCCGAAAATCTCCTGGATGTTTCCGGAATCACTTTTTGCTCCATCGGAAACAAAAATCTCGTCTGCGCTGATGTCGCAGCCTCTGGACTGATAATCATTTTTTGCAATGGCACTTCTTAAGAACTCATATCCGAGATCCGGAGCATATCCGTGAAAGGTTTCTGCGTGTGCCATCTCGTCTACGGATTTATGAAGGGCATCGATGATCGCCGGTGCAAGCGGCTGTGTCACATCACCGATTCCAAGACTGATCACAGAATCCTTAAATTCCGGATTGGCCTCCTTATATGCGCTTACCTTCTTTGCGATATTGGAAAACAGATAGCTTCCCGGAAGTTTTAAATAATTCTGATTTACTGTAACCATAGTATTTTATCTCCTTCTCTCAATTTCCTCTGCCAGTGCTTTTCTGACGCTGTCAGGATTTGCCTTGCCTTTCAATTCTCTCATCAGCTGTCCTACGAAAAATCCCATAACCTTATCCTTGCCGCCCAGAAGCTCTGCCAGCGGTCCAGGGTTTACATCTACGATCTTTTTCACAGTTTCGGTGAGAAGGCCTGTATCTTCTACGATCTTAAGACCATTCTCTTCTATATATACAACCGGATCAATATCCTCGTCAAACACTTTTTCAAATACTTTCTTGGCATTCTGTGCGCTGACCTCTTTTTTCTCCACCATGGAAAGAAGGTCTGCCAGATGCTTCGGGGTAAAGCTTACCCTTTCCGGATCAAGGCCCTTGTCCTTTGTCAGGCGGAGAACCTCCACCATAAACCAGTTTGCCACCTTTTTCGGGTTTCCGAGAAGAACTGCTGTCTCCTCAAAAAGTCCTGCCAGATGTCTGGATTCGGTCAGGATCCCTGCATCATAAGCCGGAAGCTCATACTCCTTCTGATAACGCTCCATCTTGGCTTCACGAAGCTCCGGAATGGAAGTACGCAGCTCTTCGATCCATGCATCGGAAATGTGGATCGGCGGAAGATCCGGGTCCGGGAAGTAACGGTAATCCTTTGCATCCTCCTTGGAACGCATAGCATGGGAAGACTCTTTGTTATCGTCCCATCTTCTTGTCTCCTGTACAACGGCTCTTCCTTCTTCCAGAAGCTCGATCTGACGTTCTCTCTCTCCTTCGATCGCTCTCGCAATGGCCTTAAAGGAGTTCAGGTTCTTCATCTCTGTTCTTGTTCCGAAGGTCTCACTTCCCACCTCACGGACGGAAAGATTGACATCGGCACGCATGGAGCCCTCCTGGAGCTTACAGTCAGAAACTCCAAGATACTGCATGGTGCAGCGGAGCTTTTCCAGATATGCGATAACCTCCTCGGAGCTTCTCATATCCGGCTCGGATACGATCTCGATCAGTGGTACCCCGCTTCGGTTGTAGTCAACCAGGGAGCAGTCTTCCCACTCATCATGGATCAGCTTACCGGCATCCTCCTCCATATGCATCTCATGGATACGTACAGTCTTTTTGCCTGCGGAAGTCTCGATCTCAACAGCTCCGTCATAGCAGATTGGCAGATACAGCTGAGAGATCTGATAGTTCTGGGGGTTATCCGGGTAAAAATAGTTCTTACGGTCAAACTTACAGTACTGATGGATATGACAGTTTGCCGCAAGACCTGCCTTGATGGCAAACTCTACCACTTTTTTGTTGAGGACCGGAAGAGAGCCCGGCATACCGGTGCAGACCGGGCAGGTATGTGTATTTGGTGCGCCTCCGAATTCTGTGGAGCATCCGCAGAAGATCTTTGTTTTTGTGGCAAGCTCCACATGCACCTCAAGTCCTATGACTGTCTCATACTGTTTCATGCCTTTTCTCCCCCTTCCATTGCTGTTCCGAAATCACCGCGTTTTTTCTCATAGGCGTGTGCTGCGCGGAACAGGTTGTTTTCTTTGAAGCAGTCGCCGATCATCTGGATCCCGATTGGAAGTCCTGCTGCGTCTTTTCCGCATGGAACTGTGATTCCGGGAAGTCCGCACAGGTTTACTGCTACCGTATAAATATCGCCAAGATACATGGCAAGAGGATCTTTCAGACTCTCTCCCAGCTTCGGCGCCGTAAAGGGTGATGCCGGGGCAAGAAGAACGTCATATTTGGAAAAGGCCTGATCAAATTCCTTTTTGATAAGGGCTTTTGTGCGAAGTGCTTTCAGATAGTAAGCATCGTAGTAACCGGAGCTTAACACAAAGGAGCCAAGCATGATACGGCGTTTTACTTCCTCGCCGAAACCTTCAGTCCTTGTCTTCTTGTACATATCATGAAGTCCCTCGTACTCTTTTGCACGGAAGCCGTACTTCACACCGTCAAAGCGCTCCAGATTGGAGCTGGCCTCTGCGCTGGCAATGATGTAGTAGGCAGGGATCATATATTCTGTTGTCTTCATGGAGAAAAATTCTACCACTGCGCCCATCTCGGTAAGGCTCTTCAGCGTATTCATAAAGGCCTCTTTTACCTCCGGGTTCAGTCCCTCTGAGAGATATTCCTTCGGCACGCCGAATTTCATTCCCACGATCTTATCTGTCATAGAAGCGGAGAAGTCAAGATTCTCTCTCTTCATGGAGGTGCTGTCCTTGGCATCGTGTCCGGCAATGATCTCAAGGAGTGCCGCACAGTCTGCAACATCCTTTCCTACCGGTCCGATCTGATCCAGAGAGGATGCATAGGCAACCAGTCCGTAACGGGATACTGTTCCGTAGGTCGGTTTGATTCCGGTAACACCGCAGTAGGAGCTTGGCTGACGGATGGAACCGCCGGTATCAGAACCCAGTGCCAGGTAAGTCTCTCCTGCTGCCACTGCCGCACAGGAGCCGCCGGAGGAGCCGCCCGGAACATGCTCCAGATCCCACGGGTTTCTGGTGACGCCGTAAGCGGATGTCTCTGTGGTACTTCCCATGGCGAACTCATCCATGTTTGTCTTTCCGATGATCACAAGACCTGCCTGTTCCAGACGGTCAATAACCTCGGCATTGTACTGCGGCACAAAATTCTCAAGGATCTTTGATGCACAGGTAGTTGTTTTTCCCTTAATGCAGATATTATCCTTAATTGCAATAGGTACACCGGCAAGAGGTCCTGTATAGGTTCCATCCTCAATGCCCTTCTGTACCTCTTTTGCTCTTGCATAGGCTTCTTTTTTGTAAGTATCAAGATAAGCGTGGACCTTGTCCTCTTTTGCTTCGATCTGATTAAATACGTATTTCACACCGTCCAGGACGCTTATCTGATGCTGCTTGATCTTTTCCGCAAGCTGTAATGCGGTTAATTTTCCCAAATCCATGTCCTGTCTCCTGTCTTATCCAATTGTTTTCGGAACCTGATACTGGTTTTCTTTCTGCTTCGGTGCATTGGCAAGCATTGCCTCATGATTATCTCCGTTTGTCACAACATCCTCACGGAATACATTTTCGTCCTCAAAAATATGGGACATGGGCTCTACGGAAGAAGTATCAAGCTCATCCAGCTTGTCTACATAGTCCAGCATCTTCTGCATGTCCTCTTTTGCTTTTTCCTTTTCATCCTCTGTCAGAGAAAGCTTTGCAAGGATGCAGACATTTTCCATTGTTTCATCATCGATTATCTTTGCCATCTTTTTTCTCCTTATTACGGCTCAAGTCTGTTCATATCACGTGGGAACAGACAGGTCTCACGAACGTTTTCTTCTCCGAGGATCTGCATGGTAAGACGTTCCAGTCCGATTCCAAGTCCTCCGTGAGGCGGCATTCCATGCTTGAAGGTATCCAGGTACTGCTCCATACCCTCTTCATCCATACCACGGGCTGCGATCTTATCCTTCAGCATCTGATAATCATGGATACGCTGTCCGCCTGTAGTTACCTCAAGTCCCTTGAACAGAAGGTCAAAGCTTAATGTAAATTTCTCATCTGACGGATCATCCATTGCGTAGAACGGACGCTTCTTAGACGGATAATGTGTGACAAAAACAAAATCAGCATCATATTCTTCTTTGAAATATCTTCCAATCAGCGCTTCTTCCTCCGGCTCCAGATCATATGGGTTGCGGATCTTACGATTATATTTTTCAGCTACCAGCTCTTTGGCCTTGTCAAAACGTACTGCCGGGATCTTGTCCACCTTCGGAAGCTCCACCTTCAGAATGGAAAGCTCATGAGCGTAGTCTTTCTTAAGAAGTTCTACCGCATACTGGAGAAATCCGGTTTCCATCTCCATGATATCCTCAAATCCGTTGATATAGCCCATCTCAAAATCAAGGCTTGTATATTCATTCAGATGACGTTTTGTGTTATGCTTCTCTGCACGGAATACAGGGCCGGTCTCAAATACACGGTCAAAAACACCTACCATCATCTGTTTATAAAACTGCGGGCTCTGTGCCAGAACTGCCGGTTTATGGAAATAACTCAGCTTGAACAGGTTTGCACCACCCTCTGCACCTCTGGCTCCGATCTTCGGTGTGTGGATCTCGGTGAACCCCTTCTCATAGAGGTAATCACGAAATGCCCGCACCAGAGCCTCCTGGATCTTGAATTTTGCACGCTCCTGCACATTACGCAGGGCAATAGGACGATAATTCAGCTTTGCCTCCAGGGAAGTGTTCAGCTTCCATTTGTCGATGGCCAGCGGAAGAGACTCTGCAGGTGAGGAAAGGATCTCCACATGGCTGATGCGGAGTTCTCTTCCGTGAGGCGCTCTTTCTTCCTCATGAAGAGTTCCTGTGAGACGCACACACATTGCCTCCTTCAGATCATGAATGGAAACATTTGTCTTGTCGTTTTCATATACGGTCTGAAAAAGCCCTTCTTTTTTTCGAAGTATCACAAATGCCACGTCACCCATATTACGGATGCTGTGTATTGCACCTTCCACTGTTGCTTCCTGGTCTTTCATGCTCTCGGAAAGAAGCACATCCCAGGCACATTCTCTAGTCTTACAGATTCCATCCATAAATTCCATTCCCTCATCCTCCAATTCAAAGTAGTTTCACCGAATCAGGAAATCCTCCCGGAATCCATACTGCATTTCTGGATATAGCGGTATGCGTCATCCTCGCTCAGGTGATTTCTTTCCATTAGAAGCATCTTTGCATTTGAAATATAATTCTGTTCTTTCCATGAACGCTGTTTCGGCTTTTTCTTATCTTTTTTCCAACGCCTTTCGATCTGAGAGATCATCATGCTCACCGTATTTACCAGATCTCCGACCTTCAGAGGCATTCCCACACATAAAACGGAGGTTGGTGCCTCACTGATCACTCCCCGGGAGGCCATAAGCAGCATTTCAAAATAATCCGGCATATAGTCCAGAAGATCACGGTAGTACATATCCTGAAGATGATAACCGCAAAGCAGAACGCCGCCATCAAGCTCCGAGATACTGGCAAGGGCATTGGCACCTGAATTGCATACTGCCGCCACCGTGAATCCATATCGGTTAAGGACTGTGCGGATCTTTTTTGCATCTTCTATTTTCGGTAATGCAATCACGATACTCGTGTTCATAAGCCGCCACTCTCTTTCGTCCCATTATGCCTCGTTCATCAGATCCGATACAGATACTCCTCGATCTCCCAGTCGGAAATCTCCTGAGAATAACGCAGCCACTCTTTTCTCTTTGCCTGCGCATACTGTTTGCAGAAAGCTTCTCCAAGGATTTCCTTCATCCAGCTGCTGTCCTCAAACAGTGTGATCGCTTCCCGCAGGTTCTCCGGTAAATTCTCGATACCCTGTTCCTTCTGATCCGACTCGGAAAGAGAACGGTTAGAAGCTTTTGTAGGATAGATCTTCTTCTGGATTCCATCCAGGCCCGCTGCCAGGCATACCGCAAAAACAAGGTATGGGTTGGATGCAGCATCCGGGCTTCGAAGCTCGATCCTGGTATCAGCACCATTGACTCTCGGGATCCTTACCAGTGAATTCTGGTTATTTCTCGTCCAGGTCAGCTCTGTAGGCGCATCAAATCCAGGTACAAGACGCTTATAAGAATTTACAAGCGGATTGGTGATCAGAGTCATCTCACGGCTGTGAGCCAGAAGACCTCCGATAAAATAGTATGCCTCTTCACTTAATCTGGTCGGATCCTCCGGATCCACGAAAATATTTTTTCCATTTTTAAACAGCGAAAAATGGATATGCATGGCTGAACCGTTTACTTCCCGTCTTGGCTTCGGCATAAATGTCGCATGAAGTCCATGACGTTTGGCTACAGTTCTTACCGCCATCTTAAAGGTTATAACTTCGTCTGCCATCTCACGCGCTTCCCCGTAATGAAGGGCAATCTCATGCTGTGCGGGTGCTGTCTCATGATGAGAGGATTCCACCTCAAATCCCATATCCTCAAGAGTCAGTACCATGTCACGTCTTGCATTTTCGCCCAAGTCCACCGGACTTACATCCAGATATCCGGCCTTTTCGTGAGAAACCGTTGTAGGCATTCCGTTATCATCAATATGAAACAGGAAAAACTCGCATTCCGGGTCAACATAACAGGTATACCCTGCCTCCTCTGCTGCCTGCGCTGTTTTTTTCAGAATATATCTGGAGCTCATCTCATGCTCTGATCCGTCTGCACGGCGCATATCACAGATCAGTCTTGCAACCTTTCCCTGCTGAGGACGCCATGGAAGAATTGAAAAAGTATTATAATCCGGATACAGGATCAGATCCGGCTCCTTTTCTCCCACAATGCCCGCAATATGAGAGCCATATACAACGCACTGGTTATCCAGGGCTCTTGGAAGCTCTCTTGCTGTGATCGCAATATTTTTCAGAGTTCCAAACATATCTGTAAACTGGAGGCGGATGAACTCTACGTCTTCCTCCTCTGCCATTGCAAGAATCTCTTCTCTGGTATAATTCCCCATAGTATTCTCTCCTTTATTTCCTCATCACACAAAATAATTACCCTCAAAATCAGAAAAAGGGTGCACTTCAGAGAGCTTCCGCTCCTGAAGAACACCCTTGTTCATGGACGTAATTATAGCAATCGGTCAATTCTTTGTCAACCATTTTTTAAAAGGGGCAAAAGTTCAAAAGCTTTATCGCGGAAACACGAACAGTTTTTTGACCTTTTACCCCTGGTATCTGTTATTTTACTGTAAATATGAATAGCTCATCAGTGATTCGTCCACTGCTTTCGCAGCCTCACGTCCCTCATGGATCGCCCATACGACAAGGGACTGTCCACGATGCATATCACCTGCTGTGAACACACGATCTACGCTTGTTGCATACTGCTCCGGTTTTGTTTCCACATTGGTTCTTGGTGTAAGCGCTACACGGAAAGCATCTGTCACATATTTCTCGCTGCCAAGGAAGCCTGCTGCAATAAGGACCACATCTGCAGGGATCACTTCCTCACTGCCCTCAACCGGCACCATATTGAATCTTCCGGTCTTTTCATCCTTTACGCTTTTCAGTTTTACGATCTTGGCCTTGCAGACATTTCCTTTTTTGTCCTTGATAAACTCGGTAACGGTTGTCTGATAGATCCGAGGATCATGGCCGAATACTGCAATAGCCTCTTCCTGGCCGTAATCGGTTTTCAGGACCTTCGGCCACTCCGGCCATGGATTGGAAGGAGTTCTTGCTGCAGGAGGCTGCGGCATCATCTCAAGCTGTGTTACAGATTTCGCCCCCAGACGGATGGATGTCCCCACACAGTCATTACCGGTATCACCACCGCCAATGACCAGAACATTTTTGCCCTTTGCAAGCTCATATGGGAATTTTGCAAAATCTGTATCCAGAAGACTTTTTGTTACCTGCTTCAGGAAATCCACTGCAAAGTAAATTCCCTTGGCATCTCTTCCCGGAACCTTGATATCTCTCGGATGAGAAGCTCCACAGCAGAGAAGGACACGGTCATAATCCTTCAGAAGCTGTTCTGCCGTGATGTCAACACCAACATTGATATTGGTAACAAATTTCACGCCTTCCTCTTCCATCAGCTTCAGTCTGCGGTCAATGACCTTTTTCTCCAGCTTCATGTTCGGAATACCGTAGCGGAGAAGTCCTCCGATACGGTCGTTTCTCTCAAATACGGTTACGCTGTGGCCACGGCGGTTCAGCTGCTGTGCTGCTGCCAGTCCGGAAGGACCACTTCCGATGACTGCGATCGTCTTTCCTGTGCGGACAGGCGGGATCTGCGGTTTTACCCATCCTTCTGCATAGGCTGTCTCAATGATTGCTTTCTCATTCTCCTTTGTGCTGACCGGATCTCCGTTCAGGTTACAGGTACATGCAGCTTCGCAAAGTGCTGGACACACTCTGGATGTAAACTCCGGAAAGCTGTGTGTCTTGTTTAAACGAAGGAATGCCTGCTTCCAGTTTCCTGTGTACACAAGATCATTTGTCTCAGGAACCAGGTTATGCAGCGGGCAGCCGGAAGCCATTCCGCCGATCATCATACCTGACTGGCAGAAGGGGACGCCGCAGGCCATGCAGCGTGCTCCCTGAAGTTTCTGTTTTTCTTTATTTAATGGAATACGAAATTCGTTGAAATTCTGAATACGTTCCTTTGGCGGCAGAACCTTTGCCGTTTCTCTTTCATAATCTAAAAATCCAGTTGGCTTTCCCATTTCCTCATCCTCCTTAATGTTTCACGCCGATGCTCTCATAGAACGCTTCCATCTGTGCCTGCTGGCTGGTCAGACCTTTTTCTTCCAGCTTTGCACTTAATGTGATCATTCTCTTGTACTCATCCGGAATGAGTTTTTTGAAGTGAGGCAGATAGGAATCAAAATCAGCCAGCACCTTCTTACCGATCTCAGAGCCTGTTGCTTCCACATGAGCCTCGATAAGATCACGAAGCTCTTTTTTATCATATTTATTCTCCACTTTTTCAATGGAGATCATTGCTTTATTGAGGTTCTTGTAAAGAACGTTATCCACATCAAGGACATAAGCGATACCGCCGCTCATACCTGCTGCAAAGTTCTTTCCTGTTTTTCCAAGAACTACCACACGGCCGCCGGTCATGTACTCGCAGCCATGCTCGCCAACACCCTCAACAACTGCAACCGCACCGGAGTTACGTACTGCAAAACGCTCACCGGCAACACCGTTGATAAATGCAGTTCCGCTGGTCGCACCATAGAGTGCCACGTTTCCGACGATGATGTTCTCTTCAGCCTTGTATCCGGCCTTCTCCGGAACCTTAACGATCAGCTTTCCACCGGAAAGGCCTTTTCCGAAGTAGTCGTTGCTGTCACCGGTCAGTTTCAATGTCAGTCCTTTCGGAATAAAGGCACCGAAGCTCTGTCCGCCTGCACCTGTACAGTTTACAGTTACCGTATCCTCCGGAAGTCCATCCTTATGATTTCTTGTGATCTCAGATCCGAGGATGGTACCAAATGCACGGTCTGTATTGGTAACATTTACATCAACAGAAACTTTCTCACCCTTCTGGATCGCCGGTGCACATTTCTTGACCAGAACTTTTTCATCCAGAGTTTTCTCAAGATTGAAATTGTATACAGCCTTCGGATCAAAGGTTACTTTGCCCTTTCCTGCATATGGGTTATTCAGGATGGCACTTAAGTCAACCTTACCCTTATGCGGCTCCTGCACACTGTCAGAAACTGTAAGAAGGTCTGTACGACCTACCATCTCATCGATGGTGGCAACACCAAGGCGTGCCATGTACTCTCTCAGCTCCTGTGCAATAAAGCGCATGAAGTTCTCCACATACTCCGGTTTTCCGCGGAATCTCTTACGCAGCTCCGGGTTCTGTGTAGCCACACCTACCGGGCAGGTATCCAGATTGCAGACTCTCATCATCACGCAGCCCATCGTTACAAGTGGCGCTGTTGCAAAACCGAATTCCTCTGCACCGAGAAGTGCTGCAATGGCAACGTCACGGCCGCTCATCAGCTTACCGTCTGTCTCGATACGTACACGGTTACGAAGTCCGTTCATGATCAGCGTCTGGTGTGTTTCTGCAAGTCCAAGCTCCCATGGAAGTCCTGCATTATGGATAGAGCTTCTTGGCGCTGCTCCTGTACCTCCGTCATATCCGGAGATCAGAACAGTCTGTGCACCGGCCTTTGCAACACCGGCTGCAACCGTACCAACACCCGCCTCAGAAACCAGCTTTACGGAAATATCCGCATATTTATTGGCGTTTTTCAGGTCATAGATCAATTCTGCCAGATCCTCGATAGAATAGATATCATGATGTGGCGGCGGAGAGATCAGGCTGACTCCCGGTGTGGAATGACGGGTTTTTGCGATCCACGGATATACCTTCTTTGCAGGAAGATGTCCGCCCTCACCCGGCTTTGCACCCTGTGCCATCTTGATCTGGATCTCTCTTGCGGAAACCAGATAACGGCTGGTAACGCCGAAACGTCCGCTGGCTACCTGTTTGATCGCAGAGCAGCGGTCATTGTCTGTTCCTGCTGAATCCAGACGCTCATCACTTTCACCACCCTCACCGGTGTTGGATTTTCCATGGAGATGGTTCATGGCAATAGCCAGTGTCTCATGTGCTTCCTGGGAAATAGAACCGTAGGACATGGCACCTGTCTTAAATCGTTTTACAATATCCTCAACACTCTCAACCTGGTCGATCGGAATAGGCTCCTTGGCAAACTTAAAGTCCAGAAGACCTCTTAAGTTTCCATGACCCTCGTCATCTACCAGCTTTGTATATTCCTTGAACATCTCATAGCTGCCCTGTTTTGTGGACTGCTGGAGAAGATGAATGGTACGCGGGTTATATTTGTGCTCCTCACCCTGGCTTCTCATCTTATGGGCACCTACGCTGTCCAGAGTAAGATCTGTGGCAAGTCCAAGGGGATCAAATGCCTCAGAATGAAGTTTTTCTACATTATCCTCGATATCTTCCAATGTGATTCCGCCTACACGACTTACGGTTCCTGTAAAGTAACGATCGATCACATCCTGGGAAATTCCGATTGCCTCAAAGATCTGAGATCCCTGATAGGACTGGATAGTGGAAATACCCATCTTGGAAGCGATCTTTACGATACCGCTGATCACCGCATGATTGTAATCATCAACGGCTGC
>PPYE01777706.1_pt1 | contig 11735 bp, 7 predicted proteins | sample 1559881 | NCBI WGS metagenome assembly PPYE01 (sample SAMN08240022, study PRJNA423297) | Human gut metagenome, whole genome shotgun sequencing project.
GCAATGGCGACTGTGAGATAGAAAACGGCAAAGGCGCCACCCGCAAGCAAGGAACTGAATGTGCGGTACTTCTTTTGCAGGCGTTCGGCAACCACCAGCAATGCGGAGCCGGTCAGGAAACCAAGTACGGTACGCAATGTTTCGTTAATCCAGTCTTTATCAATGGCATATTTTACGAAGAAGCCGACTCCGATGACGAATACAAGAATACCAATCTTACCGAAAAGATTTTCACCGATAAACTTTTCATAATTAACCTGCTTCCGTTTGGAAACAGACGGTATTTCGAGAGGAGTCTCTGGAGAAGTTTCCTGCAAAGTGACCTCAGCAGATTCTTTTTCAAGGGAAGCATTTAATTCCTGCGGCGTAGTTTCCGCCATAATGGGCTGTATGCCTTCAACAGTTTTTTCTTCAACAGCTTTTTCTTCCTTCAAGGCTGTCACTGTCGAATCGGGCAATTCTTCTGTTACATAAGGCAGTATATCCGTATTGTCCAAAGTCTCTGCCGTTACATCCTCTTTGGCCCTTACAGGGCCGGAAGCCATTTTCTCCTGAGCTTTGAGCAGGTCGTCCATTCGTTTCTTTATCTCGCCAAGCTCTTTGTCTACCTTGCCGAACCGGCTTTCAAACTTTTGCAGCAGAACAAAAAACAACACTGCAGCAAGCAATGCACATGTGCCATAAAGTTCACCCATAATGTTCTATATTTGAGTTATGTATCACAAATATAGAACATTTTAATTACAAATGGGCAAAACCGACAAGATATAGCATATTATTGAACATCTTCCGAAGCAGATCTTGCTTTCCGGAATTCATCTACCCAATAGGCAGTTCTTATCAAATAGTAATCATCAGCCAATGGTTTATAATCCAAATATTCAAAAGCATCGCACTTCTTTGAGACAGCCGGCTCTATCTGAGTTCCTTCATGCCATTCATTGAAAGACGTAATCGAAATATAAGAAGCACCGCTTTCTATGGCAGCTTTATACATATCATCGTAATATTTTCCATTCTCACGGTCTCGGGTGGTACTTCCGTTCCAAGGACGAATCCGGGTATCAATATATCCCGGACCGACACTCGGAATAAACAATTTATTATGTGCCTTTGCCCATTGCTGCATGGATTTCCAGTTGGCCGGAGTAGAAGCATTTGTGAAACCTGTTGCGGCAAAGTAAGTGTAAAAGCCATCCATGCACGCTGTCTCAATGTCGGGCAACTCGCTTTCCTTCAATGTCAGACCAAGTATCCACTATATATTGAATATTCTCCCTTACCGTTTGCGGGCTGCGTCCATTAAAAGGCTCTATATGAAAGCACACCTTTGCCCCTACTTTTGCAGCCTCATCCAGCAGGAGAGACACACTTTGGTTGCCATAATCGCTTTCTCCCCACCAAGTGACAGACAGTACGCCGACATTCGCTTTTATATGCATCCGGATATGTTTCCGGATGATTTCAGGATCATTGCTGCTGTACGTTCCGAGTTCCGGATAAAAATTACAGGCGATGTCATCATTAAGTCCGGATATGGCACCAGCATCTCCCGAATGCCCCGGAGCAGGGGCTATCGGGTGCATCCAGTGCTTCATTTCTCCATCCACTGACGGATTTCCATACCAATTATAATAAAAACTGATCGTATGGTCATCCAACGTAATGTTTGCCGCATCCAAATCGTGTTCACCGTTCATTTTCTTTTTGTTGCCGTTACAGCCGGCACACAGAAATAATGCCAATAAAACAAAAACAAGTTCTTTCCTCATGTTCGTTTGTTTAAGAAAGTAGTCCCAAAGCCAGCTATCCGACGGCCTTGGGAACTACCCGGTTCGTAAAACAATTATCTATTCTCTACCCATTGAAAATCTCCGATCAGCCTGGCTGAGAATTTGCCCGTCAGATCTTTGATGTTATTGTTATCCGAAACAGTCTTATTCAATGTCCATCCGCATACCAGATCCGATTCGCTTCCTGTCACGGATTCCGGAGTATCCATCAGATGTTGTATTTCGGCCTGTGTCTTCGCCGATTTCCAGATATGCAGATGACGCATACATCCATTGGTGCTCTTTTCTCCGATACGGTTGGCAGTTGCGCTAAGCCCGGTAAAGGCAACCATAGCCACTTCCTTATCATTCGGAGTATATGGCAAACGGTCATCCCGGCCTCTTTCCGACAACATCAACTGACCGTTGACGTAAATCTTGGTCATCACCGGAATTCCGTCTCTGACTTCTCCGTCCACTCCGTTCTCGTTAGTGACAACTGCCACATGAACCCACTGATTTAGTGTGCTGAATGAGAAGCCCGGTTCAAACAAGTCACTATAGCCTATACCATACGTCATACGTAATCTGCCGAAGTGACTGTTTACCGCCCATCCTTTACGCTCGTGATCTTTCGTATCATCATCCGTGAAGGTGGAAAGCAAGAATACAAAGCTATTGAGATATTCGTCCACATCTGTCAGCTTCACCCAGAACTCGACTGTGAATGCATAAACAATTTCATCATCCAGCATGGCTTTACTGGATACCGGATAGTTATCTTTCAGTTCGCCATATGTAGCTCCATCCCGCAGCGCAGTCAGGTTAGTCACCAATATACTGAAGCGCTCTATGAAGATTTCGGTCTTGTCCGTTTCCGTCGGCCAGCCGCTATTGTCATCATCATCAGAACAAGAAGTAAATGCCAGCATCTGAAGCATCATAAACACTATCACTACCCAATTATATAAATAGTTATTTTTCATATCTATCCTGTATTTTCTGTTTCGTATCATTCTAATTCAATCCACCTATAGTCTCCGACCAGCTTTGCCGTATACTTTCCGGTCAAGTCTTTAATTTCCTGGTCGTCAAGCGCCATCTTCGCGAAAGTCCATCCGCAAACCAAATCGTCCTCTTCGCCCGTCACATTCTCCGGATGCTCCATCAACCGGCGGATTTCATCCTGAGTCTTGGCGGTACGCCAGATATGCAGATGTTTCATACTTCCGTTAGCACCTTTATCACCGATACGGTTGCCTGTAGCACTCATGCCGCCAAATGCCACCATCGGGACATTGCTGTCGTTAGAAGCATACGGTTTGGAAGCATCCTGATGAGAGGTGGTCGAAAGTTTCAGTTCACCGTTCATATACATTTTGGTCATGACAGGTCTGCCTCCATTCATCTCGCCGTCTACTCCGGTTTCATCCGTCACCACAGCCAAGTGTACCCACTCATTAACGGTGGCAAATCCGAAGGCAGGTTCCATCAGGTCATTAAAGCCCATTCCGTATGTCATACGCATGTTGTTGCCACCATAGTTGTAGCTATTCACGCACCAGCCTTTGCGTTCGTGATTGTTCGTATCATCATCCGTAAAGGTAGAGATCAGATAGAAGAAGCCTTCTACATCCTTCAGCTTTACCCAAAACTCAACAGTAAATGCCTGCTTGCCAACTTCACCGAATGTGGAATACTCCGGATGAGCGCCAAAGTCAATATATCCGCCATTCTTTCCGCTTACTTCCAGCTCTGCCGGAACCAGTAAGTCTTCCGTCCGGACAGTCGCCTTAAACTCGGCTATCTTTTCGTCCGATTCTTTCAGCAGTCTGGCTGTCTCTTCGGGAATCCGAGCTTCCGCCACTCCCGCTTCTTTTATCGTCTGAAGGAAATCTTTCAGCTTGGCTATCGCATCTTCCAGAATCGCCCGGCTTGTTTCAGGATACATTCCTTCCCGAAGCCCGAACTGGGATTCAGCCTGCAGGTCGGTCAACACTTTTATCTTCTTGCCTATCTGTTCACGATACTCATATACCTTCACTCCTTCTCCGTCATCATCCGAACATGAGTAGCAGATACCCATAGCGAAAGCCGAAAGAAAGGCTATAACCAGTAACCGGATACTATATCTATTTTTCATATCTCATTTGTTTTAGATTCATTTATAATTCCTTTAATAAATACCGCCTTCTTCTATGTACTTCCTGATAGAAGCGGCCAAATCCATCGGGAGCATAAATTCATACGTATCCGGACAATCCTGTTCAACCCGTTCGAGTTCCTTTATCAGTCTCTCGTACACTACCACTTTATTTCCTTCAAATCCGTAATAGTTGGTCAACAGATAGACATGCCGGAATAAAGGACGCCGCGGGCTGGGAGATACAGACATCAGATCACGGTATACGTCTCCATTATTGCGGCACATAGTCCCCTGATCAATACGCACCACGCCATCTACCAATTTGTAAGATGAGCCTGTGGTATGTGTCCGGTTAGATCCGTCCATAATCGCATCGACAGCCTTGCTCTTCATGTATTGTTCGAAATACATCTGCTCGTCTGTATTCCAGAGATGCGCCGTGTGGAAACCGGCAGTGGATAACCACTTCTTGTTCATTTCCAACCATTCCGCATATTTACCGCTCTGCGCATAATAATCACCATAGATAAACTGGAAACCGGAAGGCCCTGCCGTCAATTCATCGTTCGGAGTCATATTCTTATAGTAAAATTCAAGTAGCTTCGGATTCAATTCCTGCAAGCCTGCCGCCAAAGTCACTCCTACCGGAACTTCGCCTCTGCGCTTTCCTTCCTTGAATATCTGATAAAGAGAATTTGCATCGAACTGAATATTGTCTCCGTCACTCAGACTGATAGCGACATATATCTTACCCGGCTTCACTTCTCCGGCTATCCCTTTACGCTGCTGGAAGGCTTTGCTCGGGAAACTGCACCAATAACTGCCATTCGCATAATAGTCACTCACTACAAATCCTGCATTATGGATGTTGGTAATCTTGTTCAGTTCGTCGCCATTGGCATTCATTCCATAACCAAATACCGAAGAACCCACCGGATAAGATCCGCTATTGAAGATATTATCCATGATCTGTTTGTCATCTCCATTAGAGTCGTCCAACCAGAAGACAAAGCCTTTAGAAGCAGCTACGTAATCGTACATTCTCCACGGATTATCTTTATAATCACTCCGCAATCCACCGGAGAAAGTTAGTTTCGGATGGCATTTGTCGGCATAGTGCGCTATCGCCCAGCCATAAGCTTCTGCCTTTGACGACCATTGGTTACGTATATCCCTAACTTCCAGATTTCCTATTCCCAGCTCGTCCTCTATAAACTTTCTCATGGATTCCGTAACCGGAATGCCTTTCTCCTGTGACGAAATCATCTGTGCCATACTCCATGACCAAGGCTGATTCTCATCCCAGACTACCAGGCAGTTGAAGCGGTCTTTATACATATTATATAATGCCGCAAAGCCTCTGTTGCGGGAAGTATTCGCCAAAGGCTGCATTTCATACTGCACTTCGGCATCATCCAGCTGCGTCAAATCCTGCTGTAACCAGATCAGATAAGTCAGTGCCTGTTCCTGGTTAATCACTCCCTGCATGACAGCAGTGGTCAGCTTCGATATATTTTCGTCATCACGAATATCGAATACATTCACTTTCGCCACCGGCTGATTCTTAAAGAACATACCACTTTGAGGAGTCGCATCACTATGATAATCCATCAAAGGATGCAGCTTTTGCGCCCAGTTCTTCACCAGACGGGCAGTCACTCCGGCAGACACCTCTCCGGTCGTTCTGACAACTTTCATTTCATATCGGTAAGACAACAGGCTATTGTCCATAATCGCAAATTCCGCGCTCTGCACTCCTTTGGCAACCGTCTGTTGCTCATTAGTCTGCAAATCCTTTACCTGCACCTCCTTGATATCCGTAATATAAGGATCAATCCAGGTGACCACTGCTTTTCCATTGATCTCCTCCACACGGGGAGTACGGACTTCATTTCCTCTTTCGGCCGTTGTTCCAAATTCATCGTCATCCTCGCTGCAACCGAACATTGAAAAGGAAAAGATAAATAAAAACGACCATAGACTGGTGAGTACAATCATCTTTTTCATTGTGTTATATTTTAGATTTTAATATTATTATTCTGACTTTATTCCGGCAAACTCTCTGAAGAGGGCGGCACGGCATCCGAAGCTATCCCCCACTTCTTATTGGGCTTATCTCCCATCTGCAAAACCAGACGTCCGCCGTTTTGAATATCCGCATGGCTGAACCACGGCTTATTCCACGGCGTTCCATTCAAGGTAGCCGACTGGATGTACTTATGGTCCGGCGCATAATTCTCCGCTATGATCTCAAAATAATGTCCGTCACCTACCTCCATCTTTGCGGATTGGAATACCGGACTGCCGATATTATAAGTTGGAGAACCGGGAGTTACCGGATAAAAGCCCATCATGGAGAATACCACAAATGCAGTCATTCCCCCTCCGTCTTCATCACCGGGAACGCCCATCAAGTCATTACGGAACCACTGGTTCAGCAAAACGCGAATCCTTTTTTGTGTCATCCACGGCTGACCGGCATAGTTATACAAATAAGGAATATGCAGACAAGGTTCATTTGCCATAGAGAACTGGCCGACATTACCGGTATGGTCCGGCAACTGATGATAGAAATCAAACTTGCTCCGCCCCAACGGTTCATTGAATGTCTGATTCAATCTCTCGATAAATGAAGCCTGTCCACCCATCAAGGCAATCAAATCCGCCGGATTGTGCTGCACATCCCAACGATAGATCCAACCGTTGTTTTCACCATAATAGCCACGTGCCCCCTGTCCTCCCGAATATCGATAGTCAAACGGTTCGATAAACTTTCCGTCCTTGTTCTTGGGATGAAAGAAACCCGTTTCCGCATTATAAACATTCCGGTACGTATAAGACATCCGCATAAACTTCTTATAGTCATCGGTCTTGTTTAATGTTCTGGCTATCTGTGCCAGACACCAATTATCGTAACAGTTACCCAACATAACCGCAACCGCTTGTCGTCTCTCGAACGAATGAACAGCCTTGCAAGTTTCTTCTTCGCCAGGATTCAGTGCAGGGAAAAATCCTTTTTCCTGATAGAACTTATCGAGCTCCGTCAACGGACATCTCAGCCAGGGCAACAACGTTTTCTCTGTAATCGCTCCTTTGCAGGCTTCATAAGCAGCCTCCAGATCAAAGTCTTTCAATCCTTTGCAATAAGCATCCCAGATAACTGCCACTGCATGATTGCCATTCATCCGGTGACTGTCTCCGGTCACCTCGGGGAAGGTAGGCATCCATCTTCTGTCCGACTGTTCTGCCATCCGTATATATGAACGAATCATATCGAGTTCCTTCTGCGGTTCTATCAAGATACGCAACGGATGTGTAGCCCGGTAAGTATCCCATATCCAGTCATCTGTATAAAAAGGTACTCCGCCATCTTCATGAATCTTGCCATCGAAAGCACTGTAATATTTCCCGTCCTCCGAAAGATTGATCATGCGTTCGTAGGTACGATAAAGGGAAGTGTAGAAGATTTCTTTTTCGTCTTCCGAACCGCCTTCTATCACAATCTTGCCCAATGTCTTGTTCCATATCCTGCGTCCGGCATCCGCCACCGCCTTTACATCATAGGTGGTGATGTCACGTTGCAGATTCTTCTTTGCCTGCTCGGCACTGATAAAGGAAATTCCGTAACGTAGATTCAGGTTCTTCTCGCTTCCATAATACAAAGCGATGGCACTGCCTTCCTTACTTTCCATATCAACTTTTCCATCTGCCAGTCCCCCTTTGCGTAAAGGTAGTTGACTGGTTTCGAGATACAGATAGATTTTGGTAGGAGTGTTGTCAATAACCTGATAGCCACTGACTCCTTTTTCTTCAGCGACCAGCTTTCCGTTCTTCGTATTCACCACCAGAGCATTATCACCTTCCGTCCCAAAACTGATATGATAAATACCAGCCTGATGTGAAGGGGCATACTCAACCTGTATATCAGCCTCATCCAGGTATACGGAATAACTATAGGGGGTAATATTCTCCAAATCATAGGAGTAAGATACAATCGGTCGGGATACCTCTCCCTGCACCGGACTCAGGTTAAAAGCCGAGCTGCCTCTATGACTGGTCACCACGACCGGAAGGCCGTTTACCCTGTCCGATGTATAGTCTCCCCTTTCCGGATAGACCCTGAGCATCGAGTTCGGCAGATGTACGGTTGGGTAAGTAGGCACCAGCAGATGGCTGATATTGCCGATATATGGATTTACATAATCGACAAAGTCTTTCGTGGGCGTCTGATCCGTATGGGTACACGAAAAAAACGCCATCGCCATCAAACAGGAGCCGACTGTTCTTTTTATATTCAATCTGTTCATCATCATTCTATATGAATATGTCTGTTCATTAATCAGGTTAGTTCATCGTTATCTTTCCGGCAGCAGCATCCGGATGCTGCTTCAGATAGATACGATAGAGTTCAAAAAATGTCGGTGCATCCAGCAATTCAATATTCGTATGCCGCTGTTTCAACTCATCACAAATCCCTTTATACCAGGAAGGTGACTTCAATATGGCTCTGAACCAATGGAAAGGAACCGGACGTTTCTCCACTCTTTCCACAATCACATCCGTTGCCCTGCGGTAATCATGATCTACAATATCATAATCTGCCCGGATCACCGGCATATCATTGTGCAGCAATGTCAAAGGCATCTTCTGCGGAACTATTCCATTCGGACTGAACGATGCGTAACAGTCCAATCCGTCTGAATCCAGTCCGGGGGCTTCGCCGTCAATCACAAATCCTGTAATGGTCAATCCCCACTTCTGATAATATTTGCTGCAATGCTTTGCCCATGCACTCAATCCGCTTTTCAATCCGGACACCGAGCGAGGCTCTTGCAACATACCCGGCATTAAATATCCGGCACCATTGTCAGCAGCGGCAAAATAATCATTCGGAGTAGCCGTCACCCGATAATTATGCATCACCATCGGAACGCGTTCTGCAAGTACAGGACTGACAGACCACATCAAAGGCACTTCTCCCCGGCTAGGTTCGTCCCACAGGAAAGGGGTAGTCTGAGCAATCCAGGAGGAGGAATCATAATCGCCTACATAGAAGAGGATAAAGTTCCGTCCCTGAAAGTTGATTGTTCCGTCACGGTTCAGATAGCCTCTGTCCATCAGTTCCTGATGTGTCACCCACTTTTGGGGATACTTTTCCTGAAGAGGAAAATGTTGCCAGAAGGAGGAGTTAGCCAATGCTCCCAGTCCGATGGCATCGGCATCCTTAAAGGCATTATAAGCACTGATAATACGGGAAAATTCCCACTCGGTAGCTACATCTTCATGCTTTCCTCCAGCATGCTGCGTATATTTATAAATCCAGCTCGGGAAACCTCCGATATAGCAGAATTTCTCTCCTTTATTTTGCTTATAGGCTTCTTGCAGAAAAGTTTTCAGTATCTGCAAGTCCAGTCCTTCTTCTTGTGTCGGATCATCCGTTGCCGGCTCGTCTCCCCAAGGAGAAAGGTCAAAGAAAAAAGCTTTCTTGCTGACAAAAAAGTCATGATTGGTCAATTGGTGATGGTTCGTTACCGTCCGGGTAGGATCGGTACGCCAGAACTGGTCGATGTAATAAGCGGCGTACTCCGTATTGCATAACCCTTTCTTCAGGTATTTCTCTATAAACCATACATAGGGATCGATTTTCAGAGATCCTGTCGAAGGTTGACCGGTTCCGGCAATCCTTCCTTTGCCCGTGAAAAGAGAAGAACCATCTTTGTTCACCAGCCAGCATTTCACAGCCAGCTTCGGTCCTTGCAGTACCAAACGGGTATAGAGACTATTGGGAGATATGTCATAGCGCACAGCTATCAGATTCTCGATTCCTGCCACAGATGAAGCAATATTACTGGTAGATGCTACTTTTGAGTCATAAACAACCACTCCGCGTATTTCTTTTCTGAAAACGGTCACGACATCCGACAGTTCCGTGTAAGCTATCGTATCACGTCCCGCCAGCCACTGTCCTGCCTGACGGTATTTATTCCACCAATAATCATCGACATTCTCTCCCTGCCCGTTCTTGACATAGCGAATGTACAATCTCGGACTATTCCGATTCACAATGCCTTGCAAGGTAGCTGTCGTATGCATAATGTCCCATAGTTGCTCCGCCTTCTCCTGTTCTTTCAGATCAAGTTCATTGAGCGTTCTCAAATCCAGTATCCGGACCGGATCACGAGATTCTGCCAACAATATCTCTGAACAAAAGACAGAGACCGCAAGGAATACCAACTGTAAATACTTTCTCATGGCTTTTCCGTTTTTATGCTAAATATCCAACTGTACAGATGCCGAATAATTGTACTTTGTCTCACTTCCGTGAGACTGTGCGCCGATCCGGAAATAATAACTCTTGCCCGGAACCAGCGTAGAAGTGTAGTCGTCCAGATTGATAGACAGTTCGAAAGCCTCACCATCAGTAATGGAACGGTTTAGTTCTTCTGTCCGGTTGACAATATTCAGTTTGTTGGATACATCAATGTGAGAGTGTGCAAACAACGAAATACGATAGACCTCGTTACTGGTCACCTGCTCCAGTTTGAATTTCGCCACTACCTTTCTTCCGATCACAGATATTTCCGGTTCAATGATCCGCAGATAAGGATTCACTTCGAAGACCTGATAATTCTTTCCCGGCTTTATTTTCATATCCAGAGTATCCAAAGGCTACAACGCATAATAAAAATAGAAGCTTTTTCATATCTAATCTATATTTTAGAATATACTAATTAAGGATTCTGTACCAGACCATTAGCCCCCGTACCCGGAATACTCTTATAATACCAGCTATAATCAAAGGTCTTTGATTCAATGCCCAACGGATTGACACGTACAAATACATAATGCGCAGGATTTGTCCGCAGGTCAAGGAAAGGTACAAGTCCCTTTCTCACCCGGTTTTCAAATTCCTTATGGAAAGTTCTCCAGCGCGACAAATCCCATCTGCGTTTGTTTTCAAATGCCAGCTCGACAAAACGTTCTTTGCGAACATTCGCCTGAGTCAATGCAATGTCATCTTTGTGAGCCGCTCTTTTGCGGACCGCATTCAAAGCGTCTTGTGCAACCTGTTTTTCAGCAGAAGTAGAGGTGGTCTTCTCGATAACAGCTTCTGCATAGTTGAGAAGAATTTCCCCATAACGGAAATCGATCCAAGGCTGTGTACCTTTACTCCATGCCTGCTCAACCGGACTTTCTATCTGCAAGAACTTCTTAAACAGGAATCCGCTGCGGGTATAATGTCCCAAAGTCGGATCGAATCCTGAATATTCCGTGCTTTTCTCCGCTCCGTAAGTATAATAGATCAGACCATCCTGTCCCTTCTCCGAAGCCTGAGTCCTATAATGATAACCGGAACCGTCAGCTTTCACCAGACCACCCTGGATAATGATCTTCGTACTTCCGAAGTTCTGTCCCGGGAATAACACCATGGCACTCAAACGGGCATCACGACCGGCAAATGCCTGGTAAGGTTTATCTATCGGGAAAGACAGGTATCGGATGGATAAGTTAAATCCATTATAATCACTTTCATTTCCATCCACACGAGTGCTGATCGGCTTGGGTGTTCCGGTTCCGTCATCCGTATAATCTTCGAAAGAGTCGACAAAATCCAGTGTCGGATTCATACGACCGGGATAGAGATTCGGGTCGAGGATCATCTGACGGGGGCTGAACCAGACATCATAGTTATGTGCCAGAATGGTATTTGCAGCATAGGCCTTCATGAAGATAGGCTCTTTCAATCCGTCCAGACATTGGAAAGGTTGTTCAAATAACTTTTGATAGTTGGTTGTCGCTTCTTCCGGAGTAGCGGG
>PPYE01276573.1_pt1 | contig 11732 bp, 9 predicted proteins | sample 1559881 | NCBI WGS metagenome assembly PPYE01 (sample SAMN08240022, study PRJNA423297) | Human gut metagenome, whole genome shotgun sequencing project.
CCATTGCGCAGAATACGGCACTTCGTACCGCGCTTGACCTCGCCGTCCTGCACCATGACGCCGGCGATGTTGCCGAACTTGGAGGAACGGAAGATCTCGCGGATTTCGGAGTGGGAGGTGACGACCTCTTCGAATTCCGGCTTGAGCATGCCCTTGAGGGACGCTTCGATGTCTTCGATCGCCTTGTAGATGATCGAGTAGTACTTGATTTCCACGCCTTCACGCTCGGCCAGATCCGCCACCTGACGGTTCGGACGCACGTTGAAGCCGATGATGACGGCCTTGTCGACCGTAGCCAGGTTGACGTCGTTCTGGGTGATGGCACCGACGCCGCGATGGATCACCTGGATGCCGACCTCGTCGGAGACCTCGATCTTCATCAAGGAATCTTCCAGCGCCTCGACGGAACCGGAGGAATCGCCCTTGATAACGATGTTGAGCATGTCGACCTCGGACTTGGCGAACTGCTCCTTGAGGCTCTCGAGCGAAACGACCTTACGGCGCTTGGCCAGCTGAGCGGCACGCTCGGTAGCCTGACGCTTCTCGGCGATCTGACGTGCGGTGCGGTCGTCGCTGGCGACCAGGAACAGGTCTCCTGCGGTCGGCACGGAGGTCAGACCAAGCACCTGCACCGGAGTGGACGGAGTGGCTTCCTTCATGGCGGTGCCGTTCTCGTCAAGCATGGCGCGCACGCGGCCATAGGAGGTTCCCGCCACGATGGCGTCGCCGATATGCAGCGTACCGGACTGTACCAGCACGGTAGCCACGGCACCGCGACCCTTGTCGAGTCGGGCTTCCACGGTGGCGCCACGAGCATCCATATCCGGGTTGGCGCGCAGGTCGAGTTCGGCATCCGCGGTGAGCAGCACGGCTTCGAGCAGCTTGTCGACATTGGTGCCCTGCTTGGCGGAGATGTCGACGAACATGGTGTTGCCGCCATACTCCTCCGGCACCAGACCGTATTCGGTGAGCTGGCCGCGCACCTTGTCGGGGTTGGCGCCCTGCTTATCGATCTTGTTCACGGCGACCACGATCGGCACATGTGCGGCCTGAGCGTGGTTGATGGCCTCCACGGTCTGCGGCATTACGCCATCATCGGCCGCGACCACGAGAATCGCGACATCGGTCAGTTCGGCGCCGCGGGCACGCATTGCGGTGAAGGCTTCGTGGCCCGGGGTATCGAGGAACGTGATCTTGCGGGGTTCACCCTCAAGATCCACGGTGACCTGGTATGCACCGATACGCTGCGTGATGCCGCCGGCTTCGCGTGCGATGACGTTGGTGCTGCGGATGGTGTCGAGCAGTCGGGTCTTACCATGATCGACGTGGCCCATGACGGTGACGACCGGCGGGCGAGGCCGCAGATCCTCATCCTCCTGCAGTTCCTCTTCATCCAAATCGATGTCGAACTGCTGCAGCAGCTCCTTATCCTCCTCTTCGGCGGACACGATCTTGATGTCCCAGCCGATTTCCTCGCCGAGGATCTGGAAGGTGGACTCATCCAAGGACTGCGTTGCCGTGGCCATTTCGCCAAGATGGAACAGCACGGTGACAAGGGCCGCCGGATTGACGTTGATCTTCTCGGCCAGATCGGCCAGGGACGAGCCCTGACGCAGACGGACGGTCTGTCCGTTACCGGTCGGAATGCGAACGCCGCCGATGACCGGGGCCTTCATCTCCTGGAATTCCTGACGCTTCGCCAGACGGTTCTTACGTGCCTTCGAGGATTTGCCGCCCTGACGCCCGAATGCGCCTGCGGCGCCTCCGCGACCGCGGCCGCCGCCGCGTGCCGGGCTGCTGCTCGGAGCGCTGTTGCCCTGATAGCCGCCGGTATTGCCACTACCACCGAAGCGGTTGCCGCCACCTGCCGGACGCTGGCCGCCGCCCTGACCCGGACGATGCTGGCCCCACTGCCCCGGCTTGGCACCGGTGCCCTGTCCCGGACGACCGCGGAAGCCACCGCGCTGGCCGCCGCCCTGACCGGGGCGACCGCCACGACGACCTTCGTTGCCATTGGCATTCGGACGCGCCATCGGGTGCGGACGCGGAATGTCACCCGGCGTCGGCGTATGCATGCCCTGCTTGCGGCTGAACGGATTGTTGCCCGGACGCGGTCCCGGAGTATGCGGCTTGGCGTTGTTGCCACCGCCCTGCTGCTGATTGTTGCTGCGCGGTGCGTGCGGACCCGGCACCGGAGCGGACTTGCCGCCACGCATGCCTGCGGAAGATTGCGGACGCGGCGCATTGCCGCCCTGCTGGCGATTGCCATGCTGACGCTGATCGCCCGGACGACCGGCATGCGCGGAACGCTGGCCCGGCTTCGGCGCGGAGGGGCTGCCTGGCTTCGGGGCTTCCGCCCTCGGAGTCTGCCTGGCCGCCGGAACGGGCTTTGGCGCGGCCGGCCTGGCCTCGGATGGCGCCGTATGGGTCGGCGACGCCGGCTTCTTGACCGGTGCTGCGGGTTTCTTGGATTCGGACGCATTGCCCGACGCATTGTTCGAGAACGCGCTCCTCAGCTTGCGGGCGACTGGCGGCTCCACGGTCGACGAAGCGGACTTCACGAATTCGCCCATCGCCTCAAGTTTGCTTAAAACGGTTTTGCTGTCTACGCCAAATTCCTTGGCAAGTTCATATACGCGTGCTTTCGGCACTCAATTTCTCCTATCCCGGGCCGCGCATACCAGCGCGACCGCTACTGATTCACGGCGAGCTTGCTCCGTCTCATCGTGCAACCATGTTCGTGATACCTCGTCTTTTCCCGGCATAAGGGCGTTCCACCCCCATGCTTTGGACTATCGAGTCCAGCATACTCGAGCCTGTGGATTGTACACCCACAGGCTCAAAGCATGCTCAAATGATGATTATTCGGCGCTTTCCCCGGCCGATTCCTGCATCTTCTTGGCATGCGCCTCAGCGGATTCGATGCCGATCTTCCAGCCGGTCAGCTTGGCGGCCAGACGAGCGTTCTGGCCTTCCTTGCCGATGGCCAACGACAACTGGTCATCATGAATGAAGGCGATCGCGGTATTGTTCTTCTCGCTGATCACCTGCACGCCGGTCGCCACGGCCGGCGACAGCGCGGCGGCGACGAATTTCGCCGGATCGGCCGACCAATCGACGATATCGATCTTTTCCGGACCGAGATTCTCCATCACGGCACGCACACGGGCACCGCCGGGGCCGATCAGGGCACCCTTCGGATTGACGCCTTCGGTATTGGCGCGCACGGCGATCTTCGTACGGGCACCGGCCTCGCGGGCGATGGCCATGATCGACACGGCACCGGAGACCAGCTCCGGCACCTCGCGTTCGAACAGGCGGCGCACCAGCTCCGGATGGGAACGGGAAACCACGATTTCCGGTCCCTTCAGGCCGCGGGCCACATTCACCACATACACACGGATACGCTCGCCATGGCGATAGCGTTCGCCCGGCACCTGCTCACGGCGCGGAAGCAAGGCTTCGACATCGCCGACGGCAACATGCACGTTGGCGGTATCCTTGGCATCCTGCTGCACGATACCGGTGATCAGCTTGCCTTTCTGACCGGAGAACGCGCCGAACACCTTGTCATCCTCGGCCTTGCGGAACAGTTGGCTGATTACCTGACGCGCGGTCGCGGCGGCCAGACGGCCGAAATCGTGCGGGGTGTCATCGTACTCCTCGCCCAATGTGGGCGCGGGATGCGGATCTTCCTCGGTCGGTTCGCCCGGAATCTCATCCTGGGCCCATACGGTAAAGCTTCCGGCACGCGGATCAAGCTCGATACGAGCATGCTTCGCCGCATGCGGGGTTTTCAGATATGCCAGTCGCAATGCTTCCGAAAGAGCGGCGTCCAGCGTCTCGGGATCGATTCCCTGACCAGCTGCGAGCTGGTGCATTCCTGCCAGGTCCAGTTCCATCTTCAAGACCTCCTATATGAAGTTATTCCGAGCGCTTGGCCCAATGGTCACAGTCAACTATTAGTGTAATGATTCATGCAGACACGTCACCCGTTTCATCGTTCGGCTTCACCGCTTACCAGACGTGCCTGTGCCATAGCCACGATCCTCGCCCTCGCTATGGGGGCGTCCGCATGTTCAACGCCGCGCGTCGCCGGAAGGGCCGAGTCAGAGCGTAGGCTCAGCGCCTGCGAAAGCGCCTATCTGTCGGCTTCGAGCAACAGCGACCGCATGAACGATACGTCAACGTACATCGTCGAACGGTATCTGTCGGCGCGGCAGGCCTCATACGATTGGATCGAAACCGCCACGCAGTGTTCCGCACGATTCGGCGAAGGCACGATGCGCGGCGCGCAAGCCCGTCATATCGTCCGGACGCTGGCGACCCGCCTCGGCATAGCCGTCGATCCGGTGACGCCGTCACGTCTCGATGACGTTTCCTCGCTGGACCTCGACGACGATTCGCTGTCGACGATGGCCGAGGCCGAGGATGCCGCGGGATTCGCGACCGAAATTCTCGCCGCACGTTCCGATGGCAACGTCTCCCTCGACCTCAGCGACCGTCATAAGACGACTTCGCAACGCCTGATCTCCCTCGCCGGCAACGATGACGACCATCGCGACAAAGTGTACGATGCCGCGACGCTGCTCGCCAATCCCGACACCATGGTCGACGGGGCGACAGGACTCAAAGCCCCGACCGGCGCCGTCATCGAAATGAACTGTGCGCGCAGCGAAATCAGCGCCGTTGCCGCAAGCTCCAACGCTACGGGCGAAGGAACGTCATCCAACGCATCCCGCAAGGCATCGCTTGGTACGCTGGCCGCTCTCATTGCCGACCGCGCGGAGCTGGCGCTGTATTGGGGGTATCCCGCCTTCGATGAAGCCCTATTCGACTGACGGCACGCCGACGAACGCGCCCACACGCAAGACCCGCCAATGGAATTTGACAATCCTCGATGCTGTGGCACAATGGACAAGTTGCTTGCGTGCAAGCAGCATATGGATGAATGTCCGAGCGGTCTAAGGAGCACGCCTCGAAAGCGTGTGAGGGCGAACCCCTCCGCGAGTTCGAATCTCGCTTCATCCGCCAACAGATAAGGTTGAAACAATGGTGTTTCAACCTTTTTTGTTTGCCTTTGCGGCCATGTCCCGGCGAAAGACGCTACAGTTCCTGCTCGTGCACGGAAGCGTTCACCCACTGGCTTTGTTCCACATTGCAACCGGAGAAGATGCCGATGTCGAGCATGCAGTCGCGGTAGTCACGACCATGCGCGATGGTGATGTAATTGTCGTCGACCATGCGGTTGTGCGTCGGGTCGAAACCGATCCAGCGGTTTCCATGATAGATTTCCACCCAAGCATGCGTGGCACCCTCGCCGCCCAGCAGGCCTGCGATATAGCGCGCCGTCAATCCGACATGACGGCAGACCGACAGCATGACATGGGCGTAATCCTGGCATACGCCCTTGTGTTGGGCGAGCGCCTCCTCCGCGGTGGTGCGGATCGTAGTGGATGCAGGCGTATACACGAAGGACTTGAACACCTCATCCATCACTTCGCGGGCCTGATCGATCGGCGAACCGCCGGCCGGCAATGCGGCGATGCGCGCCTTGCACACGTCGATAAGCGCGTTGACGGCGGGCCCTGGAATGGTCAGTGCGGAGTTGAAACGATACAACGGCTTGTGAATCTCCGGCTTGATATGCTCGTTGTCCACGAAGGCGATGCCCGTCACCGAATAGTTGAACATGGTATGCGGTTCGGGAATAAAACCGGTCATCACCACGGAATCGAAGGAATCTACAGTGGTGTCGAGCTCCACTTCGGGCTCGATCCGGACCTCCACGTCCACAACCTGTTGACGCGGTCCCGTAGTCGGAATGCATCGCAATTGGAACCGATGATCGGTTACGGGCGAGCTGAATGAGAGCTTCATCTCATAGTCAAACACCAGTTTCTTCACATCGTCTCCCCAGCGAAAAATCCTTGTACCACCCTACCACAGCGAAACCGCTCAAGCCGTTATACACGACTTGAGCGGCCCATGGCAAACCCTTGTTCACTACACGCGTTTGGCGTCCATATTCATGGCGTTCAGCATTCCCAAATCCTTGAGATCATTCGTGCATATGCGTTCATCGAAATCGTCGAGCAACGTGCCGAGCGTGTCGGCAAGATCGGCATACCCGCGGGACGGAAGCTGCCCGACCAACCAGCGCAGGCCGTCGGCGAAGCACTGCGGCACCGGCAGGCCGTTCAACGGCATGATATAGGATGCAAGCTTGCCCAATGGCGCCTTGAGCTCCTCCATGGAGTAGCCGAACGCGTATACAGGTCCACACGCTCCAGGTACTTGCCCACGAAGATGAAGGATTTCAGCGTCGGATCGACCGGCGAGTTCTCCACGCCGCCCCAGAAGGCGAGCATGTTGTCGGCGATGTCACGATGCTTGTAGATATCTTCGTCGAAGGCGGCGCGATCGGCCGCTTCCACGATGGAACTCATGGCGAGTTCCACATACTGCAACAGACGGGAGCTGAGTTCCGGACGCAGGATTACGGCGTTGTTGAAGGCGTAGACGATGGCACTGCGCACGGAATCCGGATTCTTCTCGTCGTATAAGAAGCTGTGGATGAAGGCGTCGAAATCCTGGAAGTCCTCCGGCAGGTCGAGTGCGCGGGCGAACGGGCGGAAAGCGTCCACATCGGTGTCCATCACGCGGTCGTAGAAGGGGAAGAACTGGTTCAAGGTGGTGAACACGCGTTCCGTGTACCGTCCCAGCCAGTACAGATTGTCGGCCTTGGAAGCGGTCACGAGCGCCAGCGAATGCTTGCGGGATTGTGCCAGCAGGTTGATGCTTTCGGAGCCCGGTGCGGAATCGTGCTCCACGCCGGTATCCTTGGCAAGCACCCACGTATCCTTGAAGCCGCCGCCTTGCGAGGAGTTCACGATCATCTGTCCGGGCACCGACGAATATCGGGTCAGGCCCGAATACCACACGTGCGTGTTCTTGCCGGTCACCACGAAGGCGCGCAGGTCGCACTTGCGCGGGCTCATCTCACCGGTTTCGGGATCGACCACATCGATGTCCTTGAACTGGATGACCTCCTGCGCGATGAAACGGCGCGGTTCGGCCTTGATGCGATCGGCCATCTCCTCACGTTGCGCCTTGTCGAGCGACGATCCGAAGATAGCACCATTGCCGGGGGCGTTCACGATGGCGACGTTGCCGGCACGGTATGCCGACAGGATTCCCGGCACACCGATCACGGAATCGGGGTTAAAGGCGAACGGGTCAAGATATTCGTCGGACAGACGGCGATAGACCACGCCTACACGGTGGCGCTTGCCGGAATAGTCGAGGAAGAACAACTTGTTGTCGACGACCTCGAGATCTTCCGGGAATGCAAGTGCGGCGCCCGTTTTCTCGGCCAGATACGCATGCTCGAAGAATGCGGAATTGTAGCGGCCCGGAGTGAGCACGACGGCGATGCCTTCCGTGGAAACGAAGTCCATGGATTTGCGCAACAGTCGCGGATAGTCACGGTTGTCACGTACATGCACGTCGCGGAAGAGCCTTGGGGTGATTCTGCGTTCGATGTCACGCGCAAACAGCGGATAGCTGGCTCCGGATGGGATGCGCAGATTGTCTTCGAGCACCCACCATTTGCCGTCCTGCCCCTGCACCAGATCCTCGCCGGCGATATGCGCGAACACACCGCCGGGAGGGGTCACGCCATTGACCTGCGGAAAATAGCCCGCTGAGGTGTAGACGTATTCCTCCGGCACGACGCCGTCCTTGATGGCATGTTTGTCGGAATAGATGTCACGCAGGTAGGCGTTGAGCGCGTTGACGCGCTGCTTGAGCCCCGCTTCCATTTCGTCGAATTCGTCGGATTCGATGATGCGCGGCACCGGATCGTACGGGAACAGCCGGTCGTGGTATTCACCGTTTTTATAGATGCCGAAGCGTACGCCGTTACGGCTCAGCTCGCGATTGATGGATTCCCTGCGATTGACCAGTTCCGTCGCCAATTTACGTGCAGCCGATTCGATCATCTTTCCACGCTCCTTCATACCCCTAATAACGCATGCCAATCTTCAGGACCATGCCGTAGTAGAAGCGACGGTAACGGCTGTCGGTTACCGAAAACCACGAGGAATTGTTACATCCACATCTCAGCAACGGACAGGTTAAATCCCCGTAACACAATCGTCACAACGACCCCCTATCCATCGGCCGAAACGGCTCCTTCGTCATAAGGTACGTTTCGCGCGAATCGTTTCGGCACGAATCGCCAACTGATCGTCATCGGGATATTCGATATGCTCCAATGTCAGCCCCTGCGGTGCGATCGGTCCCGTCGAGCCTTCGCGCAGCGGTGTGGCCATCTTGTCCGCAAACCAATCGAGGGATCGTTTGCCGATGCCGACCTGTACGCAGCCGTTGACCAGCGATCGCACCATGTTGCGGGCGAATGCGTCGGCCACGATGGTGAAGCAGGCGAGACCGGATTCCATTGACGGCGTACGGTAACGCTCCCCCATCGTCATCTCGCCGTCAACGAGCGGACGTTGCGGTATGCGCCTCCAGTAGGCGGTTTTGACCTCACGTATGGTGGTGCCGCCGGGGTTTGGCGTGGCGAACGAACCGAAGTCATGCAGGCCGATGGTCATGGCCGCGGCCTGGTTCATGGTTTCCAGATCCAGATCGTCGTCGACGTGCAGGACGAAACCGCGCATCCTCGGATCAATTTCGCTGCTCCGATCGGCAATGCGGTATACGTAGGTGCGTTCCAGCGCGGAAAAACGGGCATCAAAGCCTTGGGGAGCCTCGTTGATCCCATGAATCGTGATGTCGTTCGGCAGCATACGCTGCAACCGGCGCGTCAATGCGACCACTGGCGGCACATTCATGTGCCCAACGCAACGGGCGAGTATGGTTTCAGAGATGTCCAGATGGCATACCTGATGCGAGGCGTGCACACCGGTATCGGTACGTCCCGCAACGGTCAGACGGAGAGGTTCCCCCGCATCATCGACGGGCACGCGCAACACGGTGTGCAGTATGCGCTCGATCTCCCCCTGCACGGTACGCCGATCAGGCTGCTTCGCCCAACCGAAGAAGCCGCCACCATCGTATGCCAAGTCGATTCGTAATCTCACGCATTGAGCTTATCAAAGGGCGGGCATAGCAAAGGGCCGGGAACCTTTCGATTCCCGGCCCTTACGATCAGCTGGAAAGCAATCACTCGGCGTTCTCGGCCGGAGCTTCCTCAACGGCGGCTTCCGGAGCCTCGGCGACCGGTGCCTCAGCAACCGGAGCCTCTTCAGCGGCAACCTTGGTCGCGGCTTCAGCTTCCTTCACCACAGCCTGCTTCGGGCTCACCGGCTCGGTGACGAGCTCGATGATGGCTGCCGGAGCGGCATCGCCACGACGCGGGGCGATCTTCACGATGCGGGTGTAGCCGCCTTCGCGCTGCTCCATCTGCTCGGCGATTTCGGTGAACAGCTTGTGCACAACGGACTTGTTGCGGATGACGCGCATCACGCGACGACGGTTGTGCAGGTCACCACGCTTGGCCAGGGTGATCAGGCGCTCGGCCAGCGGACGAAGGCGCTTGGCCTTCGGCAGGGTGGTGGTGATGCGACCATGCTGGAACAGGCTGGTGGCCATGTTCGCGAGCATCAGGCGCTCATGAGCCGGGCTGGAGGCCAGACGCGGACCCTTCTTTGGTGTAGGCATTGTTTCTCCTTGAAAAGCCCCGTCGAATTCAGGTGGGCAATCGCCCGAACATCCGAATTCGACGAAGCGGTTAGGTCAAAAGCGGTAAATCACTCGTCTTCCGGCGAGAAGAAGGTGCCGCCTTCGAGGTTGTTGGCATCGAAACCGAGCGGCGAAGCTTTGAGAGCCAGGCCAAGAGCCTGCAACTTTTCCTTGACTTCGTCGATGGATTTCATGCCGAAATTGCGGATGTCGAGCAGATCCTGCTCGGTGTGGGCGACCAGCTCACCGATCGTGTGGATGCCCTCGCGCTTCAGGCAGTTGTAGCTACGCTGAGTGAGGTTGAGGTCCTCGATCGGAACGGCCATCTCCGGGTTGGTCTCCTCTGCCACCGGGGCAGGGCCGACCTCGACGCCTTCAGCCTGGGTGTTGAGCTCACGGCACAGGCCGAAGAGCTCCACCAAGGTGGAACCAGCGGATGCGACCGCATCACGCGGGGAGATTGCCGGCTTGGTCTCCACGTCCAGGATGAGCTTGTCGAAGTCAGTGCGCTGTTCAACGCGGGTGGCTTCCACGCGATAGCTCACCTTGAGCACCGGGGAGTAAATCGAATCAACCGGGATACGGCCGATCTCGGCGTTGTCCTGCTTGTTCATCTGAGCGGGAACGTAACCGCGGCCACGCTCGACGGTGAACTCGATCTCGAGTTCGCCATCATCGGCGAGGGACGCGATATGCATATCCGGGTTGGCGATGGTGACGCCGGCCGGCGGGGTGATATCACCCGCGGTGGCTTCGCCCTTGCCGCTCTTGCGCAGATACATGACAACCGGCTCATCGTATTCGCTGGTGAGCACGATGCCCTTGATGTTCAGCAGGATCTCGGTAACGTCCTCTTCAACACCCGGCAGAGTGGTGAACTCATGCGGGACGCCGGAGATACGCACCGAAGTCACAGCCGCTCCAGGAATGGAGCTCAGGAGGGTACGGCGCAGCGAGTTGCCAAGCGTGTAGCCGAAACCAGGCTCGAGAGGCTCGATGGTGAAGCGGGAACGCTGAGGGTTGAGAGATTCCTCGGTAAGTGTCGGACGCTGTGCGATAAGCACTGTGGTTATCCTTTCAGCTTCGGACCGGTGGTGCACTCACCGGCCATAAGCGGCTTTGGATCGATGATTTCTTCTAGTGCTCAGACGCGGCGGCGCTTCGGAGGACGAACGCCGTTGTGTGCCTGCGGGGTGACGTCGGTGATGGAGCCGACTTCGAGTCCGGCGGACTGCAGGGAACGGATAGCGGTTTCACGACCGGAACCCGGGCCCTTCACGAACACGTCGACCTTCTTGACGCCGTGTTCCATAGCCTTGCGGGCTGCGGATTCGGCGGCCATACCAGCGGCGTACGGCGTGGACTTACGGGAGCCCTTGAAACCGACATCGCCACCGGACGCCCAGGACACGACTGCGCCGGACGGGTCGGTGATCGAAATAATGGTGTTGTTGAAAGTGGACTTGATGTGCGCCTGCCCAACCGGGACCGACTTGCGGTCGCGGCGACGCGGCTTGCGCGCGGCTTGCTTTTGAGCTGCCATTGACCCTCGTTTCCTAATAACGAATTTGCTTTGATGTCTATGCGATGAGACGGTATGTCTCGTGGCTTAGACTCACCGCCACCGAATTACTTGGTGGCCTTCTTCTTTCCGGCGACCGTACGCTTCGGGCCCTTGCGGGTACGGGCGTTGGTCTTGGTGCGCTGACCGCGCACAGGAAGTCCCTTGCGGTGACGCTGGCCTTGATAGCAGTTGATCTGGATCTTACGACGGATATCCGCATCGATTTCACGACGCAGATCGCCCTCGATCTTGTAGTTACCCTCGAGGTAGTCACGCAGCGTGATCAGCTGCTCATCCGTCAGATCCTTGACGCGAATGTCCGGGTTGATACCGGTCGCGGCAAGCGTTTCCTTGGCACGAGTGCGACCCACACCAAAGATATAGGTGAGGGCGATCTCGATGCGCTTCTCATTGGGGATGTCGACTCCGGCAAGACGTGCCATTGCGATTCCTTCTG
>PPYE01512418.1_pt1 | contig 11731 bp, 12 predicted proteins | sample 1559881 | NCBI WGS metagenome assembly PPYE01 (sample SAMN08240022, study PRJNA423297) | Human gut metagenome, whole genome shotgun sequencing project.
AGGAGCGTACACGCACCGTTCTGACATTCCCTGTAGAGACAATGGCACTCCTGACCAAAGACGGCGATGTACTGGATAAGGAATATGGTGACTTCACCGCTGAAATGTATGCCGAAGGACATTCATTCTTCACCTATATGAGTGACAATGCCGACTCTTTGAGTAGCTGCTGCCGTCTGCGTAATGAAATACAGGACAATGGCTTTAGCTATACATTGGGAGCCGGAGGAGTCTCTACCGGTTCGAAGAGCGTGTTGACCATCAATCTGAACCGTTGTATACAGCATGCTGTAAAATCAGGTATTCTCTACCCTTTCTTCCTGGAAGAAGTAGTAGACTTGGTTCACAAAGTACAGCTTGCCTATAATGAGAACCTGAAATTATTGCAGGCAAAGGGTATGTTACCTTTGTTTGATGCGGGTTATATCAATATGAGCCGCCAATATCTGACTATCGGCGTGAACGGACTGGTGGAAGCAGCCCAATTTATGGGAATCGACATCAACGACAATCCGAAATACGAGGCTTTTGTGCAGGAGATTCTCGGCATGATTGAGAAATACAATAAGAAATATCGTACCAAAGAAGTACTTTTCAACTGCGAAATGATTCCTGCCGAAAATGTGGGTGTGAAACACGCGAAATGGGACAAGGAAGCCGGATTCCAGACTTACCGCGAATGTTACAACAGCTATTTCTATATTGTAGAAGACAAATCGCTGAACATTGTCGATAAATTCCGCCTGCACGGGCATCGTTATATCGAGCATCTGACGGGTGGTTCGGCTTTGCACATGAATCTGGAAGAGCATCTTAGCAAAGAGCAATACCGGCAGTTGCTTCGTGTTGCCGCTACCGAAGGTTGCAACTACTTCACATTCAATATTCCGAATACAGTATGTAACAAATGCCATCATATCGACAAACGGTATTTGCATGAATGTCCCGAATGTCACAGCGAGAATGTGGATTATCTGACCCGCGTCATCGGATATATGAAGCGTATCAGCAATTTCTCCCAAGCACGGCAAAAGGAGGCCGATTTAAGATATTATGCTCCGGTACGCTGATTATGATATTGTTTTTCAGGAGATACCGGATGAGGTGACATTAGCCATCAACCTCTCCAACTGCCCCAACCATTGTAAAGGGTGCCACAGTGCATATCTAATGGAGGACGTAGGAGAACCGTTGACGGAAGAAAGTCTTTCTACCCTGCTCGGTAAATATGGAAAAGCAATTACCTGTGTCTGTTTCATGGGCGGTGATGCTTCACCCGCAGAAGTGGAACAATTAGCTGCTTTTTTACACAAGCAGACCATCACTCCGGTAAAAGTCGGATGGTACTCCGGGAAGAGCAAGCTGCCGGAGCACTTTGATGTATCTCATTTCCAATATATAAAGTTGGGACCTTACATCGAGTCTCTGGGAGGATTAAAATCTGAAACGACCAATCAACGGTTGTACCACATAGAAAATGGAATAATGGAGGATATAACTTATCGTTTTCTCCCCCATCATTCCAAAAAGATTTCTTAATAAGAGAAACGCTCAAACGGAGTATGTTATATTTACCGTTTGAGCGTTCTTTTTTCTAACTACTTCTTTTCATTCGTATTTATGATTTCAGTACCCGCTTCAATCTGTTTAATCCTTCTATCAACCGCTGTCGCGGACACGCAATATTGATACGGATAAACCCTTCACCAGTCTCTCCATACAGACTGCCTTCGTTCACCCAAAGTTTTTCTTTCTTCAACAAGTCTTTTACTATTTCTGCTGACGTTTGATTCAAGACCGATGATATAGAAGCAAAAGGAGTATATTCATGCCCCAGAAATACCAATTCACAATGAATCTCATCCGCAACCACAAAGACATTATTTCGAATACAAATCTCACCTATCCGCCTTAACTCTTGTTTGCTCCACACTCTTCCGGCAGGATTGTGCGGATTACATAACAACAGAAGTTTGACCTTCGGGTCTGAAACTTTCCGCTCCAAATCATCAAAGTCAATCTGATAGCCCCTGTTTCTATATACCAAAGGATTGGCAATCATCTCGCATCCGTTATTACGGATAGAGGAGAAAAAACAGTTATATACAGGTGTCTGCACCATTACTTTATCTCCAGGCACTGTCAATGCTTTAATCACAGCAGATATTGCCGACACAACACCGGTGGTATAAATAATCCACTCTTTTTCCATCCGCCAGGCATGTCGTCGAGCAAACCAATTTACAACTGCCTCGTAGTATGCATCAAGTACACATACATATCCGAAAATTCCATGTTCCACCCGTTTCTTCAGTGCCTCCACGACAGGGGGAGCCGTACGAAAATCCATATCAGCTACCCACATCGGCAATACATCCGCATCTTCAGCCGAATCCCATTTATAAGAATTCGTTCCTCTGCGTGGAATAATTTCATCGAATTTATACTTCATATTTCAATTAAAACAGGTTAGATCATCCCAAAGTTTCAATTCGCAATTTGCTGGTGATTTAATATTTTCGTCCAAAATGATTGCTCCGAAACTTTCGGCAACAATACTTCCCGTACGAGGATTTTTTACGCTATGAACGGGACTTTTAATCGTTGCCTTCACACTACTGTGTTCAAAAGCAAGGTCAGCATCTTCTGCCATCGTACAATTTTCCATCACCAGATCATGTGCGTAGCAAAGCGGTTGAGTCCCCGAAATCCTGCAATTTACCAAACGTAAGTTTTTAGAATGCCATCCCAGATATTCTCCGTTCAACTCGGAATCATAGACTGTTACATTTTCCGTATTCCAGAAAGCATCTTTGGAGTTGATAACTGCATTATGGATTTCTACATTCTTGCAATATTGGAACGAATAGTTCCCGTTTTGGGCATAGTTTTGTATCTTAATATTCTCACTGTGTATAAAAAGGTAATCCGCTTTATCAATCTGTACGTTCTTCAGCTCTATATTACGACAATACCAAAACGTTTCCAAAGCATTAGGCAACTGCACGTTTTCGAGTTTTATTCCGTCCATTTCACGGAACATCTTCGGTGCTTCTACCAAGGTATCTGCCATTTGCAGACTTTGAGAGTACCATAGAGCAGCACGGGCTCCCTCTGTAAAGAGACAGTTTTTCACAATGAATCCGTTGGTATGCCAAAAAGGATATTTTCCTTCAAAGCGACAGTTGATTGCTATAATATTACTACATTCTTTCAATGCAGATTCACCGGCGTGAATTGTTACATCTTCCAGTTGAAGGTCGTGGGTCGCGAACAGAGGACGTTCGCCTCCATATTCTTTATTTCTTATTTGTTCCATTAGTTTATTCTTTAATCTGTTATTTCAAAAGTTACATTTACGCCTCCTGAACCAAGGGCGGAGGCCAGTCCTGAAGGATTTGTTATACGTCCTAAACGGGTATAAGTATATGAAGTGGAAAAGGTTTCATAAAATAGGACCACACAAGTGGAACCGTAAAGCATCAAGTCACCTGTCCGAATAGTCCCGGGATTGGACGACGCTGTCGGCAAACCATTCGACAGATAATAATATTTTTCATTACCATGCAGTTCAGACATATCCACTGTCATAGGGAGTAGTCTCTTAAATGCTTTCGCAGTCTCATTATTTTCCAATGTGGCATTGAATGAAACAGGTCCGATTGTTATTTTAAGATTATTGCTCACTGGGGTATCATCGTTATTGTCGTCATTATCATCGGGATTATTGCCATTATTGTTACTGCCATTATCACCGGAACCAGAACCATTACCCGGAATCACTTGTTGACCTGTTCCCTGTATGGGTTCATCTTCGCTACATGATGCGGAACCGATCGATAATGTCAGCATAGTAAGAATTGCTATTATATAGTATCTCATATTTATAGTATTAAAACTTATTTCTTTAGATATTCCTTAAAGAAGGATTCCAGTTTATTAAATGGAATAAGGCTCACACGATCGTAAAGATCTACGTGTCCGGCACCGGGTACTATATACAATTCTTTAGGTTCGGCAGCCAATCGGTAGGCGTCTTCACTAAATTCACGTGAGTGGGCATTTTCACCGGTAATGAAAAGCATAGGGCGGGGTGAAATAGTCTCAATATCTTCGAAAGGATAGAAATTCATAAATTTCACATTACTTGAAAGTGTAGGATGAGTGGTGGTCATAGGAGTTGCTCCGTCGGGGGTAAATTCTCCTCTTTGTGTACGGTAGAACTCATAAAACTCCCGTTCAATCGGACTGGACTTTTCTGTCAGTTGATGTACAGTACCACCTGTATATTTAGTTTCTCCACCTAAAAATTCAGCATAACGCTGTTCTGCCGCTTCAGCCATTATTTGCTTTCTCTGTTCCAATGTCAATGAGTGTTTTAACCCATTACGGCTAGCCGTACCCATATTGTACATACTGATTGTCGCAATGGCTTTAAGGCGAGGGTCTATTTTCGCTGCACTGATAGCAAAACTTCCACTGCCGCAAATACCGATTACTCCAATTAGATTCCGGTCAACAAACGGACGGGTACCTAAAAAATCAACTGCGGCACTAAAGTCTTCCGCATAAACTTCCGGCAGAACAGCATTGCGCGGCTCGCCTTCACTCCCACCCCAAAAAGACAGGTCTATGGAGAGTGTTACAAAACCCCGTTCGGCCATTTTCGTTGCGTAAAGATTCGCGCTCTGTTCCTTGACAGCTCCCATTGGATGTCCGACAATGATTGCAGGGTATTTGTCCCCTTCTTTCATATTCTTAGGCAGAAACAAATTTCCGGCTACCTTCATTTTATACTGGTTGGAAAAAGAAACTTTCTCCACACTTACCAAATCACTTTTATAAAAGTTATCTGCATCTGTCTGTGCAGAAGAAAAACTAGTTCCAAGCATCATCATAAATACAGTTGTTAATAATAAAATCCGTTTCATATCTCTTATTTTTAATTATTAAAGAATTGATTGTCTACTTTCTACATTACAAAAATACGATGAAAGAAAGAGACCGTTTGTAGATGAATTACTGACATAATAACCCCAATTACGGATTATATTTTTTTATTATTCTGTTACAATATTGATATTAACCTGCTTCCGGATATGCGCTACGCGAACCCGCAGATAAACGAATACAATACTCGCAATCAGGAAAAGCAACGAGCCGAAAACAGAATATCGTGTGCCCATTTCCGTAATAAAAGTTCCGCATATACCTGTACCAATCGTTGTTCCTAAATTGGCTGAAGTCAGAAACATTCCATTGGCAAAGTCTGGAGCTTCGGGAGCGGCATCTGTTATCATATATTGCATATTATTACTTGCTATACCCGCCAATACGCCTAAAATAAGGATGACAATTACCATAGCTCCAATCCATTCTCCAACAATGAACAGACAGATATATGAAACCAATAACGCAAAAGGCATGAGGATAATTGAACGCCTGGCGTTTATTGATAGCAGTTTTCCCGCCATCACATTACCCACAATATTTGCCAAACCATATACGAGCAACACTGCACTTATCACATTATATGAGACCTCCGTTACTTTTTTCAGGTAATCCGACATATAGCTAAAGAATCCGAACATAGCTCCATTAATCAAGGTAACAGCAATAATTGAATACCACATCGTTGTTTTCTTCAATACGCTAAGCTGTGCACCATAAGATACTTTTTCTTTTACAGGCATGGAAGGGATAAACAGAATCGTAGCAACAAAGACTAATGCGTTTACAACAGTGAAAAACAACATCGCCATGGAGAACGAAACTTCGCTGGCAATATAACTGGTCACCGGAACGCCCAGCACCATGCCGGCGGACACACCGACAAAGACTTTAGAAACAGCCTTGGGAGCCTGTTCCTTGCTGACAGACGCCGCGGCTACCGTAAAAGCCATAGAGACATATACCGGATGCAGGAAAGCGGGAAGTATCCGTGCAATCAACAATACTGTGAAATTAGAGGTGAACATGGATATTACATTACTTATTGTAAACAATCCCAATGCCAGCAACATTACTTTCTTCCGGTTAATCCCCGAAAATAATAAAGGTGTCGCAGGGGCTGACGCAGCCACCACCAATGCGAAAACACTTACCGTCCAGCCGGCTTGAGGTACGGAAACATTAAAAGTTGTGGCTATCAAGGGCAGGATCCCCACTACTCCCATTTCGGTGTTTATAATTCCAAATACACCGACCGTAAGGATAAAGACGAGCAAACCGCCCGAATTGAGTTTTAATTTATTTTTTTGTTCCATAGTTACTATATGCTATTTATAATTCCAATCCCATTTTATAGGCGTTTTCAAGATGTACTTTATCAATCTGCCGTGCCAGTTTCTCGCATCCGGTACAACCGCCGGCACAATATAATCCCACTTCATTCCAACCTAACGCCTGATTGAGAAGACGAAAATATCGTATGGGCTGTTCGAAGGTCGTATCATTATCATCACCGGCTGTCATCAGTAATACCGAATCTTTTTGAGGATATTTATCATCGACAGAAATGGCATAAAGTCTATCAATGAACGATTTCAGCTTTGCCGTGATTGTCCAAAAGTAAAGAGGAGAAGCCATAACCACTGTATCACATTCCGCAAACAAAGGATATATATCCTGCATGTCGTCGCGAACAGTACACTGATGTGCAAGACGCTGACAAACTCCACATCCCCGGCACCCTTCTATCCGCATACTACCCAGATAAACCTTCGTCACAGAATGTCCGCGCTCTACCAATCCTTTAATGTATGCATCGGTCAGTCGGTCTGTATTGCCGCGTTTTGTGCCTGCACTCATTATTACAAGTATCTTTTTCATATTTCCCTGATGTGTTTTATCGATTAGCGAAGGAAGTGAAGTGTCTGTCGTTTCTTTACTATTCAAACACCGATAAATAGTCGTACCACCTAATAGTACGCCTCCGGTTGTTAGTAACACGCTTTTCAAAAAATGCTTTCTATCCATATTCTCTCTTTTATTAATTTCCTCTGATTCATCAAGTTTTATTTAACATGGCAAAGGTCAGAAGAATATAAAGAAGCCGTTGTAGACGGATTACGGGTATGATAACCCCAATTACAGATTAGTCATTTCCCTACTATGAAAACAGAACATTTATCTGTATCTTTGTTACCGATTCCAAATACCAAAAGCCATGGATAAAGTTATAAAACTAGAGAATGTAAATCAGTATAACGAACTGTACGGACTGGAAACATTGCATCCTTTGGTTAGTGTCATCGACTTGACCAAAGCAACGAAAACAGTTAACCATATCCAGATGAACTATGGTCTTTATGCTCTTTTCCTAAAAGAGAGCAAGAGCTGTGACATTAAATATGGTCGTCAGTATTATGATTACCAAGAAGGAACCATTGTCTGTTTTGCCCCAGGTCAGACAGCCGGTGTGAGTACCATTGAAGATGAAATCAATCCGGCTGTTTATGGTATTATTTTCCATCCGGACCTGATTCGCGGCACCTCACTTGGAAAAGATATTAAGAAATATACTTTCTTCTCTTATGCAGTAAACGAGGCTTTACATCTTTCAGATCAGGAAAAGGAAATAGTCATGGATTGCCTGAAGAAAATCAGTATCGAACTTGAGCATGGTATCGATAAACATAGCAAAGCATTAATCGCCATGAATATCGAACTGTTACTGAACTACTGTATGCGTTTTTATGAACGGCAGTTTATCACCCGGAACAGTGCCAATAAAGATGCTCTTACAAAGTTTGAACAACTTCTGGATGAATATTTCCAAGATCAACTTCCCATACAAAACGGGTTACCTTCCGTGAAGTACTTTGCTGATAAAGTCTATCTCTCCCCCAACTACTTTGGTGATATGGTAAAAAAAGAAACAGGAAAAACTCCACAGGAACATATTCAGACCAAAGTAATCGAACTAGCCAAAGAACGTATTGTCGATACGGAAGAAACCGTCAGCCAGATAGCTTATTCGTTAGGATTCCAATACCCGCAACATCTCTGCAGATTATTCAAAAGACGCGTCGGATGCACGCCTAATGAATACAGAAATCAGGCTTTAGCATAAAAATATAGTCCCTCAAATAAGGGAACTGTAATATAGGTAAAACAATCCGTAATTCATATACAAACAGATTTCAAGTCCTGCTGTATCTTTGCAGTGTCATAAAGAAATAAGTAAAAACATTATTTAGAAAAACTGTTTGATATGTACTTAGAAAATATTTATTCTCCGGCAGATGTAAAGAAGCTGCCGGTAAAAGAGCTAAACGAGCTAAGTGATGAAATCCGTGTGTCACTCCTACAAAAGTTAAGCGAACATGGCGGGCATTTCGGACCCAACTTCGGAATGGTGGAAGCAACTATTGCCTTGCACTATGTATTCAATTCTCCAAAAGATAAAATCGTATTCGATGTATCGCACCAAAGTTATGTACACAAGATGCTGACTGGCCGTAAAAACGCTTTTCTTCATCCGGAAGAATACAATCTCGTGTCCAGTTATACCGAACCACAAGAAAGCGAACATGATTTTTTTGTTATCGGTCATACTTCCACTTCTGTCAGTCTGGCCAGCGGATTGGCTAAAGGACGCGACCTCACAGGCGGCAATGAAAATATCATAGCTGTCATAGGCGACGGCTCCTTAAGCGGAGGGGAAGCTTTTGAAGGATTGGATTATGCAGCAGAGCTTGGCACCAACATGATTATTATCGTCAATGATAACCAAATGTCTATCGCTGAAAATCATGGAGGTTTATACAGAAATCTAAAAGAATTGCGTGACAGCAACGGTCAGTGCGAATGTAATTTCTTCAAGGCGATGGGGCTGGATTATATATATGTAAATGACGGTAACGATGTACAGGCGTTGATTGAAGCATTCTCCAAAGTGAAAGATATTCAGCATCCGATAGTAGTACACATCAACACTTTGAAAGGTAAAGGTTATGAACGTGCCGAACAGGATAAAGAGACTTATCACTGGCGCACTCCATTCAATCCGGAAACCGGAGAAGCAAAAGTCAGTTATGAGGAAGAAGATTACAGCGAAGTAACCGCTCAATATCTGCTGAAAAAGATGAAAGAAGATTCTCGTGTGGTAACAATCACTTCAGGTACTCCTGCCGTTCTCGGATTCACTCCGGACCGCCGCAAGGAAGCTGGCAAACAGTTTGTAGATGTCGGCATTGCAGAAGAACACGCAGTAGCTCTTGCTTCGGGCATCGCAGCCAATGGCGGAAAACCTGTTTACGGAGTGTATAGTACATTTATCCAACGTTCATACGATCAACTTTCGCAAGACCTCTGTATCAATAATAACCCGGCTGTTTTGTTGGTATTCTGGGGTACACTGTCCGGAATGAATGATGTAACTCACCTCTGCTTCTTCGATATTCCGCTCATCAGCAATACTCCTAATATGGTTTATCTGGCACCGACTTGCAAAGAGGAATATCTTGCTATGCTAGAATGGAGTATCCGCCAAAATGAACACCCGGTTGCAATCCGTGTGCCGGCAACAGATGTAATTACTTGTGGGGAACCGGTGGAGACTGATTATAGTGTTCTCAATCGCTATAAAGTGACGCATCGTGGATCGAAAGTAGCCATTCTTGCTTTAGGTTCGTTCTATGGATTGGGACAGTCGGTTGCATCACTTCTGAAAGAAAAAGCCAATATTGACGCAACACTCATCAATCCGCGTTACATCACCGGTGTAGACAACGAACTGATGGATGAACTGAAAGCAGATCACGAATTAGTGATTACGTTAGAAGACGGTGTATTGGATGGCGGTTTCGGTGAAAAGATTGCCCGTTATTATGGTGCTACAAACATGAAAGTTCTGAACTTTGGAGCTAAAAAAGAATTTGTTGACCGATATGATATACAGGAGTTTCTCCATGCCAATCATCTGACGGATGAACAGATTGTAGAAGATATCACAGCAGTGATCGGTTAAAATCAAACCCATTCACTATATATTCAGGTAGGTTGATGTATACGGTCTTTAAGGACAGTTGAGTTGCATCAACCTACTTCCATTTTTATTCAAATCAGCCAACTTATTATTTAAATTCATTATATTCTCTATTCAGTTCAGTAATTCCCCATTCAGTTCAGCAATCCTTTCCGTTCAAATCAATAATCCTTTCCGATAATTCAACGGAGTCTGTCCCGCATTTCTTTTAAAGAACTTACAAAAACCGGCTGCATCACTAAACCCCAGTTTAGCAGCAATCTCGCCAACCGTAAATTTGGTAGAACTCAATAAAGTACGCGCTTCCATTACTAACAATTCATTAATAAGGCTATTGATAGTCTTACCTGTTCCAAGACGTACAATGCGTGCCAGGTACTGTTCACTAATAGCCAGTTTATCCGCATAAAAGCTCACGAAATGTTCTTCCCTGAAATTACGGGTAACGAGTGCATGAAATTCTTGCAGAACGTGATCTTTACGACTGATCTCTTTTTTGATAACGGTCTTTCGGGAAAGAAAATCTGCTATATCCAAAAACAGAGAATTGCACGCTGCCTGTATACGCCGGAAAAGGAAATGATGTTCAATATTCATCAGATGCATCAATACTTCCAGCTCCTTATGGATGATTTGAGCTTCATACTCTGTCAACTGAATCGTATATTGCTTATTCCGCCTCATGGTTGCCAACAGGATTGCCGTGATTTGTGTCAGATATGAATCGTCCGTCCGCATAGATTCGGAAAGGGCGAGAGTGATAAATTTAATATCCCGGCTTGAATAAAGATGTTCCGTGAGATAATTTGCTCCGTGAATAAGTAACATATTCGGTTCTATCGCAATAAACTCTCCATTCAGTAGAATTTCCGAACGGCCTTCAAGAACGAATATCATATAAAGCTCCCGATTGAAATAACATTCATTTGCCGGATAACTTCTATCTTTATATTCACTCCGGAAACAGACTACCTCCTCTTTATAATGAGGAAGTTCAGGATGCTCCTTCAATAGTTGCGTATTATCAAATATACGAGATTTTACCATTTACACCTTTATTTTATGACGTAAAAATACGATTTATTTCGGATATGACAAAAACTGTATGGAATTAGATAATCTATTTCAGAGTAAAAAACAAGACCTTTGCATATCCTTTTCAATACATGAAAAAGGAATCAATAGAAAGAGGTTAAAAAGACATGGAAATGAAAGAGATTTTTAAGAGGTATTTAGTGTTTGTTATCGGACTCTATTTTTTAGCGGCAGGTATCGTGTTGATTATACGCTCGGCATTGGGAACTACTCCCATATCGAGCATCAATTATGTATTAAGCCTGAATAGTCCTTTATCGTTGGGTACTTGCACATTTATCATCAACATGGATGAGCGCAGAAGCATTTGTGAAATATGCATCCCGCCATTATAACAAGGAATTTGGAAAGTTCAAAGTTTATTTTGATATTACTTTGGTTACATTAGCCGTGATTCTCTCGCTGCTGCTGACTCAAGGTATTCAGGGAGTACGAGAAGGATCACTCATTGCCGCTTGTATAACGGGGTATATCGTCAGCTTCCTGAATCAGAAGATAATGACTAGAAAAACCCTCCATAAATTACTGCCGGTCTGGAAGTAAGCCCTATATCTATTTAAAATAAACGCCTTATAAAAGGAGTCATATAAAAAGGTCAATATAAGAAAATCACTATAAAAGAAAGTCGCTTCTCTGTTAGAATCT
>PPYE01294076.1_pt1 | contig 11730 bp, 9 predicted proteins | sample 1559881 | NCBI WGS metagenome assembly PPYE01 (sample SAMN08240022, study PRJNA423297) | Human gut metagenome, whole genome shotgun sequencing project.
GATTTAAAGATTTTAAATGCTTGGATCAATGATGATATATAAAAACTTAAATATATATTACCGTTTAAGAGAAAGCATGAATACTATGAGTACACAATAAAATCTGATTCGTCTTCGATAAGTACAGGTATGGATAAACACATAATATAATTAAAAATATGAAAGCATTAAACAAGGAGACAGCAGCAAAGACTCAACGTCCTGAAAGAATCATTCAATTTGGTGAGGGTAACTTTCTTCGTGCGTTTGTGGATTGGATTATCTACAACATGAACGAAAAAACTGATTTCAACAGCAGTGTGGTGGTGGTTCAACCTATTGAAAAAGGCATGGTTGACATGTTGAACGCACAAGATTGTCTGTATCATGTAAACTTGCAAGGTTTGGATAAGGGACAGGTGGTAAACAGCCTGACAAAAATTGATGTGATCAGCCGTGCTTTGAATCCTTATTCTCAGAATGATGAATTTATGAAATTGGCGGAACAGCCGGAAATGCGTTTTGTTATCTCTAATACGACAGAGGCCGGTATCGCTTTTGATCCTGCCTGCAAGCTGGATGATGCCCCTGCTTCATCTTATCCGGGCAAACTGACTCAGTTGTTGTATCACCGTTATAAAACGTTCAATGGCGATAAGAGTAAAGGTTTAATAATCTTCCCTTGCGAATTGATTTTCCTGAACGGTCATAAACTGAAAGAAACCATCTATCAATATATTGAATTGTGGAACCTGGGTGAAGACTTCAAGCAATGGTTTGAGGAAGCTTGTGGTGTCTACGCTACTTTGGTAGACCGTATTGTACCGGGATTCCCCCGCAAAGATATCGCTGCTATTAAAGAAAAATTGCAGTATGATGACAATCTGGTGGTACAGGCAGAAATCTTCCATTTGTGGGTAATTGAAGCTCCGCAGGAGATCGCCAAGGAATTCCCTGCCGACAAGGCCGGTTTGAATGTATTGTTTGTTCCGTCTGAAGCTCCTTATCACGAAAGAAAAGTTACTTTGTTGAACGGTCCTCACACAGTGCTGTCTCCGGTAGCCTATCTGTCTGGAATCAACATTGTGCGCGAGGCTTGCGAGCATGAAGTGGTAGGTAAATACATTCATAAAGTTATGTTCGATGAGTTGATGGAAACCCTGAACCTGCCGAAAGAAGAATTGAAGAAGTTTGCGGAAGATGTTTTGGAGCGTTTCAACAATCCGTTTGTTGATCACCAGGTGACTTCTATCATGCTGAATTCATTTCCTAAATATGAGACTCGCGACCTCCCGGGTTTGAAAGTTTATCTGGAACGTAAGGGTGAGTTGCCTAAAGGCTTGGTATTGGGACTGGCGGCTATCATCACTTATTATAAAGGTGGTGTTCGTGCTGACGGTGCTGAGATTGTTCCGAACGATGCTCCTGAAATCATGAATCTGCTGAAAGAACTTTGGGCTACAGGCTGCACTCAGAAAGTGGCGGAAGGCGTGTTGGCTGCAGAATCTATTTGGGGTGAGAACTTGAACAACATTCCGGGTTTGACCGCAGCTGTGAAAGCTGATCTTGACTCTATTCAAGAAAAGGGTATGCTGGAAACAGTAAAGGGTATTCTCTAGATTAATTGTTAGAAATAGTTTATAAATTCCTTGAGGGAGATTTGGGTTATTAAACTGAATCTCCCTATTTTTGTAACTATACAAAATAGATGTGGCCTATGGAGAAACAAGAATTCAGACCCAGCTATCCTTTATGGGTTTGGACGGTTATTGCTATTATGTTGGTGGCGTGTACATGCCTTTTTATAGCGCATGGAAGATATGCATCTTTGCTGGTCTTGACTCCTTCTCTGCTGATAATGGGGGTAAGGTTATTGTCTGTTTATACTATTACTCCTGATTCTTTTACCTTAGCTATAAGAGGGATGAAGCCTCAGCATGTTTTTCCTTTGCAAAACATCACAGAGATAGAAAAGGAGTACACAAAGTCTGGTAAACTCAAGTCGATTGTGATCCGTTACCGGAAAGAAGGAATGTACCACAATTTTTTAGTTATCAAGAAAGATGATGTAAATATTGAAGGTATTCTGAACGCTATTTTGAACTATTGTCCTTCCGTATCTGTTCGTTAAAGATGATCATTAGGGAAAAATAAGGAAATACTCTTCTTTTCAGTTCCGCCTGATGGGAAGAATGATATTCTTCGGCTGTCGATATATTTTCAAAATAATGATAACTGTATTGGGGGTGGGACTCCATGTAATCCTGTACTATATCCGCACATTGAGATAATTTCATGATAACCGGCACATGATGATGGCTAAGATACATGTCCAGTTCATCCGAAGTAATATTGCCCGGAATAATGACCAGTCTTTCTTTTTGGCTGATGAGATGTAGTTTTGCGGCAGCTTCCGCAGCGATGAATGAAGGAATACCGGGAAGTTGCTCTACGGGGATTCCATTTTCTTCGAGGAGATCCAGTACATAGTGAACGGAGGCGTAAATTCCCGCATCGCCTTCTACTGCTACCGCCAACCGTTTTCCTGCTTTTTGTTCCAGCCTCATTTTTTCGAAAAGTTGCCGATAGACTTTGATTGCTTTTGTCCTGTCTTTGCTCATCGGGAGTGAGAATAGGTGTATATCTCCTTTGATGTCTAGCTTATGTAACAGGGTGGCGGCACGTGACAAAATTTTATCTGGTTCCCGAACCGTTGATGGACAATATATTATGTCTGCTTGTTGTAAAGCATGCAATGATTTTAATGTAATCAGTTCGGCATCACCGGGTCCTAAAGAAACAAAATAGATCGGATGACTCATCTTTTGTGGGTATTTACAGTTTTTAAGCATGCAAAAGTGCTGAAAAATTCTGTATAAAGCAAGAGAATTGATTACCTTTGTTGGCTGAAAAACAGAAAAGAACATGAAAAAACTAATATTGGCTTCGGGGCTCTTGTTATTATTGACTGTTACAGCCTGCCAAAGTAAGCACAAACAGGGTTCCGGGAATTTGGAACATAAGACATTGACAGATTCTTCTATTGTGAAGATTATTCCGGAATATGCCCAAGGGTTTAAAATAACTTATACGGATCAGGCTTGTCTGCTTGACATTCAGGACCCTCAGAATAAAGAAAGTCAGTCTTTTCATTATGCTTTGGTGCCAAGAGGTGTGGAAGCGGAAAACATACCTGCGGATTATACAGTTATTGAAACTCCCATACGAAGCGTTATCTGCATGACTTCCCTGCAACTTTCCAATTTTATCAAGTTGGAAGAGCTGGATGCAGTGGTGGGTATCACCAGTACACGCCATTTGTTTAACAAGAAAATAAATGATCGTTTGAAAGAAGGAAGCATTCATAAGATAGGTATTGAAGGGAATTTCGATAATGAGGTGATTATGAGTGTAAACCCGGATTTGATTTTGATCTCTCCTTTTAAACGAGGGGGATACGATGCTTTGAAAGAGGTAGGCATTCCTTTGATGCCGCATTTGGGATATAAGGAAATGACTCCTTTGGGACAGGCTGAATGGATAAAGTTTGTGGGCTTGTTATTGGGAAAAGAAGATAAAGCTAATGAGCAGTTTGCCGCTATTAAGAAAAGATATAACGAGCTGAAGGAACTGACCGGCCGGGTGACAAAACGCCCGGTAGTATTCAGTGGGGAATTGCGGGGCGGCAATTGGTATGCTGTAGGAGGGAGGAGTTTTCTCGCACAATTGTTTAAAGATGCCGGTGCCGATTATTGGCGTATTGTGAATAGCTATCAAGGAAAATTTTCTTATAACACGTTGAAAGAAGAAGATGCCCGTTATGTTGATTTTAAAGCATACAAAGAGAAAGGGGTGATTTATTGTAACATGCGTGAAAAACCTTTTTATGAGAGTATGCCTACAGAACCGGAAGTTGTTTTGGCAGATTTGATTCAAATCTTTCATCCGCAGCTTTTGTCCGGCCACCAACCGGGATATTATGAATTGCTTAAATAGAAAAATAGTATATGAAACGACCTGTTGCATTTTATATGCTGTTAATTATGGCTTCTATTTTTCTGTTTTTCTTCCTGAATCTGGTATTAGGTTCTGTTTCCATACCGCTTCGTGCTGTGTGGAATATCCTTTGGGGAACAGGGAATGAGTCTGTTATCTGGCAAAATATTATTTGGAAATCACGGGTACCACAGGCGCTTACCGCATTGGTGGCGGGGGCGGGGCTCTCTGTCAGCGGTTTACAGATGCAGACTGTTTTTCGCAATCCTTTGGCCGGTCCGTCGGTACTGGGCATCAGTTCGGGAGCCAGTATGGGAGTTGCTTTTGTGGTGCTTCTTTCGGGTAGTTTGGGTGGCGTTGCTTTGAGCAAGCTAGGCTTTATGGGGGAAATAGCCCTTACCATAGCAGCTATTGCAGGTTCACTTTCCATTATGGCACTTATTGTTTTCGTTTCCCAAAAAGTAAGGGGCAATGTTACTTTGCTGATTATCGGTGTGATGATTGGTTATATAGCCAATGCGGTGATCGGTGTGCTGAAATTTTTCAGTGTGGAGGAGGATATTCGTGCATATGTCATTTGGGGGCTGGGAAGTTTTGCCCGTGTATCGGGAGATCAGATGACTTTATTTATATGTATCATGGTGGTATTGTTGCCACTTTCCTTCCTGCTTGTCAAAACATTGAATCTTTTGTTGCTGGGAGATGCATACGCACGGAATCTCGGATTGAATATAAAACGTGCCCGTCTGCTTGTCATTACTTGTTCGGGAGTATTGGTAGCTATTGTTACCGCATATTGCGGTCCGATTATTTTTCTGGGGCTGGCCGTTCCGCATCTTTGCAGGGGAATGTTCCGCACATCCGATCATCGTATTCTGATGCCTGCTTCTTTACTGGCAGGTGCGTCATTGGCATTGGTATGTAATTTGATTGCCCGTATGCCCGGTTTCGAAGGTGCATTGCCGGTAAATTCGGTGACGGCTTTGGTAGGCGCTCCGGTAGTGATGTCGGTTTTATTCAATAAACGTCGCAATGAAATGAATGAGTAATGATGAATCAAGAAACTATACATATTCGGAAACTGACTACCGGTTACCCCGGTAAGGGGGGGACCAAGATTGTAGCGAAGGACATTGATGCTACTATCCGCAGTGGGGAACTGACTTGTCTTTTGGGTGCGAATGGAGTAGGGAAATCTACTTTATTGCGTACTTTGTCTGCCTTTCAGCCGGCTGTAGGAGGAGAGATAGAAATAATGGGAAAGAAACTGACGGATTACACCGATAAACAGTTGGCGACAGTTATCGGAGTGGTATTGACCGAAAAATGCAGCCTGCGGAACATGACCGTAGAAGAACTGGTGGGTATGGGGCGCAGTCCTTATACCGGTTTCTGGGGAAATTTAAGCAAGGAGGACAAGAAAACAGTAAACGATGCCATTGCGTTGGTAAGGATTGAGGATTTGAAATACCGGATGGTACATACTTTGAGTGACGGTGAGCGTCAGAAAGTAATGATCGCAAAGGCGTTGGCACAGGAAACCCCGGTGATTTTTCTGGATGAGCCGACTGCTTTTCTTGATTTCCCCAGTAAAGTGGAGATTATGCAATTGCTTCATCATTTGTCACGTTCTACCAACAAGACGATTTTTCTTTCCACCCATGATTTAGAGTTAGCTTTGCAGATTGCTGATAAGATTTGGCTGATGGATAAAGCCAATGGAGTGACTATAGGAACTCCTGAAGATCTTTCCATAGACGGATGCCTGAGTAATTTTTTCTCTCGTAAGGGTATTGTTTTTGATATGGAAACCGGACTGTTCCGCATTGACAATGAGTTTGAAAAAGAAGTCCGTCTGGTGGGACATGGGAATAAGTATGCGATGGTACGGAAAGCTTTGCAGCGGAATGGTATTCTGGCAAGCCGGCGTGTTGAGTCCGATTTTTATATTGAAACGGGAGATATGACTACCAATGGATATATTATCCACCCGGTAGCCGGGAGGACGATAAAGGTAGATACCATAGAGGAATTGTTAGAACAAGTCACTGCTATATTAGCTTCCGTTTAGCAGCGTTTAAATAATCAGTTATTGTATCCTGAAAGGAATATTCCCTTCTTCATCAATCAAGAGGATTGTTAATTTTCCTTCGGGCAACAAGGGGACGCAATGTGCAAAACAATGTTCCAACAAACACGGAAAGAACTTTCCGCAGTCTTCTTCAGACAGCAATGTCCATAATTCACGGGCTAATGTCAACCTTTCTATCATGCTTTCAACATCCGGAGAGCATCCGGCTTCCATTGCCACTTGTTTTAGGAATTCTTTATTCATCACTACTTTCTTACTATGTGTGTCCAGATTTCCTTCGGCCAGTTTCACCGCTTTGCCTATCATAATGCCTAAAGTAACCAATGGAACCTTAAGCTTGGCAGCTATCTTGAGTGTCTCCCCGATAAAATTTCCATAATGTACAAAAGCCTGAGCAGGTAACCCTGGATACTCCTTCTTCACAAAACGTTCGCTTTTTGCTCCCGAATTAATGATGAGTCTGGATGAGCCCACAGCCACACAAACCTCCACTTCCCTGCGGATAGCCTCGACAAAAGCTTCTGAAGAAAAAGGACGGACAATGCCCGAAGTTCCAATTATGGAAATGCCATCCACAATTCCTAGTTTAGGATTGAAAGTACGTTGTGCCAACTCTTTTCCTCCGGGAACGGAAATGGTAATATCCAGCCCTTTATCATAAAGCGCCGATAATTCTTTCATTATCATTTGTCGGGGGATGCGATTGATGGCGGGTTCCCCGATTTCCAATCCCAGCCCCGGAAGGGTGACTCGTCCCACTCCTTCACCTTGCAGGAAACGGATGTCCGGGTGATTGCTAAAACTTACCGTTACCACAATGGATGCGCCGTGAGTGACATCCGGATCATCTCCCGCATCTTTAACAACGGTGCAGGTGGCACTGTTCTTTTCTATTTCTGTATGGGATACCGGTAAGGTCATTTCCTCGTCATCGGGAAGGCGGAAGGATATCATTTTCTGTTCTTCCCCTAAAATCAGAGCCGTCAATGCTGCTTTTGCAGCTGCAGTAGCGCAGGCCCCTGTGGTATAGCCGCTTCTCAACGGGTAAAAAGCAGGGATGTTCTTTTCTATCTGTTTTCTCAATCCATATTCACCGGTAACGATCATGAAATGCCGGGGAAGGGAAGGGCGTTTTATAGCAAAGACCGGGATTTTTGCAGCCTGTGCCGCTTTCACTTTCTCCGAAAATCCTCCGGATTCTCCGCTTTCCTTGGTCAGAATGGCTTGTGGATGTAGTGTCTCTAATAAAAGAGCTTCGGATTCTCCGGCATGATAGAATACCAGATTTTCTTTCGGGAAGCCTTGTTCTTGGGCTAATGTGATGGAAGTTTCCCGTTCCAGTACGCGGAACCAACAGGTATGTTTCTCCCAATAAGGGCGTAACTTCCCGATGGTCTGTACTCCGGTCAGTGCCAGCAAATGATCGGTTCCTGCTTTCTCTAACCGGTAAATGGCATCTGTATAGTCTTCACACCAGATGATGTTTTCGGTGCGTGGAGGATACTTCCTTTCAAAACGTATGACAGGAAGATGTAGTGTCCGGCTTGTTTCATCCACAGTCCGGTGGAGTTGGGAGGCAAACGGGTGGGCAGCATCCACCAATAAACGGATGTCATTTTGGCGGCAGAAACTTTCCATTTTCTCCGTGTTCATTCCTCCGGTGATACGGATGCCGTGCTTGCATTGTATCTCCTGCCATTCTCCTTTGGTAGAGTAGAAGTAGGGCTTTCCGGCTTCATCGGCAACTTTCACGGCGGTGCGTCCTTCGGTGGTTCCTCCTAAAATCAGTATCATAGGCTGGATGTGAATGATTCTTTTTTTACTTTCTGAACAAGTGTTTGAACTCGTGCGCATAGAGCCGGGACAGACCTTTCCGGTTGTCTATTGCTTCGCCTACTACCAATAAGGTAGTCAGCGTCAGGTTATTGTCACGTACTATCTTAGCCAAATCCTTCAACTCTCCGCGATAAATCTTTTCTTCTTTCCAAGTCAGCTTATAACAGGCGGCAACCGGAGTTTCGGGAGGGTATGCCTGCATCAGCTCTTCCTGTACCTGTTCCACAATGCCCGCACTTAAATAAATGCACATTGTACTTTGCGATTGCGCCAATTTATGTAATTGTTCTTTTTCGGGCATCGGAGTACGGCCTTCCCCACGGGTGAGGATTATACTTTGTACTTTTTCGGGGATGGTAAACTGTGACCTCAATGCTGCCGCAGCCGCTTGGAACGAGGAGATCCCCGGAGTGATATGATAACTCATCTTGTAGCGGTCGAAGAAAGCCATTTGTTCCTGGATGGCTCCATAAATGCAAGGGTCTCCCGTGTGCAAGCGTACAATAAACAATCCTTTATCATAAAACTTTTTCATCAAGGCGAACTGTTCCTCCAAATCCATACCGGCGGAACTGCGTACAGTCGCTCCTTCTTTAGCATAAAAGGTCAATTCGCGGGGAACAAGACTTCCGGCATACAGAACAAGGTCCGCTTTCTCCAACATTCGTTTTCCGCGTACCGAAATCAGTTCGGGATCACCGGGACCTGCACCCACGATCTCTATATGTCCGCCACGCATGGCTGTCGCACTGACGGCTATGGCAAAAGTGAAGTGATTTCCTTCTGTCAGCATGCCCTTTTGTTTTTCCAATACAAGTGTTCCTTCACCGCTGCTTTTCAAGGCCGTGCTTTCGGCCACTCCATAGACGCCTGTCACTTCGAATGCTTTTTCAGACGGATGGGGGACTGTGATATCTTTCAGTTCTTCCGCAGGATAAATATGGGTTTCCGTATCGGCCCATCGCCGGTGGAGGATTTCCAGCAGAGGCTCGTCTTTTTTCAGTTCGATGGTATTGAGGGAGGCGAGAGAGAACGGACACAAACCTTGTCTGTGCATCACGGCTTCTATGTATTCCGCAATGCCCGAAGGATCGCATTGTTTCCGGCAACCTATTCCCAAGTGGAGGACAGCGGGATGGAAGCAGAGCATGGGAATCTCCGCACTATATATATAAGGTGTAACAGCAATAATCAACTTGAATTCCGATTGGGGTATGTCTTCGAAATGATAGAACACTTTTACGTGTGCGGGAAGTGTGCGTTCCAGATACTCCGTACCTTTATCCTTTATATCGAGCAGCAGCACCGTTGGTTCCCGGTTGACAAAAAGTGTGACCAGTCTGTTCATTTCTGCATGAGGAACAGTTATTTTCCAGTCATATTTTTCAGCTAGCGTATCCAGTGCCCATAACCCGGCATTGTCACTTTGGGTGGTAATCACAGCTTCTCCTCCTGTAATGGCGGCAATATGGCGGGTCAGTTCATTGGCTCCCCCCACATGCCCGGAAAGTACTGAAATGACAAAGCGCCCTGTACTGTCCACACAGACCACTGCCGGATCTTTATATTTGTTTTTTATGCATCCTGCAATGCTGCGTACACAGATTCCCATGGCACCAATAAAGATGATGCTGTCGAAGTCATTGAAATGCTCCTCTATGAACCGATGGCAGGATGTGATGGAAATACAGCCTTCGCATTCGTTTTTGGTATAAATAAGGGTATCCGGCAACTCTCTTTGTAGTGTTTTTGCCAACGGCAGGCTGGCTTCTGATATCAGTATGATTGCTTTCATTTGTTATCTGTTTTAAATCATTTATTCCGCTCTCATTATCTCTATCGGATTAAAGGTATCCACAGCAATACGGGTACACTGTGTTACCTTCTTGTTGATTTGTGTTATACCTTTTGTGAACAGGGCCTTGCTCTCTTCCGAAACCGAATTGAATACAACGACTCCGTCAGGCAACAGCACTTCTTTGATTTTTTGTAGAATCTCTATCATTTTTCCTCCATGACCACCTATAAATACGGCATCGGGGGCGGGAAGCCCGCCGAGTTCCGTTTCCAGAAAATCACCCATGACGGTTGTAATGCCGGGCGTGCCGAATTTACGACTGTTGCGTTCCATTAACTCTTTACCTTCCGTACGCTGTTCGAATGCTGTCACTTTCAGCTCCGGAAATTGGAGTTTGGCTTCTATGGAAACGGAACCGGTGCAGAAACCGATGTCCCAGAATGATTTCTTTTCCCTTAATGTCAGCATACTGAGAGTAAGCAAGCGGACAGGCATTTTGGTAATCATTTTGTTGCGTCCGTTCAACAAATGAAATTCACTTTCGGGAATTCCGAACGGACGGGGATGCACCTTGTTTCTTTGCAGTATCAGGCAATTGGGAAAGCGGAAAGCAGATTGGGAGGCTTCCTCTAAAGAGAATGTACGTACAGATTCTTCCTCGCCATTGCCTAATGCTTCCCCCACGGTCATGCGGTAGTTGTCATATCCATACTCCAGCATCCGGGCGGCAATGGTGGCAGGTGTCTTTTCCCGGTCGGTCAACACGCCTATCAGTTTATCTCCTTTGATTAAAGCAGAGTCGAATGCATCCCAAGGACGTCCGGTCAGCGACAAGGTCTGCATCTCCTGATAGGGGAGCAATATACGGTGTGCCAGCATTTGCAGCGAGTTGAAGGTGGGGAATAAGATAATCTTTGCCGACGGGAGTTTTCTCATGACGGTATTGGCGAAGCCGAAAAACAACGGGTCGCCTGAAGCGAAAACAATTATTTCGGGATGTTCCTCGTAACGGGAGAATACCGCATCCAGCGGGACGGTGATGTCTATCCATACGGCATCTTCCGGCAAATAAGCGTGTACCAATTCATGATGACGTTTTCCTCCCGAGAAGACTTTCCCTTGAGAAACCAAGTTCCGGATTTCAGGAGAAAGAAATTGATTCCGGTCATCGCTTATACCTATTATATAGAATGTTTGCATGGACTTATACATCTCTTCCCGGTTTCAGTTGTTCCGCATCATCAAAAGTAAGGATGGCATTTACCAGAGTCGCTGCCAGATTGCTTCCCCCTTTGCGTCCTTCTACTATCAGTTTGGGGATGTGGCTGAAAGGTTTCACCATGTGTTTGCTTTCGCAAACGTGCACAAAGCCCACCGGGGCAGCGATGATACCGCATGGATGCGCTTTTTCTTTCCGTATCAGGTCACACAGTTCCATCAATGCTGTAGGGGCATTACCGAATACATATAAAGCTTCCGGATGTTCCTCTGCTGCCATACGTATACCGGCCTGTGTACGGGTGATTCCTTTTTCTTTTGCCAATGCTGCCGCGCGTTCGTCACCCAGATAGCATTTCACCCCGATGCCCATCCGTTCCAAAGCACCTTTACGGATGCCCGCGGCAGCCATCGTCACATCCGTAATAATTGTACGTACTTTTCCTTCATTCAATATTTTATACAGACATTCTACGGCAAGAGGATCTACATGCAATATGTTTTCCATCTCGAAATCGGCTGTGGTATGGATGGCATGCAGTAACGCCCATTTGTGATCCGAAGGAATATTTTTATTTTTCAATTCTTTCTCAATAGTACGGAAACTGTTTATCATAATTTCCTGACCGATTCCTGTCGCATCGGTGGTCTTTTCCCGGTAATAACCACGCGGAGTGATTAATTTCCCTTCCCGATAATAAGACTGGGAGTTGCCAATCAATACCACTGTAAACATATCCACCTGTTCGGGATCGAATTCTTGCAAAGTGGTGATTGTCACAGTTTCTTCCTTACGTCCGGCCTGACGCAC
>PPYE01686908.1_pt1 | contig 11724 bp, 12 predicted proteins | sample 1559881 | NCBI WGS metagenome assembly PPYE01 (sample SAMN08240022, study PRJNA423297) | Human gut metagenome, whole genome shotgun sequencing project.
GATTACAGAAGCCGCACTGATCCGCTCCCTGTGCAGCAAAAAATCCTGTAAACTGCTTAGCTTCCTCCTCAAGTCCCTCGAGGGTGTCCACCGCTCTGCCGTCTGCCCTGCCTATCGGCGTGCTGCATGATAACACAGGCTTTCCATCCAGAAGCACTGTACAAAGACCGCAGTTGCCTGACTCACAGCCTCTCTTCACCGAAAAGCAATTGTGCTTGCGGCAAAAGTCTAAAAGGACCATATCCTGGTCTACCGAGTCGGTTATTAGCTTTCCATTTAATTTTATTTTAACATCCATATATATGAATTCCTTCCTACTTAATGCTTGTGCTTAATTTCATCGCAGATGTCAAGCGACTGTGTAACAGCGCGGCGTGTAAGCACCCTGCAGATTATCTCTCTGTACTCAGCCCCTGCCCTTATATTGCTTCCAAAACGGATATGCTCTGCAACATATTCGGCAAATTTATCTATTTTTGCATTGTTTTCGGAGTTATCTGTCAAAGCTGCATTACCGTATGTCTTTGCATCTGCTATGCCATCGAGTATGCCATTCTCATCCCACACAGGCTCTGCCATATATGGTGATGCTCCGATAACCGCCACATACCTGGCGCTTCTATTTGCCACTGCACATGTGAGCACCGGAAAGTCTGTTGACTGATTTCTCTGGCTTAAGTATACTACGCCCTTTGCATTTTTCGGTACTATTACTGACACAAGCACATCGCGCGTGGTTCTTGGAAGTGCCGCAAACTCATCCAAATCCATAATTCCCGCCTTGTGAAGCTGTACCTTTGCTCCCAGTGCCCTGAAAATCGTCATGACATCTGAAAATCCGAATCTACCCCAGATGCTTCCTCCGACAGTTGCCACATTTCTAAACTGCACTCCGACAATGTGTCTGACCGACTCTGCGATTGCACCATGTGTATATGCATTCAGTGCTTCATGAGTCTCTATCTGCCTGAGTGTTGCATATGCACCGATTCTAAACTCGTTCTCATCCTCATCAATTTGGTCAAGCCCGAGGTCGCACAGGTCAATTGCCGTGCCAAGCGTCTTATTTTTCATTTTGAGCCAGAGCATGCCTCCCAGCACAAAATTCGGTTTTTTCTGATAAAGCTCATAGGCTTCATCAAGGCTTTGCGCCCTCACATACTGATTGTAATGGTAGTCTCGAAGGTGATGATTAGCCGTTTTTTCTTTTCTCTTGCCAAATTATTATCCATTACCTCACACCTTGTATAACTCTACGGACTTACAATAAGAGATGCCCCAGCCATCTTTTCTGCGATATCATACATGTTGGTCACCTCTCCGACTGCAAGCTTATCTGACAGCTCATAGTAGTTCAGGCATGTTCCGCAGGTAAAAATTTTCACCCCACGGCTCTTAAGCTCCTTTAAATCCTCAAGTGACTCTGAGCCCTCACAGGTCAGCTTCGCTCCTCCATTGTAGAAAAGCATGGTTTCAGGCGGGTTGTCCTGCTGCGAAAGTGCGTAGATGAAGCCCTTTATAAGTACCTTGCCAAGCTCCTCGCTGCCCTCTCCCATATATGAAGAGCGGATTACAACAACCCTGTTATCTGCGGCCGGCCTGCATGCATACTGTGAAGCCTCGTCTGTATCCGAAAGCTCATCGGCATTTACAGCTTCAATTGTCAGCTTTACGCTGTAGCTTCCGTCGTCGAGCTTACTGCTATCACAGCTATAGCCCTTCTGTGCAGCCATCTTTTTTAAATTTTCCACTGCAACTTCATTGTCCACAAGTGTCTCCACCGTATCCGGCTGTGTGAGAGCCTCTATCGCCTTCTTTGTCTTTACAACCGGGATCGGACATGTATCCCCTATTGCATTTACTGTTATCATATTTATAATCCTCCCTATGTTATTTCAACTCGTCAGCCCTCAAAAACCGGGCATGCAGCCTGTCAGCAAATTTGCATAAGCTATGGCAGCTTAAAATCAGTTCACATATATCGGCACATCGCGACGCTTAACAAATCGTCCCACCTTTGCAGCCGGGAGCCCTGCGGCTTTAAGCTCATGCAAAAATGCATCTGCCTCAGAGGCTTTTACTGCAAACAGCAATCCTCCGGAGGTCTGCGGATCGAAAAGTACCTCCTCCATTGAAAAAGGTATATTTTTTGCAAAGCACACCTTATCACCTACATGGTTTCTGTTGCGCTGGGCCGCTGCCGTGAGGAAAAACTCATCTGCGCATCGCAGTGCTCCAGTAATGACCGGGATGGAAATCGAGTCGATAAGTGCTGTTATATCATCATTTAACATCTCACTCAGATGCCCTAAAAAGCTAAATCCCGTGACATCCGTGCATGCATGTATATCGAAAGCATGACTGATTTCGGATGCTGCCTTATTCAGTGTGGTCATAGAGCTTACCGCATCCTCAATTGCACCTAACGGAGCTTCCCCGACGCGGTTTGCGTTGCATACAAGCCCCACTCCGAGTTTCTTTGTAAGTATAAGCACATCTGACGGCTGCCCTGTATTGTTGCTGTAAATATGCTCCGGGTGGACCGTACCCATGACTGAAAGTCCGTATTTTACATCACTGTCTGCTATAGAATGGCCGCCCGCAAGTGTGCCGCCTGCCTCTATCACCTTATCGGCACCGCCCTGCATTATTTTGCCAAGTATATTCAGATCCATTTTCTCAGGGAAACAGACGATGTTCAATGCGGTCTTTACTGTGCCGCCCATCGCATAGATATCACTGAGCGCATTTGCGGCCGCTATCTGTCCAAACGTATACGGATCATCAACCATCGGCGGAAAAAAATCAAGCGTCTGGACTACCGCCGTGTCATCTGAAATTTTGTACACTGCCGCATCATCACAGCTATCATATCCGATGAGCAGATTGCTGTCTTTTTCACCCCTTGGCAGCTTTGCTAAAACATGACTTAACAAATCCGGACCAAGCTTTGCGGTACAGCCACCGCCCTTGCAAAACACTATTTCCTGTGGCATTTTTGCTCCTTTCAATTGTTTAATACTATTTATCGCAATGCCGCAATCTGCATAAGCGCTTCAGCGGCCTCATTTATCTCATCAACTGTATTATAATATGAAAATGAGAATCTCACCATACCCTGATTTTGTGTTCCAAAGAATTTATGCATCAGCGGTGCACAGTGTATGCCGCTCCTTGTTGCTATGCCATACTCATTCATAAGTATGTCTGACACCTCCGCCGAGTCCATATCAGCTATATTTACTGAAACAATCGCACAGTGCAGACCATTTTCTGGCAGCATATCGAAATCTCCATATATCCTGATTCCGGGGATTGTCTTTATTTTTCCCATAAATGCCTGCATCAGCTCATGCTCTTTAGCGTATATATTGTCGAGGCCGATTTTCTCAAGCTCCATGACACCTGTTAAAAGCCCTGCGATTCCCGGACCGTTTAAGGTACCGGCCTCAAGTCTTGTCGGAAGCTCCATAGGCTGGTTCTCAAGAAAGCTTAGCACGCCGGTACCACCGCTCTTAAACGGCTTTATATCTGCTCTCTCTCCCACATAAAGTCCTCCGGTGCCCTGCGGTCCCATCAACCCCTTATGACCTGTGAAGCAGAGCACATCAATATTCATGTCTTTTACATTTATCGGAAGTACACCGGCTGTCTGCGATGCATCGACTATAAATAAAAGGTTATGCTTTCGTGCGATTTGCCCTATCGACTTAATATCCACCACGTTGCCTGTGAGATTTGAAGCATGTGTGCAGACGATGGCTTTTGTATCTGGACGGATTAAAGCCTCTATGTCCGATGGGGAAATTATCCCCCTTTTTATGCCTACATCACTGCATGGTACAATATCCACACCCACGCCCCGCTCCCTTTGCATATAAAGAGGTCTGAGCACAGAATTATGCTCGAGCTGTGTTGTAATCACATGCTCCCCCGGCTCAAACAGTCCGTGGATTGCAATGTTTAGTGCCTCAGTGGCATTTGCCGTAAAAACGAGTCTGGCCGCATCATCTCCGCCGAAAAATTCTGCAAGGCACATTCTGGCCTCATATATTTTCCTCGACGCATCAAGCGATGCATCCGATGCCCCGCGCCCGGAATTGCCGCAGTGCTTCATTGCATCAAGTACTGCATCATATACCGCATCCGGCTTTTTAATTGTTGTGGCAGCATTGTCCAGGTAAATCATAGTATGTCCTCATTTACTTCTCATCCAAGCAGGTAAAAATTCTTTATATAGAGCTCATCATTTATATTTTTGCTAAGCATATTTGCTTCTGTATGCCTCGGAAGGCTTGCGTAAATTATTGAATCGTTATTTAATTTGCACAATACTTCCCAGCTTTTCAATTCTTCAATCATTTTATAATCTTTAATCCTGATTATATTTTTATCATTATATACAAGTGCCGTTTTTGCTTTGCCTACCGATATTATTATATCCTGTGGGAAAACACCTATGTGTGATATGTCGTCCATACTCATTGCAGTCTGTTCAAGCTGCTCATCAGTGACCTCAAATACGCTATCCCATTCCACAGCAAGCAAATGATGCTTATCCTGCCATTTTACCTCTGATATATTGTTGCAGCCCACAAGCAGTGCCTGCTCCACAGACATAGGCCGCATGAAGAAATCTTTTTTGTCGCGGACTTTTACATGCTCATCCAGTGCCGAAAAAGGCTCATCGAGCAGTATACACTCAGGCTTAGCCGCAAGCATGCGAAGCATTGCCACGCGCTGCCTCTGACCCCCGGAGAGATGATTGGGATATGTGTATGCCATGCCCTCAAGCCCATACCTCTTCAGCCAGCCCTTCACTTTTTCCTCGTTACGCTGACCCATTGCTATGCATATATTTTCCATCACAGTCATTGTCGGAAATAATGCATAGTCCTGAAACAGATAGCCTACCCTGCGCTTACCGGGGTGCAGATTTATACGCTTTTTCGAATCATACAGCACACGGCCGTTTAATGATATAAAGCCTGAGTCCGGTGTCTCTATCCCTGCTATGCACTTTAATGTCATACTCTTTCCTGAGCCCGACATACCGATTACGGACACAACCTCATCCGTAAGCTCCATGTCAACCGAAAGTATGAAATTATCCAACTGTTTTTTTATTTTTACTATGAGCGACATTATTTTTTCTCTTTCTCTTTATGCCCTTGCTTTTGGTTACACCCGAAATGATGCCGGGCTTTGCCATCGGCAGACGTATCTTCCAGAAAATCTTCCATTCACTTATGCCGAGAGTGCGCGCCGCATATATGACATTTTCATCTATCTGCTCAAATGCCGCTCTCGCATTTCTGTACATGAGAGGGAGTGCAATGATGGTTGCTGCCACCACACAGCCAAGCCACGTGTGTACTACCTGTATCCCCATGCTATGGCTTAAAAAGCTTCCAAAAGGACGCCTTGTGCTGAAAATCCTTAAAAGAATGTATCCAGCCACGGTAGGCGGCAGTACCATAGGAAGTGTCAGCAGTCCATCCCAGAATGCCCTCACTCTGCCCTTTGTGTTTATGACAAGCTCAGCAAAAGCTATGCCTATAAAAAAAGAAAAAACTGACGCTACTATTCCTGTTTTTAATGTTACCCAAAGCGGTGAAAAATCAATCTGTCCCATTATTCCTTTACCGAAAAATGATATTTTTCAAATACTGACATTGCCTCATCTGTCTGAAGGTATGCGATAAATTCCTTCGCTGCTTCAAGCTCACCTGATGTAGTGCTGTCTCCCTTTAAAGCTGCTATCGGATAGATGACATCGCCTGTTAAGCTGTTTGGAAGCTTTTCTATAATATCAAGCTGGTTCTCGTATCCGAATGTATCTGAGTAATAAACTGTTCCTATCTCATTTGCGCCCTCAGCTACGGCAGATGCAACCGCACCTACATTGGCACAGCTGTTTATTTCCAGACCGTCAAGTGCCTTTGAGATATCAGAATCTGAAATAGCCTGTGGCTTTGAAGCATCACCGTCAACCATTTTTGAATTTACTAACGCTGCTCTGGTGTACTGTCCTACAGGAACAGTTCCGTCAGCAAGCGCCATATTTTTAGCCTTTGAGATGTCTGCAAAACCGGTAACTGCCGTGCCACTATTCTTATATGTAACAAGGCACACCTGATTATTTAATAGGTCAACACGAGTACTGTCCACCACGCTTCCTCCGTCGTAGCCATTCTGAAGCTCATCCATCTGTACCACTCCTGCCGAGAAAAAGATGTTGCACTTCGCACCCTCTTTAATCTGTGCCATCAGCGTTCCGGAGCTGTCATAGTTGTTCCGGAAGTTTACATTTGGATGCGCCCTGGTGTAGGCTGCACAAATTTCATCCATAACACCGTTTAAGCTCTTTGCCGCAAAAATTGATAAATCGACATCTGCATCTGCTGTATTCTTTTTTCCACAGCCTGCAAAAAGTCCTGCTATAAGGATAAGTCCAAACGCAAGTCCTGCATATGCTTTAAATTTTCTCTTTAAGCCCTTGCGCTCCTTTACTGATCCGTCAGTACCTGTCGCTATTCTTAAGCTCATACTTTTAACCTTTCTTTTCCTTTATTTAAATTAAATATGCATGTGATTAATATTCATATTCGGCTTATCTTGATTTATTAATATATGATAATTTCATCATCCAATCTGCTCCAGCAGCACCGAAATACTGCCTCCGCACACCATGCCCTCTTTCTCGGCATCGTCAGTGTTCATGCTCACATCCATCAGGCCGCATTTGAACTCCTGCTTGCGAAACAGTCTCCTGCAATGGCTTATAACCTCTGCCTCCGCACAACCGCCGCCTATAGTTCCGATGATCCGATTGTCTGAGCTCACGAGCATCTGTGTTCCGACTCCGCGCGGTGCACTGCCATTCTTTTTTATGATGGTACACAGTATATACTTCTCATCTGATGCCTGTGTATCTGTTTCCTGCACACCTGCTTCCTGTGCTTCTGTCTTTCGTACTTCCGATACACGCTGCTTAGCCGCCTCAATAAGTGCATCAAGCACTTCATTATCCACCTGTGTGCAGCCGGTACGCTCATTTTTGCACTTTACTATCTCACTTATCACCGAAAGCGCAATTTCCTCCGGTGTCTGTCCACCTATTGCAAGGCCTATCGGAGAATGTAATCCGGATATGTTTTCCTGTGAAAATCCCGATTCTTCAAGGTCTTTTTTTACTATGGCAGCTCTTTTCTTTGAGCCCATCATCCCCACATAGGCGTATGGCTTTCTGAATATCTCTGTAAGACACTCCATATCAAAGCGATGGCCTCTTGTCATGCATACATAGTAATCATCCGCCTGTGGCTCTAGCCTGGCGAGAGTTTTTTTATAATCGCCGCAAATTACATGGTCTGCTCCTTGGCGCTTTGCATTATCGGCAAACAGAGGTCTGTCCTCTATCACCCATATGTCAAACGCCAAAAGTGATGCCATGCGTACAAGTGCCGCCGATACATGACCTCCTCCGCAGATTATGAGGCGTGGTCTGCTGCCTATCTGCTGTTTAAACATCACAATGGAATTATCATTGTCATTTATTTCATCTGCCCATGCACTGCCTGATGCCACTCTTATTCTGCCATCTATATAAAGCGCCTTTTCACCGGCATGTGCTCCTTCTATGACTGTCAACAGCTCACAGCGGCTGTCCGCCGGTCTGTCCTTTATCGAAGCATATATGTTTGCCGGAATCAGCCTCACCTCGTCACCGGTATGAATCTGACCGCCTCTTATGACTACTGCAAACACGCCCTCCTTTGGCATAATGCACTCGCCCATCCTCTTGTAGATAGCACAATGCGAATGACACTGCTTGCCTATCTGCGTCATCTCCAGGATAGCATCTCCTATACAAAAGCGTGTTCCAAGCGGTAAATTCTTGAAATCAAATCCTGATATAATTAAATTTTCGCCAAATGCGCCGTTGTCTATCTGCGCTCCTCTTGCCCTGAAGGCATCTATTTTCTCCGCGGAAAGCAGGCTGACCTGCCTGTGCCACTTTCCAGCATGTGCATCTCCCATGATGCCATAGTCTGCAACAAGCTCCGCCTGTGGCACCTCTCTCTTTTCAGTTCCTCTCTCTTTGCTTATATTGATTGCAAGAAGCTTTCCCATGATTTGCTATCAGCCTCCTATCCGGCTCATATTTCTTGCTGCATTTACTTCCGCAGCTTTCAGCTCTGTAGTCTTTGTCTCCACAGTCTTTGTCTCTGTAGTTTTTGTATATGTCACAGCATTATCATTAAAATTGTGACACCCCGGCTTTGCCTTTATGGCAGCCTTTAGTGCCTGAACTATTACAAAATCTTTTTCCAAATCATCTGTAAATTCGCATGAATCAGGTACTAAATCCATCGTCACGCTGCTTCCCAGGCATGGCATAAGCCTGCCGTCAGCCGTAACACGTATGCGGCTCGACTCCGTTGGTATGCCCTTCACCTACCGGCATCATCTCTATAAAACGGATATCTGTGCCTTTTTTTGAAGCATACCGTGTGAGAGCCACCACATCTGTCTGCGGTGTGAGCACCACATTGATTTTCACTCTTATTCCACACTCTATGGCGGCATCGATTCCCTGCTCCACTTTATGAAGCAGCGGTTTTTTTGTGATATGTTCATATTCTGACGCATCTATCGTGTCCAGGCTCACATTTATACTGTCTATGCCGGCTTCCTTAAGCTGCTTTGCATGCTGCGCAAGCAGTACTGCGTTTGTGGTGAGCGATACACTCCTGACACCGGGTATCTTTTTGATTTGTGAAACCATCTCATCAATCTGCGGATGAAGAAGCGGCTCACCGCCTGTCAGACGAAAATGCGTGATTCCAAGCCTTGTGGCTGCGCGGACTATGCAAAGCACCTTTTTTACGCTAAGTATATTTATTGCCTGACACTTTTTATTATTGTCCTGTGGGTTGCAATAATAACAGTTCAGATTACAGCTATCTATCACCGATATGCGCATGTAGTCAATCTCTCTGCCAAATCTATCGCGCATATTAAAAGCCCTTCCCGAAACCGCAGTTAGGAAACGTACAGACATCACAATTCAGGCAGAGTCCGCCTTCTCCAAGTCCGGCAAGCTCATCTGCCAAAATCATATCACACGCCATAAGCCTCGGCAATACAATATCAAATATCGTGCGCTTGTTATACATGGCGCAGCCAGGCAGTCCACATATCGGCACCAGCCTGTCACCTGCATCATAGTACAACAGTAAAAACATGGCTCCCGGCAGCACCGGTGAACCGTACGACACGATCCTCGCGCCTGTATTTTTTATGGCAAGCGGTGTTTTATCATCAGGATCCACGCTCATTCCTCCTGTGCAGAATACAATCTCCGCACCTGCCTCTATTGCACGTAAGCATCCGTCTGTTATTTTTTGGTCATCATCATCAAACACCTCATGAAACATCATCTGTGCACCAAACTCTGCTATCTTTTTCTCGATAACAGGGGTAAACGCATCCTGTATCCTGCCGTGGTACACTTCGTTTCCGGTTGTGATTATCGCTGCTTTTCTGACCACGAACGGCTTTATATCAAGAATCGGTCCGTCATCGCATATGTGCGAAGCCGCCTCCAGCTTATCCTTTTTTATGACAAGCGGTATGATTCTTGTTCCGGCGAGCTTATCCCCCTTTTTCACAGTGGTATTACCGTGCCTCGTTGCTATCATCATTTCACCAAAGGAGTTGACCTTTTTCAGCTTTTCGCTGTCCACCTTAAGCAGTCCGTCACAGTCGGCTATAACCTCTATCTTGCCCTCCTTCACAGGGGATGGATGCATTTTACTTGTGGTGCCACCAAAAACGCCGGATTCTGCGGCTTCACAATGACGTTCGACGTCGGTCTCATTGCTATTTGTGCCACATGCACTCATACGATAAAGCACCTCTGCTGCCTCATTTTCGTGCATCATGGTCTCATCATTTTCCCATATATATATGGTGTCTTTTCCGACGCTAAGTAGCACCGGTATATCCTCTTTTGTTATAATATGCCCCTTGCGAAAAACCGCATCCTTTTTCACACCGGGGATAATCTGTGTGATATCGTGGCAGAGCACCTGTCCGACTGCCTCCGTTGTCTTCATAAGCTTCATATAATCCCACACTCCAAATATTATTTTTGTAAATAGTTACTGTCCTAAACCATACCCCGTGCATTTCTGTCACCGGCCGCACTCACTGTCATACTGCAGTAAAATATCAAGCCCATGCTCTATATTTCCCATCAGAAAATCCATGCTCTCCGACATGTAAGACTCATGCTGTACGCTCTCAGTGCCTCAGCGATACCCGGTGCATTACGCTCTGCAACATCCATTGTAGCTTCCGGTGTGATATCTCTCGGTGAAAAACCGGTACCTCCGGTTGTAAGCACCAGATTGCATTTCACATCATCACACAGCCTGACAAGCTCATCTGCAATCTGTTTCCTCTCATCCGGTATGATTTTATATGAAACCACATCATACTTATCTTTGGGAAGCAGTTCCTTTATTTTCGGACCGCTTTTATCCTCTCTTTGGCCCGCTGCGCCTTTATCGCTTATCGTTATAATCCCTACAGTATACATTACATCTCCCTGTTATCCTTGATTAATTGTGTATTTTTAACTTCTCAGCATTTTAAATGGGCTATAATCGTTGCCGGTCACATTGTTAATTGTGAACAGCAACATAGTGTCCGCTCTTGCCACCGGATTTTTCCAGCAGATGTATCTGCCCGATTTCCATGCCACGGTCCAGTGCCTTACACATATCATATATGGTAAGAAGCGCCACACTGACCCCTGTCATGGCCTCCATCTCTACACCGGTTTTTCCCACACAGGCTGTCGTGCAGATTGCCGTGATACTGCTGTTTTTTTCATCCAGCTCAAACTCAACATCGCACTTTGTCATGGCAATAGCATGACAGAGCGGAATGAGCATGGAATTGTTCTTTGCCCCCATGATTCCCGCAATCCTCGCTACTGCCAGCACATCGCCCTTTTTAGCTGTGCCCGTAGATACCGCCCTGTATACGGCGCCATTTACCTTTATCGTGCCACAGGCTTTCGCCACGCGGTATGTGTCATCCTTTGCATGCACATCCACCATGTGAGCTTCCCCTGCCTCATTAAAATGTGTAAGCTTTCCTTTATTTTGTTCCTGATTATTGATATCTAATTCGTTTTCCTGCGTCAATCTATTTATCCTCACTGTAACTATTCAGCACCACTGAAAACACCTTAATAGTTACCCTCATTTATTATTTAATAAATCTTTACGCCGTGCTCAAATGCCGATACCGCCTCAAGCACACTGCCTGCTATACTCCTTGCCTTGTCAGAAATTGTAAAGCAGTTTGTTAGCTCACTCTCGCGCGGGTCGATATCCGCTATCTTGAAGCCTTCCCTAAAATAATATCCCTCACGGATAAGGCCTCGTATGATACCTGTAATTGTAGCATTCACAGGGACATATTCAGACAATGCATTGTCATAGCTTTCTTTATCCGGATATATCCGCGCTATCTCATCTCCCTTTTGCACGATGTCTCCGATTTTTCTGACATCATGAATATATCCTGCCGCCGGAGCATGAATCACACGCTCACTTGTGAAGCCGGCGATATTTCCCGGAACCCCTGTGTTGGGCTGTGCCATGCCATCGGTAATGATGCGCGCCAGATTGTGCCCACGCATGG
>PPYE01338495.1_pt1 | contig 11722 bp, 10 predicted proteins | sample 1559881 | NCBI WGS metagenome assembly PPYE01 (sample SAMN08240022, study PRJNA423297) | Human gut metagenome, whole genome shotgun sequencing project.
GATAGCCGGTAAAACTCATCTGTTTTTCCGGCCCATACAACAGCCGTACAGCCTTTCAGTCGATAAGGGATCAGCATACGATAGTCCGTATTTTTCAGCGGATTACCTTTTTCGATGAATGTCTGAAGATATTTCCCTTCTGCATCGAACACATAGACTTTTACTTCCTCCACCTGATCGGCAAACCAGTCTTCATTTACCATGTTATAGTCATACCTGAATTCAAGAAAAAGGTCACACTGGTCGAGATCGTCATGAAAGACGTCGCAACCGGTAATCCCTGCCGCCATAAAAGCGGCAAGGATTATTATGTATTTCTTTATGTGTCTCTTGATTTTCATCTATTAATGCAAATCAACACCTTGTGTCCAGTAAGTCCATGGATTGATAGTGATTTTTACAGAAATGTATGCGTCTGCTTCATCATCATCGGTACCCGGAGGTGTAGGATTAGTAGGATCAGGATCAGACGGGTCGGGAATCCACGGTGTTCCGGGACCGCTCACGCTCTGAAGTTCCAGGTGATACCAGTTGTTACGTACCACACCGTATCTACCTAAAGCCATTTTGGTTGTTACATTTTGGTCGTGACGAATCAGGACATCGTAATAGCATACAGATTCATGATAATAACGTACGGCACAGAAGCGTCCGATGATACCGGTTTTCGCAGTAAATTTGAGAGAAATAACTGCTATTTTCGGTCAAACCATTGGGAGTATATGTAGCTTTTACCACTACCTTGGTGGTGAATCCTAATTGCTGTGCCTTAGCTTCCATTGTATTTTCAAGACAATACAGACTTGTTCCCTTACTCTGTGCAACAGCAGGTATCTCCTCACTTTCGCTATCTATATTTTTTAGATAATTGAAAGCTGCATCCATATTCGTTTCCATAGTACTCGCATTTGATACATCAGGTTGTTCGTCAGACAAGTAGTTTTTATCCTGACGATAAACCGCTCCAGTCGTGGCATTATCGTAAGTGATAAGTTCACTATACAGTTTCACACTCTTATTGGTAACGCTTAATTCCCAACCGCCGAAAGTAAATTTAGCACCATCAGGTTTGGTAGTAAAAGACTCCTTAACCACAAGCTCTACTTTTGCACTCAATCGATCTACAGAGATTTTTGCAGGATGGTCTTTTGCTTCTTTTTTTGCCGCATCTATTTTGTCTTGGGTATATCCATCCGGCTTATACACCGTTACTCCCATCAATGCTCCTTCTATGCCAGCTCCTTCGCCTACACTCGCCATCATGAAATTATCATTGGTAGCGATGTTGGCAATAACTGCCTCAATGGCAGTGTTAATTGCAGACCAAGGTTTACCTTTTACAGCATCCGCAGTTAAATTCCACCCTTTATTCCCGTCGGTGTAAGGATTGATAAAAATTAACCACATCAAGGCACACATCTTCCTCGTCAAATAATAGAACTCTGACTGTCCCTGCTTTACTTTCCCCTGAACTTCCCGGTTTTTCTACTACATTCGCAGCTCTTGTAGTGGATGTGTGACTTTGCAGGGAAAGCGACAGATACGCCTTTCCATTCAGCTCACCGCTCGGAATATTCCCTTCCCGAGCATCTTCACTACTACAGCCGGCAAATATAAAAACTGCCAATGTAGATAATAGAAAACTTCTTGTTTTCATCATTGTTAAATGTTTAAATGTTGTAAATAAAAAGATAATTATAATATATAAAAAATCAATAATCTAGTTTACTCATCAATTCGATATTCTCTTCTTTTTTGGCTAATTCCTCCAGATTGAGATTTGCTTGTTTCAATCCGGATTCAGCAGCCTTATTTAGATGTAACTTTGCTTGTTCATAGTCACCTCTTAGCAGATGTAATACTCCCACGGCATTTTCGTATTCCGGTGTGGAAGTCTCTGCTCTCTTTAAGTATTTTTCTGCCAAAAGAGTGTCTTTACGTGAAAGTGCAGCCGAAGCGGCATTCAGATTGGCAATCTTATCATCAGGAAAGACGCTAACGGCTGTTTCAAATAATTCGATAAACTCCGGTGAACCATTTTTGTAAGTTAGAGCGACCAAATAAATTTCATTCAGGCTCAAATTTTGTGGCCGACTATGAATCAGCACTTTTGCCTGTTCTATATTAAATCCTTTTCTGCCATGTCAGACTCTGCAACCATTTTACGTAGTCCTTCCCAGTTTTCGCCACCATATTCCACCTTGTATAATTCTTTAGAGAAAGGGAAACGAGGGAGAAGGTAATTAACAAGTGCCTTTGCACGTCCTTCGGAAAGCTGTTTGTTAAAAAGGACAGAACCCTCCGGTGAAGCATAACCAATGACTGATATTCCACGAATGGTAATAGTTGTATCATTTCTCACTTCGGCAAGCATAGAGGATATTTTTTCCAGTTCGACCGGGTTGTTCATGTAATCCGGCCTTATGATGGTCTTTGATACAACAAAATCCAGGAACGCTTCACATGACATCTCACGTTTTTTTACAGGTTCAACTTGGGGGCGGACATAACTGATATGCGGGACGATGTGATATGGAACAGGCGGTTGCTCCAAAGTGACGGTACCGAAAAGCGGAAACGTCGATAATAACTTGCCCGGTTTGCAACAGCCCATTACTTCCTTTTTTATATCCAAACGTGCATCTTTCATCCACGATTCGAATGGAATGACCAAGGAATATCGAATTTGTTTTTCTTCGGTTATTCCATATCCTTTCACAACATAGTACGGAGCTTCCGACTGGTAAAAATCACGTTCCTGTGTATTCATTAAGGCCAGTTTACGTTTCAGGTTTTGGAAATTACTATGCCCTTTGACAGAAATCTCCGGTAACTCCAGTTGGTGGTTTGCAGCAATCAATACCGGTATCAGTTCTATCGAATGATTGGAACTGACTTTTATTTTATCAAGGTCATAAAGCACTTGAATATGTAGGGAATCCCCCACTTGTTGCAATTCGATGGCTGTTGCTTGTATCGTTCCTTTATACCATTTGTCCGGCAGGTTTTCTCCATATAGTAATGGAGAAACGAGCAGTGACAGAGGCAACAGCCATAGGATAGATTTTAGATTTATCATGTTTTTGTTATTTTATAAGAAATATAAGTGAAACTGCTGCTTTAGTAGGTCCGAAATAGTTGCGATTTTCTGTTCCGGTCTTTTCACCACAAGTCTCGCATCGGAACTTGTCATAATGTAGTCTGACATACCCTATACCTATATTTGCTTCGAGACTCCAACGATTGCCTAAAAGAAAATGGTAGCCGTACGAAATGCCTCCGCCTATTCCCCATCCTTCATAGCGATAGTGACCGGAATCATCTCCAAATAGAAGCGGCAAATGATGACCGGCTATGTTGTACTGTCCGCCTAGTATATGTATTCCCCAAAAATGTCCGCTGAATCTTTCACACGTCCAATAACGATATTCTACCGAGCCAAGCCAATGCACCAGTTTCTTGTTTGAGGATGAATGAGCGGATGTAAACCAGTTGAAGCCAGCACCCAGATCTACTGTACCTCGCGGTGAAATCCCGAATTCGGTTTCCAGATTAGGTGAACTGGCGTATGTACCGTAGAGTAGGTTTGTTTTTACCGCTATCTTTTGAGCCGCACATTGTGAAATGCTTCCCCAAAATATAAAAAAAAGAATTGCTATGTCATGTATCTTCATTAAAATGCGTATATTTATTGCTTATTCGCTTATGTTTATTTAAATATTATATGCTGCAAATTTACAAAAGAAATATATATTAAAATAAAACGTTCTGAAATTGCACACAGATTCCGAAATTTCACTCAAAATAGCCACATAATCATCTAAGAAGCGAGTTTTAACACTCTCAAAAAAGGTTTATCCGGTAAACATTGTTAAATTATTATCCATTCTATTCAATTAACTTTCATGACATATCGGTTGTTTATACACGCGTAAAATAAACGATGTATAAAAATGATTATTTATATTTACACGTATTGTTTAATGCTTCAATCATCCATCTTGAAATATCGGAATATTACAACTAGTTTTGTTCCCGGATTTTAAGGAGTCATCCGTTTCTTTAAAAGGAACAAGGCGTTCCTCGGTGAGAAACAGGTCGTTCCTTTAAAAGGAACGGTTCCTTGGTTTTAAACCAAAAAACAGTATCTATAATACGCTGTATATCAATTTATTATAAAAAGAAGAATTCCGTCCCGATAACCATGGGAATATTCTCAATAAACCAAACGGAATTCACAGTCCAAAGGGCTGTATATACATACTTTTTTATTACAAACTTTAAAAATTTTCCCATGGTTACAGTTACAATTAATATCAAGCCATATTTGGCTGGATATATGTATGTCCGATATCGACAAAGTTTAGAACCCGATCCAGAGAACCAGTCTCATTCCTCCTCTCCTTCTCCTTCTTCTTCCAAACGACTTATCCCTATCCATCTCTCCCACATTACTCCAGTTTATCACTTCCTTCATCAACTATCTGTCCCTCATCCGCAAAATACTTCATGGAAAGAAATTGGGAATATTTGCTTTGTACTGCCCAAACCGCGTAATGGGAAGAATCCGGAAGTCTATAACTATATCGGAAACGATAGTGCATTGATTATAGAAAAGGAAATAGAAACGGAGATGAAAGCGGAATTATACTCCTTTCTATTGGATAATAAGTTCAATAAAGGAGTGATGTTTAAAAAGTCAATAGAACAATTCGTAGAGCACTACGAAATGGTAGGACTGGTACAGGAAGAAACGCTGATGAGGGCATTTCAAAGATGGAGGAAGTTGGTGAAAGAAGAAAAAGCTATAAAGCTATAATGAAAGTATATTGATTTTGATTTAATCCATAATGAAACGTGATATACTATACTAATCGCACCTCTTACTATCGTGCTGATATAGGATGGAATATTTTTTCTTTATAAGCGGGAATGTATGTTATTAGACATAAAATAATATAATTCACCTAATACATCTGCTTATATCATAAAATAAACAGTATATTTGTGATAAAATCTCGAATAAAGCAATTAAAATATGATTATTCAATTTACAATAGGAAATTTTCTATCTTTCAAAGAACAATCTACATTGTCGTTAGTAGCATCAGCTTTGAAAGAAATACAGGTTCCGGCTGAAGATATAATCTTTAATGTAGGAACTTCCGGATTATCATTAATGAAGAGCGCGGTAGTCTATGGTGCTAATGCATCAGGCAAATCCAATTTTATAAAAGCATTGGAATTTTTTAAGTGGTATGTGATAAATTCATCGAAGGATATTCAAGCAGGCGAACGTGTTAATATAGAAAGTTTCCGGTTAAACTCACTTACTGCGAACGAACCAAGTTATTTTGAAGCAATATTCTGTGATGAAGATAACCAATATCGTTATGGATTTGAAGCAGATAATTCATTGGTACATTCGGAATGGCTTTATCAAAAAGCCAATAAAAAGAGAGCTAAGGAAATTGAATTATTCTATCGGGAAAAAGATAATTTTGATATTCATACTAAGTTTGTCGTTGGTAAAGAACTTGCAGGTAAACGAATGGTGAGGGCAAATGCGTTATTGCTTTCTGTTGCGGCACAATTCAATGATCCGACAGCAGTAGAGATAATGACATGGTTGAATGATACCACTATTATTTCAGGTTCTAACGATGAAAAAATATGGAATACAGCAACTATCCAACTGGATGATATCAAAATGAAACAGAGAATTGTAGAGTTTTCCCGTTATGCTGATTTAGGTATTGAAAATATTGAAAAAATTGATAATGCTATTGTGAGTACACATACGCAATATGACGAGGAAGGTCATGAAGTCAAAACTATTACTTTCCCATTCAGGAAAAATGAATCGGAAGGTACAATAAAGTATTTTTCCCTGGCATACCCTATCATTGATGCTTTGGATAATGGAAAGCGTCTTATAATAGATGAATTTGACTCTAAAATGCATCCTCTTCTTACATGTAGAATTATTGCCTTGTTTAATTCAAAAGAAACAAATCCCCAAAATGCTCAACTAATTTTCACTACTCACGATACAAATTTGTTAAGTGCTAATATATTCCGGCGGGATCAGGTTTGGTTTACACAAAAAGACCGCTATGGTGCAACCGAACTTTATTCATTGGCAGAGTATAAAGTACGTAATGATGCTTCGTTTGAAAAAGATTATTTATCAGGAAAGTATGGAGCAATTCCAATTGTTGGAGATTTAACCCGTTTGTTTAATACCCAAGAAAATTAAACCATGACGGCTACAAAAAGGAAAAATATAAATCCGCGTATCGAAAGAAAGATAACCCGTATCAGTAGTGTACGTGAGGTGAAACAAACATTTCTGATTATTTGCGAAGGAGTTAATACCGAACCTGATTATTTCAACGCTTTTCGTTTGACTTCTGCCAATGTGAAGGCACTTGGTCAAGGTATGGGAACATTGGCATTAGTACACAAGGCTATCCATATAAAAGAGCAAGAAAAGCTAAAGGGACGAACATATAATCAGCATTGGGTGGTCTTTGATAAAGATGATTTTCCTGAAAATGATTTTAACTCTGCAATCCTGTTGGCACAACAAAACGGTTTTGAAGTGGCTTATAGTAACCAAGCTTTTGAATTTTGGTTTTTACTGCATTTTAATCTATACCAAGGAGCGTTGCATCGTTCCAGATATGAAAAAATGTTGAGCGCTTTGCTCGGATTTGCTTATACAAAGAAATCGGGTGTAAGTTCTAAAATGTTTAATACTTTGTTTTCTAAACAAGAACAAGCCATTAATCACGCTAAAACTATCATGAGACAATTTGATGGAAATAATCCAGCACAACAAGAATCTTCTACTACTGTTCATTTGTTGGTAAAAGAGTTGAATAAATTCCTATAATATAAATCGGAAACATTTGATATTTTTTGTGTGGGTTGCTTAATCTTTTCTTATTTGTCTTATTTCTCTCACAACATTATTTGCTGTCCTTTACAGCTTCCTCAATTCGAGATACAAATTGCGGATTGCTGGGACGTGCTGTAGTTCCGAAATCTACAATTTGCCCTTTTCTATTAATTAACAGATAATAGGGCATTCTATCTATTTTCCATTGTTTGCGAATTTTCTGTAAGTTATCTTTTCCAAAATAATCAGATGCATAAATACATTCAATTCCCCGGTTCTTCAATGAATACTCATTCAGACATTCTTCCCATTCTTCCTTGGGTTCACTTACACATATGGAATATATGACCAGGTCTTTGGTGGAATACTTACTCCGCAATTGTTTCAAAGGTTCCATTTCTGCCAGGCATGGTGGACACCACCTAGCCCAAAAATCGAAATAGATCACTTTTCCGTGATTCTTCTCAAGTATATTATAGACGGGTTCCATGTAAGGCATAGATGTTTTTAGCTTTGAGTTTTCGTGAAACTCACCATATAATAAATTATTGGAAACTGGTTGCGGATTTTCCAGGTAAGATTTAGTCTGATTATATATCTGCATCACTTGTGCACGCAAATGCGGCATTTTTACGATCGAATCAAACTGCGTGTGCCTCGTTGTTAAAGCAAGTGTATCATTCGCATTCAAAGAGCCAACTGTCATTTTAGTATATATATACTGGTTCAGTTCATTCTCTCCTACTGCCGACATAATCTCTTCTACAGATGGATTTTTTTTATCTTTGTATGTTATCCCATAAGCTATATAGCGTTCTACCTCATCAGCAATATCATATAAACGTGCCGAAAGAATCCCTTTATTATAAAGCTTATTGATTGCAGGCAGAAGTTTATGATATCGGTCCATTTCTTTTTTCGTTTTAAACTGGCATTGGTTACCATAGGATAACAAAGCGTAATAATAGTCCTGTTTCAGTAACTCTTCAGTAAATAACGTAACATCGTCCATTGGCTTATACTTCGTCAGATACTCGTTTCTCCGCTCCAAACGAAAGTCATATTCCTTCTTTAATTCAGTCTCAAAATCCTTAATATTCAAATTCGGGTTTATACTATAATTCTGTATGTAATAGTAGGCGCTTTCTGTAAATGCCAGTATTTCTTGATTCAACTTCTCTGCATCACCTGTTACTTTGGGATGAAAAAGATCTTTGAAGTCTATTTCCACGTGTATGCTATCTCCCGGGTGGATATACAAATGTTCCGCATAATTGCGAATGGAAACTTCTCTTAATTTTGCATAAACCGGAAAGCGGAATGAAAATGAACCATCTTCTTGTATGGGGGTACGATATTGATTTTCCATTTTCCAAAAAAATGGAATGATGAGAGTTAATTCCTTTTCTTGAGGATAAAAATCCCGGTTCAACACTTTTCCTGTGATAACAGCTTCTTTAATATATTCTTTTGCTAACGAATAACTTTCTTCTGTCTGTACAGATGATTCGAATTGAGATTTTGCCCGGTCTTTTTGCCCGCATCCGGCTAATAACAAAGAGGTTATTATCAGAAAGGAATAATAGTGTTTCATCGTGCCTGAATATTAGAAAGTTTGCAAATCTAAATAAATAAGAGTTCTTGCTCCTAAATATATGAAATTAATTTTAGGGGCAAAAACTCTTGACAGACAATTCGTCTCAATTTTAAATCTTTTACAATATATACATTTAATTTGCGAGATAAACAGACAAAGCTATAACCAGCGCACAAACTTCCTGATATACCAATTCTTCACGATCTGCGTCAAAATGCAATAAGAGAGCAAAATCCCAACCAGCCAGGGGAAATAGCTCAAAGGAAGAGCTGTCAATCCGATGGAACGCCCGAAAGCGGTGAAAGGAATAAGAATACCTATTGCCATGATTAAGAAGGTCAGTCCCATCACAGGCCATGTGGCACGGCTTTGTATGAACGGTATCTTGCGGGTACGTATCATGTGGACAATCAATGTCTGTGATAACAAACCTTCCACAAACCATCCGGTCTGAAACAGTGTCTGATGTTCGGGGCTGTTGCAGCTAAATACGTACCACATAACCAGATACGTTATAATATCAAAGATAGAACTGATGGGACCTACATAAATCATAAAACGACTTAGATCGGACGCATCCCATTTACGGGGTTTCTTCAGGAACTCCGGGTCCATACGGTCAAAAGGAATGGTGGTCTGCGATATGTCATATAACAAGTTCTGGATCAATAGATGTATCGGCATCATGGGCAGAAACGGCAGGAATGCACTGGCAAACATCACACTGAACATATTACCAAAATTGGAACTGGCAGTCATCTTTATGTACTTATTGATATTGCCGAATGTCTTTCTTCCTTCGAGCACTCCGTCTTCCAATACCATCAAATCTTTTTCCAACAAGATAATATCTGCGCTTTCTTTGGCTATATCCACAGCAGAATCGACTGATATACCAATGTCCGACTGACGTAATGCACCTGCATCATTGATTCCATCTCCCAGGAATCCCACCGTATTCCCTTGTTCCTGCAACAGAGAGATGATTTGCGTCTTTTGTAATGGAGTCAGTTTTGAAAATAAAGTGGTATCCTTTACCGCTTCTTTCAATGCTGTTTCGTCCATATTTTCTATTTCTATCCCCGTAAGAAAATGACTGGTGTCAATTCCTACCTGTCGTGCAATAGCTTTCACTACAATATCATTGTCTCCCGATAGAATTTTAACTGCTACTCCATGCGCATATAATTGTTCGATGGCTTCGGCAGCAGAAGGTTTCGGAGGATCAAGAAAAGCAAGATACCCGATCAATACCATTTCTTTTTCATCTTCGATGGCGAAATTACAATCTTTCTCGATAAAACTTTTTTGGGAGACTGCCAATACCCTCATCCCCTGCTGATTCATATCTTCACTAATCATCTGTGCTTTGATTTTCAAGGCATCAGTCAAGGGGTGAATCTGCCCGTTGAACTCGGCATAGGAACAGACATCGAGAACCTCTTCTACCGCTCCTTTGGTGATGATTTGCCGCTTTCCCTGCCTGTCTTCTATTACAACAGACATTCTTCTGCGCGTAAAGTCGAAAGGTATTTCGTCCACTTTGGTATAGTCATCCTTCAGATGTTCCAGGCTCAAATCTCTTACATGGGAAAGAATCGCTTTATCCATCAGGTTCCTTAAACCGGTTTGGAAATAACTGTTGAAGTAAGCATGACGAAGAATACGTTTACTGTTGTCGTCACTGCCATCTGCATTGATATATTTTTCCAACACGATTTTATCGCAGGTCAATGTACCGGTTTTGTCAGTGCAGAGTATGTCCATCGCTCCAAAATTCTGAATGGCATTGAGATTCTTTACGATTGTTTTCTTTTTGGACATGGCTATCGCTCCTTTGGAAAGGTTGGCAGTCACAATCATTGGTAACATTTCCGGGGTAAGACCAACCGCAACGGATATGGCGAATATGAAAGCCTCGAACCAGTCTCCTTTCGTAAAGCCATTCACGAAAAATACAAATGGAACCATAACCAACATGAAACGAATCAACAAAAAGCTAACTTTACTAATGCCTTTGTCAAAAGCTGTAGTGGCACGATGTCCGACCAGGCTTTTTGCAATAGTACCCAGATAGGTTTTGTTCCCCGTCTCAAAAACGATTCCTTTTGCCGCACCACTTATCACATTGGAACCCATATAGCAAATATTGTCCAATTCAATGACACTTCCTTTTCGGAACTGCTGTCCACGTACCTCCGGAAACTTTTCTATCGGTTCGGACTCTCCTGTTAATGAAGCCTGGCTGATAAACAAGTCTTTCGAATCGATGATCCGAATATCAGCGGGAACCATGTCCCCAGCTGCCAAATACACGATATCCCCCGGGACGAGTTCCGTAATCTCGATCTCTTCTTCATGCTCTCCCGCACGTTTGGCAAGACATGTGTTTTTTACCATTTTCATTAAAGAATCCGTAGCCTCACTTGCTCGCCATTCCTGCCAAAAACGCAGGATAGCACTGAACAGCACCATGGATGAGATGATAATGACTCCCGTCCATTCCTGCTCTCCGGGATCGGCCATCAATACATCCAAAAATAAGGATATAATGGCGAGCCCGGTCAGAACACCAATGAAAGGATTGATAAACGTTTTGATAAACAGGATAAACGGATTCTTTTTCTGTTCATGTACCACTTCGTTTCTTCCATAAATGGATTGTCGCTCCTGCACTTCTCCCTGTGTTAATCCAAGCTTGGTTGTCTGCAAGTATGAATAGATTGACTTACTGGGTTGTGTGGCAACCAAAAATACTTTCTCTGAATTGAATGTGTACTGTGGTGAACGCAGTTTTTTCTTCCATACCATAATCTCTATTTTTTTTTAGTTACTAACTGCATTTATTAATTCGATGCAAAAGTAAGGAGGACTTCACCGGGAAGCTGTTAGAGAATGATTAGAGTGGTATTAGAAAACGATTAGAATTTCTTAGATATGCGGGAGCTTCACCACAAAGGTAGTGCCCTCATCCTTATGGGAAGATACGGTAAGTTCGCCTTTGTGAAGGTGGATGATCTTTTGTGTCAAGGCCATACCTATACCATTTCCGGGAGCAATATTCTTGTTTTCTCCGCGATAAAACAGTGTAAACAGGTTTTCTTTATCCGTATCAGACATGCCTACACCGGTATCTGACAGGCGGATGATTGCCCATTGCTCCCAATAGGCTATCAAGACTGACGAAGTTCGGTTGGAAGAATATTTGCAGTTATTCTCTA